>OFDN01000268.1_pt1 | contig 47878 bp, 21 predicted proteins | sample 1520971 | NCBI WGS metagenome assembly OFDN01 (sample SAMEA94257418, study PRJEB24077) | hot springs metagenome | biome: Aquatic biome; feature: Geographical feature; material: Water | place: India | collected 2012-06-12 | depth 5 m | reverse complement strand
ACTCGCCCTGGGCGCGGTCGGTCCGTGGACGGTTCCGGTCGGGGCGGCCGGGCTGGGGCTGGCTGCGGTGGCGGGCACCGCGTTCGCGTGGGCGCGTCGCCGCAGGGCGGGCTTGTCCGGGCCCAAACTGGCCGACATGCTGCGGCACTACTGACCGCATCGCATGGGCTCACTCGCCAATCTCATCAACGGTTTCCTCAAACCCGTCGGCATCGAGCTCGTCCGGCTGCCGCGCCGGCAGGTGATGCCGGCGGAATTGCCCGACGCCCCGCTCTACACCGGCCCCGAGGATTACCACCGGCTGCTCCGGCCGTGGCGCGGTGCGGAATTCGACCGCTGGTTCACGCCATCGGTGACCGACAACACCATGCTGTCGCGGCAGAAGCTCTACTTCCTGCTCCGCATGGTGCAGCAGACGCTCGGCGTGCCCGGCGACCTGTTCGAGGCCGGTGCCGGCAGCGGCGGCAGCGGGCGCCTGATGCTCGACGTGCTCCGCAGCCACGGTTCCGCCAAGGCCTTGTGGCTGCTCGACACCTTCGAGGGCTACCAGAAGGTGGACCCGGCCAAGGACGGCGCCCACATGCAGGTCAATGACTGCAAGTGCCGCAGCTTCGAGGATGTCACCCGCCTGCTCGCCAACGACACCAACGCCATTCACCTCGTGAAGGGGCTCATCCCGGGCACGCTCGCGCAGGTCACCGCCCCGGCGATTTCCTTCGCCCACATTGACGTGAACCTCCACGAGCCGACCAAGGCCGCGCTGGAATTCGCCCTCGAACGCCTCAGCCGCGGCGGCGTCATCGTCTTCGACGACTACAACTGGCCCGCCACCTTCGGCGCCCGCCAGGCCATCGACGAGGTCTGCGCCCGCCACCGCCTGCCGGTCATCAGCCTGCCGGAATCCACCCAGGCCTTCGTCGTCAAACCCTGACCCCGCCCGCCGCCATGCCGCTCACGGAAGCCCAGCTCGGCCAGCTCCTCGCCAGCGACGCCTACCTCCGCGAACGCCTCCGGCCGCGCCTGCGCGACTTCAACCACCTGTGCTTCGCCGACCTGCTCGCCGTCGTGGAGCCCTTTGCGAAGTCCCTGCCCGCCGGCGCCGCGGTGTTTGACTACGGCTGCGGCGGCGCGCCCTACGAACCGCTCTTCAGCCACTGCGGCCGCTACGTGCGCGCCGACATCGTGCCCGGCCCGCGCGTGCAGGTGCAGTTGCCCGCCAACGGCCTGACCGACGAGGCCGAGGGCACCTACGACGCCATCCTCTCCTCCCAGGTCCTCGAACACGTGCCCGACCCGCTCGCCTACCTGCGCGAATGCCGGCGCATCCTCCGGCCCGGCGGCGAAGTGCTCGCCACCACGCACGGGCTGTTCGAGGAACACGGCTGCCCCTACGACTTCCAGCGCTGGACCATCATCGGGCTCGAACGCGACTTCCGCGCCGCCGGCCTGGAAATTGTCGCGAGCCACAAGCTCACAACGCAGATCCGCGGCGCGATCCAGCTCAACCACTACTTCATCGAGACCCTGCGCAAGCCCGGCGGCGGACTCGGCTGGGCGTTCCTCGACCTGCTCCGGCGGATTCACCGCAACGTGACCCGCCCGGTGGCCAACTGGGTCGGCGACCGTTTCGCGAGCCAAGGCGTCGTGCCCGGCAGCGACCCCGCGCAGGTCTACGTCGGCATCGCGATCCGCGCCCGCCGGCCGAAGTGAGTGATGTTGCGAGTGGCCACTCGTCGGTCCGGCTCCGTTCCTTGCGCCTTGCTCCCGCCTTGGCACTGCCGTCTGCTTGGGCGCATGAAATCCCGGATGTGGACCTTGGTGGGAGCGTTGTGCCTGGCGCTGTCGGTATCGGCCCAGACTCCGGCGGTCAGGCAGGGCGCGGAACTGCTGAAGACGGATTTGCTCGGGGTCTTTGCGCATCCCGACGACGAGACCGGCGTGGCGGGCACGCTGGCGCACTACGCGCTCGGCCAGGGCAAGGTCGTGGCCAACGTCTATTGCACGCGCGGGGAAGGGGGCGGAAACATGGTGGGCACCCAGGCCGGCCCGGCTCTGGGCGTGCTGCGCGAGGCGGAGTTGCGCGACTGCCTGAACCGTCTCGGCGTGCGTTACGCTTACTTCCTCGACCGCGAGGACTTTGCCTACACCGAGAGCCTCGCGATCACGCTGGAGAAGTGGGATCACGAGGACACGCTCCGACGGCTCGTGCGGCTGGTGCGGTCGCTGCGGCCGGAAGTCATCGTGACGATGAATCCCGCCCCCAATCCGGGACAGCATGGCAACCATCAGGCGGCGGGACTGCTCGCGATCGAGGCCTTCACTGTAGCCGGCGACCCGCAGTGGTTCCCGGAGCAACTGACCAAGGAGGGCCTGTCCGTGTGGCAGCCGCGGAAGCTGTATTACGGCGGTCCGGCCGGAACGGGCGCGACGTTGGACCTGTCGAAGCCGTTGCCTGGGGGCGGCACCGCGGGCGAGATCGCGGGCCAGGCGCTGGCCAACCATCGTTCCCAGGCCTTCGGGAATTTCGCGAACTCGCCGTGGCTGCGGCGGCCGCAGAGTTTCACGTTGGTCCAGAGCGTGGTGCCGTTTGCGACCGATGAGGCCGACCTGTTCCGGGGCCTGCCGATGACGGGCGAACCCCGGCGAATCCTGGCGGCGGGCGACGAACCGGCCGCGGCGGGATTTGAGCTGCGGTTCGTGCCCCGGCCGGCGGTGGATCATTACCAGCAGTGGGTTGCCCGGCAGCGCATCGGCCACGTGGCGGCGCAGTATGTCACCGACCTGCCGGTGACCGCGGGGGTGATCAACGACGTCCTCCTCTACACGGTGAACCCGACGGCCGAAGGCGTGAATGCAACCGTGCGGTTCACCGCGCCGCCCGGCTGGAAGCTCAACTTCGAGGAGGTGAACATGCGCTTCTCCGCGCAGCGGACGAACCGGATGCGCGTCATCGTGACGCCGCCCGAAGGCCGTCCGGCCGATGGCGAACTGGTGGCGGTGACCACGGTGCAGGGGCGCGAATTGCGCGCCACGGCGAGGCTCCATCCGGTCCCGAGGCTACGCGTGCCGACGGTGGCGGAGCTGCCCCTGAGTGCGGGTGATTCCGCGGCGTGGGCAGCCTTGCCGGCCCACGCGATCGCCCCGTCGTTAACGTGGCAGGGCACGGTGACGAACGCGACGGATTGCAGCGGGGAGTTCCGCGTGGCCCACGATCGCACCAACGTGTTCGTCGAGGTGCGGGTCCGCGACGACCGGGTGGTCAGCAACATCGAGCCCAATGACATCAAGGGGCACTGGCGGAGCGACTCGGTGGAACTGTGCTTCGATCCCCGGGGCGGTGCCGAACACACGCTCGGCTGCTACAAGGTCGGGATTTTCCCCTTCGACACCGCGGGCGTGGTCCGGGCCGCCCGCGACGCCGACGCGCAGCCGGGAGACATCGCGGAATCCGCACCCGGCACCCGGTTGGTGTCCTGGAAGACGGAGGACGGCTACGCGATCCGGGCGCTGATTCCCTACGCGGAAATCGGGCTGAAGCCGACCAAGGATGAGCGGGAGTTCGGCTTCAACGTGCTGATTTACGACGGTGACAAGCCCGATGCCGCCAAGGGCGAGAACATCAACCGTTCGCGGCTGGCGTGGTCACCCCGGCCCGGTGTGCAGGGCCGTCCCGAAGACTGGGGTCGCGCCGCGCTGGATTGAAGTCGGCGGTTGCCGGTTTCTGCGAATGGTCGGACTGGCCGGTCACGAAGGGTGGGTTGGCCTCGTTGAATCCGCGCCGGGAACCTCCACTTGCCCGGAGGAAATCCGTCTGCGATTTCATCCGCCGAACAGTTGAAACAATCCCGCTTTGGGCGGGTTAACACAGCATCAGTCAGGAGAAGACACCATGGCCTCAATGCACGAAATCGACTTCAAGATCTATGGCGACGACATGCAGTTCGTGGAAATCGAACTCGACCCGATGGAGGCGGTCGTCGCCGAGGCGGGCGGCATGATGTATATGGAAGATGGCATCCAGATGGAGACCATCTTCGGCGACGGTTCCCAGCAGAACAGCGGTTTCCTGGGCGCGCTGCTCGGTGCCGGCAAGCGCCTGCTGACCGGTGAGTCGCTGTTCATGACGGTGTTCCTCAACCGCGGCATGGGCAAAAAGAAGACCGCGTTTGGCGCACCGTATCCGGGCAAAATCATTCCGGTCCATCTCGCGGAGCTGGGCGGCGAACTGATTACCCAGAAGGATTCGTTCCTGTGTGCTGCGAAGGGCGTCAGCGTCGGCATCGCCTTCAACAAGAAGATCGGGGCGGGCCTGTTCGGCGGCGAAGGCTTCATCATGCAGCGTCTCACAGGCGACGGTTGGGCGTTCGTCCATGCCGGCGGCACGATGGTCACCCGCGACCTGCAGCCCGGGGAAACGCTCCGGGTCGATACGGGTTGCGTGGTCGGCTTCACGCCCATCGTGGACTTCGATATCCAGTTCGTCGGCGGGGTCAAATCGGCGCTGTTCGGCGGCGAGGGGCTGTTCTTCGCGACGCTGCGGGGGCCAGGTCGCGTATGGCTCCAGTCGCTGCCGCTCAGCCGCATGGCGGACCGCATCGTGATGGCGTCCCGGGCGGCCGGCGGGGGTGGCCGTGAAGAGGGCTCGCTCCTAGGTGGCCTTGGATCCCTATTGGATGGCGACAACCGCTGAGATGCTCCTTCGCGGCGGCGGTCAGCCGACAACCGGGGTGGAACCGGCCTCGGGGATCTCCTGCTGCCAGTCCACTTCGTAAACCTTCACCGCCTGCCGAAAGCCTTTCACGGTGACCGGTTCGAGGGCGCGACAGCGTTGGGCCACCTGCGGGGCGAGGCGTTCCAAGTCCCGGAAGGTGCCTTCGCCGATGATGATGCGGCTGCGTCCGGAAACGCCTTCAAGGCGGGAAGCGAGGTTCACTTCGCGGCCGAACACCGTGTAGTTCACGATGTGGGCGTCGCTGCCCATCAGTCCCACCGTCGCGGTGCCGGTGTTGATGCCGGTGCCGAGGGAGAGCAGCGAAAGCAGCGGCAGCGGCGGTTCCCCGCGGACGGTGCGTTCGCGGTTTTCCGCGGCCCGCCGTTCGTTTTCCCGGGCGCGGCTCTCGTTGAGGTGCCAGATGGCCCGCTGGGCATCAATCGCGGCCAGCACGCCGTCCACCGCGTGCCGGGGATTGGCGGCGGGCGCACCCCAGAAGGCCATCACGCAGTCACCGATGTATTTGTCGAGGGTGCCGCCGTGCAGCTTGATCACGTCCGCGATGGCGGCGAGATACTGGTTGACCGTGGCGAGGAGTTCTTCGGCCTGGGTGTCAAAATACGCCTCGGCTTCCATCGGCGGAAGTTGGTGTTGCGCCACGTGGTCTTCAGCCGCGGCCTGGACCCGGTCGGTCATTTCGGTGAAGCCGCGCACATCGGCGAAAAACACGGTAATCTGGCGGCGGGCACCACCGAGGCCGAGTTGTTCCGCCTTGAGGAGTTCCTGGACCACGTTGGGCGAAACGATCTTGGCGAACACGGACCGGACCCGGTGGCGTTCGCGTTGCTCGAAGACCGTCCGGTAGGCGAGTGTGATGCCATGGCTCAGGAGCAGGCCTGCGCCCAGCGGATGCGCGACCGGCAGCCACAGTTGGTATCGCCCAAAAACCAGAACTGCGCCGGCCAGGTAGGCCAACGCCAGCAACGTCACGGTGAACACCGCCACACTGGTTCGAAATCGCCAGGTGACGATCCCCGCAATCAAGGCAAAGGCCGCTGCGATGGCGGCTTCCTGAGCCGCGGTCAGGCGGATGACGAACTGGTTGCGGAGAATGGACTGGGCGACGTTGAGATAAACGCCAACGAGGTAGTCCCGTTTGTCGAGCGGTGTGGCCCCGCGGTCGGTCAGATTGTCGCCGGTGGCGGTCGAGCCGACCAATACGAGCTTGTCCTTCCAGGTGGAGGGCACTTCGGCGTTGTGGTTGCTCTGCCGGACGAGGTCCTGGGCCAGCACATCCTCGAAGCTTCGGGCCGGAACTTCGCTGACATCCAGCGCCCATCGGATCAGCAGGTTGTTGGCGGAATCTACCGGGATGCGGACCAAAGCGCCGTTGGTGACCGGAAAATCGATGTGACCGGGAGCGAGTTTGGCCTCGGCCGGATTGAACCCGAGTTTGGCGGCGGCCAGCAGGACGCCCATGTTCCATATCCGGTGGGATTCGAGTGCCGGGAGCTCAATTCGCCCGCGGGAGAAGTTGGTCACCGCACTGGCGTCGCGGGCGGTGCCCACCACGATGGTGCCGTTGGTTCCCAACGGGACCGAGTTGGTCTCAAACTCCAGATGGTTGATGAACTCAATCCGGTTGCCACCGTTCCAGCGCACTTCCAAACCGCGCCGGTCCGCAAACCGCTGAAGCGGTGCGCTGACGAACCGGTGGTCCAAAAAGGCCGGAATCCTTCGAGTCACACCGTCACTGTCCACCGTGCGATCAACACCGCCCAAGGCAACGCCGCTGCTGCGGAAAATTGGTGCCGGCGGTTTTCCCACCGCACAGGCGAGGATGGCCGGGCCGGAATCCTTCAACTGGGCCGCCAGGAACGCGTCCGAACCCAGCACTGTTCCATCCGGCAATTCCACCGTCGGATGATCGGGGCGTTCCTCGCCCAAAATGGTATCGAAGCCGACCATGCCCGCCCCTTCCGCCTTCAGGGCACGTTGGACTCTGCCATAGAGCATTCGCGGAAAAAGCAGGCCATAGGCTTCGCCCAAGGGATAGCCCCGGCGCAGCCGTTCCACGGAAGAGTCCTGGATGGCAACCAGCGCAAGGTCAGCCGGCTGCTCCTTCGTCCGTCGTTTGGTCCACGACACCCGCCAGTCGTAGAGGTTCAGCTCGATCAGCTGCAGCGGATCAAAGCGCAGAGCCCCAACACCGCCGGAGCCTTGGGACACGGAAACCCAATCATAGGTGCTGCGGGACAGGAAAAGCCAGGTCGCGGCAAACATCCCGACCATGGGCACAATCAGCCAAGGCCGACCGGTGAACTTCCTATGCCATCCGGCGGTCATTCAATGGTCTGGGAAGCAAAAACCCGAAGCAGACGTTGCTGCTTCGGGTTTTCGGTTAAAGGATTCCGAGAAGTTTCACCCGGAAAGTTACTCGTTCCGTCCTCCGGTAGCGGTGGGGGTCGAGGTCGAGGTCGAACCGGTCGGCGACACGAAAATGACGGGACCAGCGGCCGGCGTCACGGCTCCGGTGGAAACGCCAGGGAGATTTGGGGGAACCGCCCCGGCGGGGATGTCACGAATTTCAACCAGCGAAGGGTCGAAGAATTGGCCGGCAGATACAGTGTATTTCACTTCACGCCCAGTGCGTGGATCGCGATAGGTCACGTCCACAACGCCTTCCCAGACGTAAACGGTGCCATCTTCCCAAACCGTGAAGGTAGTTCCCCGAATAGCTGCGGTGGCGGTCGGAGTCTTGACGATGTAGGAGGACTGGGAGGAAGTCTTCTTAACGTTGCCCTCCAGCTTGCCCTTGCTGACCGTGAACTTGGTATTGATGACAGCCTCAGAACCGGCGGTGTCGAACGTTAGGTCGTCAATCGAGACGGAGCTAAGCTCCAAAACCTTTGCCGTGGGCCCATTAACGCCGAGATCCAAAACGGCTTCGGCGGCGGCACCAGTGACGATCACCGATCCGGGTCCACCCACGCTGCCGACTCGGGCAGGCTGGCCACCGAGAGTCACGTTGCCTTTGACGGAAGTCACCTTGGCCGAACCGGTCTGAGGAGCAGCCGTCGCGAGGGACGTGGCTGCCGCGGCGGCGGCGCAAAGGCCGACAAGATGTTGGAAGCGACCAAACTTGTTCATGATTAAGCCTTTTGGAAATTCGAGTTCTTAACGCGGCGCAGCCTAAGTTTCGGGGATGCAAAGTCAACGCCATAATTCCCGACTACCTTGCCGGGGCGTGACTTGGAAGTATCCTGAAATTCCCAGACGGCGATTTGAGGTCCTGTGTGCCCGAGAATGCAGGCTGGTTCAACTCCGAACTTGTCCCATGTGTCAGTTTCTGCGATTCAATTGGTCAGCAATGAACGTATCAATTGGCATCCGGGTTCTGATTTCCGCGCGGCAGTGGCGCTGAACGTGTTTTCCGGAGACCGAAAACCCCGTTCCGCCTGCCGGAACGGGGTTTTCAGTTTCTGGCGGCAAAGCCAGTCGTTCAGGTCGGTGAAGCAAGAAGTGTCCTCTCACTCCATGAAGTCCAATCAGGTAGAAATCTACGATACCACCCTCCGCGATGGCGCGCAGGCCGAAGGCATCAACTTCTCGCTCGCGGACAAGCTGCGAATTGCCGAGCGGTTGGACCAGTTTGGGGTGCACTACATTGAGGGGGGTTGGCCCGGTTCGAATCCCAAGGACTTGGAGTTTTTTCAGCAGGCCGCCCGTCGGCGCTGGAAAAGTGCCCGGATTGCCGCCTTTGGCTTTACCCGGAAGAAGGGGGTGGCCGTCGAAGACGACCCCCAGGTGCGCATGCTGCTCGATGCGGAAAGCCCGGTGGTGACCATCGTCGGCAAAACTTGGCTCCTGCATGTGACCGAGGTGCTCCGGGTCCGGCCGGATGAAAATTTGGGCATGATCGCCGACACCATCCGCTTCCTGAAAGACCATGGGAAGACGGTGGTCTATGACGCGGAACACAGCTTCGACGGCTACAAGGATCAGCCGGAATACGCCCTCGACACCTGGCGGGCCGCGGAAAAGGCCGGCGCGGATGTCATCTGCCTGTGCGATACCAATGGCGGCTGCCTGCCCGCCGAAGTTGCCCGCATTACCGCCGTAGCCCGTGGGCAACTGACCGCGCGGTTGGGCATCCATACCCACAATGACGCCGGATTCGGCGTCGCCAACGCCATCGCGGCATTGGATGCCGGGGCGGATCATATCCAGGGAACGATCAACGGCTATGGCGAACGCACGGGGAACTGCAACCTGATCAGCATCATCCCGACCGTGCACTTCAAGTTGGGTCGCCGGGGTGTGCCGGCGAAGTCGCTCCCGAAACTGAAGGAGCTTTCCGAATTCGTGGATGAGATCGCCAACGTCCGCCATGACCCCCGGCAGCCGTGGGTCGGCCAGACGGCGTTCGCGCACAAGGGCGGCATCCATGTGCATGCGATCGAACGGGTGGCGCGGAGCTATGAACACATCCAGCCCGAGGCGGTGGGGAATTTCCGGCGGGTGCTGGTCAGCGACATGTCCGGTCGCACCAACATCCTGCTGAAAGCCGCCGAACTGGGCTTCAAACTGGCTCCCGATGCGCCCGAGACCCGGGCAATCACCTCCCGGGTGAAGGAACTTGAAGCCCAGGGTTACGAATACGAGGCGGCGGAAGCGTCGCTGGCCCTGCTGATCCGCGGAGTGCTGGATCACAATCCGGAACTGCTGTTCAGCGTGGATGACTATCACGTCTCCATGCGGGGCAATTCCAAAACCTCCACCTGTGAGGCGACCGTCAAAGTCAGGGTCGGCAGCAAAGTCCATCACACCGTGGCGGATGGCGAGGGGCCGGTAAACGCGCTGGATGGGGCTCTTCGCTCCGCCTTGGCGAAGTCCTTCCCGAAGCTCAAGAACGTAAGTCTGACCGACTACAAGGTGCGGATACTGGATGGTGTTGCCGGCACCGGCGCCAAAACCCGGGTCCTCATCGCCAGCACTGACGGGAAACGCCAATGGGGAACCGTCGGCGTCAGCGAAAACATCATCACCGCCTCGCTGCAGGCGCTGGTGGATTCGCTTGAGTATGACTTGCTAAAGCGCTGATTGCCGCAACGGGCCGTCCCAGTGGCGCAAACTGACGAAGTTTGCGCCATTTTTGTGCCTTCACCGGGGCTGAAGTGTGCCACGCGGCTGGATATGTGGCACACTTGGCGATTCGTCGGCGCTGTTTCGGAGGGATGATTTCACTGATTTGCTCAGCAATTCCACGAAAAGCCAGTTGCTCCTCCCACCGGCACCCCCCTTGCAGGGCAGAAGGAGATCGTTTCAGAGGAAACTCTTATGGCAAAAGTTTTGGGCATCGACTTGGGCACGACCAACTCCTGCATGGCCGTCATGGACGGCGGGGAGCCGCTCGTGCTGGAAAACTCCGAGGGCAAACGCACGACTCCGTCGGTCGTGGCGTTCACCAAGTCGGGCGAGCGGGTCGTGGGCGATGCCGCCAAGCGGCAGGCTGTCACCAACCCGCGCAACACCGTTTATTCGGTCAAGCGCTTCATGGGCCGCAAGTTCGACGAAATCGGCGAAGAGGTGAAACGCGTGCCCTACAAGGTCGTGAAGGCGGCCAATGGCGACGCGCATATCCAGGTGGAGGAAGGCGGCCAGACCAAGACCTACAGCCCGCCCGAAATCAGTGCGATGATCCTCGCCAAGCTCAAGGCGGATGCCGAAACCCGCTTGGGCGAGACCATTACGCAAGCTGTCATCACGGTTCCCGCTTACTTCAACGACTCCCAGCGCCAGGCCACGAAGGACGCCGGCAAGATTGCCGGTCTGGAGGTCCTCCGCATCATCAACGAGCCCACCGCCGCCTCGCTCGCCTACGGTCTCGACAAGAAGTCGGACGAGAAAATCGCCGTTTACGACCTCGGCGGCGGCACCTTCGACATTTCGGTGCTCGAAATCGGCGATGGTGTCTTCGAGGTCAAGGCCACCAACGGTGACACTCACTTGGGCGGTGACGATTGGGACAACGCGATCATCGACTGGATCCTGAACGAGTTCCAACGCGACCAGGGCATCGACCTGCGCAAGCAGCCGGACGCCCTCCAGCGCATCAAGGAAGAGGCCGAAAAGGCGAAGATTGCCCTGTCCAGCTCGCAGCAATACGAGATCAACCTGCCCTTCATCACCGCGGATGCTTCCGGACCGAAGCACATCGCCCTGAAGCTTACCCGCGCCAAGATGGAACAGCTCTGCGACAGCCTGTTCGAGCGCACCATCACGCCCACCAAGGCGTGCCTCAAGGACGCCGGGCTGACGGCGGACAAGATTGACGAACTCGTGCTCGTTGGCGGCATGACCCGTATGCCGCGCGTCGTGGAGACGGCCCGCGCGCTCGTCAGCAAGCCGCCCCATCAGGGCGTGAATCCCGACGAAGTCGTCGCCATCGGCGCGGCCATCCAGGGCGGCGTGCTCAAGGGCGACGTGAAGGACGTCCTTTTGCTCGACGTGACCCCGCTCTCGCTGGGCATCGAGACGATGGGCAGCGTGATGACCAAGCTGATTGACCGGAACACCACGATCCCGACCCGAAAGTCGGAAATCTTTTCCACCGCCAGCGACAATCAGCCTGGGGTTGAAATCCACGTTCTTCAGGGCGAGCGCCAGTTTGCCCGGGACAACAAGTCGCTCGGCAAGTTCCAGCTCACCGACATTCCCCCGGCACCTCGGGGCGTGCCGCAAATCGAGGTCACGTTCGACATCGATGCCAACGGCATCCTGAATGTCAGCGCGAAGGACCTCGGCACCGGCAAGTCGCAGAAGATCGTCATCACCGCCTCCAGCGGCCTGTCCAAGGACGAGGTCGAAAAGATGCGGAAGGATGCCGAAGCCCACGCCGACGAGGACAAGGCCCGCCGCGAGGAGGTCGAGTTGCGCAACGAGGCCGACAACGTGGCCTATCGCGCCGAGAAGTTCGCCAAGGACAACGGCGACAAGCTGGGTGTCGCCAAGTCCGGCATCGAGGACGGCGCCAAGGCCATCCGTGAGGCCCTCAAGGGCAGCGACACCGCCGCGATCCGGAGCGCGATCGACAAGCTCAACGAAACCATGCAGGCCGCGAGTGGCGACCTCTACAAGAACGCCCAGGCGAATGCCGAGCAGGCCAAGTCCGCCGGAACTGCTGGCGCGGAGCCGAAGTCCGAGGGCAAGAAGGGCGACGGCCCGATCATCGACGCTGAAGTCGTGGACGAGAAGAAATCCTGAGAACCGCTTTCGAGGGATTCGGTTTCGGCCGGATTTCCCTCCGGAATTTTGCCCGCTCGCGGGTGCGACGGGCGCCAATACCGCAGAAAACACACACAGCAAAACTACCGTAGAACCAAACTATGGCACTCAACGTGAAACCCCTCGGCGACCGCGTCCTCGTGGAACCGCAGGAAGCCCAGGAAGTCAAAAAGGGCGGCATCATCATCCCTGATTCCGCCAAGGAGAAGCCCACCGAAGGCGTCATCCGCGCGCTTGGAACCGGCAAGAAGAACGACGACGGCACCGTGCAGGGCTTCGACGTCAAGGTCGGTGACCGCGTCCTCATCTCCAAGTATGGCGGCAGCGAGATCAAGATCGACGGCAAGGAATACAAGCTCCTGAACAGCGACGACATCCTCGCGATCGTCGGCTGATCCGCCCCTCCAACCTCAACTTACTACTCTCAACTTAGACTATGGCAGCGAAACAATTGCTTTTTGATGAAGTGGCGCGTCAGGAACTCCTGAAGGGCGTCGAGATCCTCGCCAAGGCCGTCAAGGCCACGCTCGGACCCAAGGGCCGCAATGTCGTCATCGACAAGAAATTCGGCTCCCCCACCGTCACCAAGGACGGTGTCTCGGTCGCCAAGGAGATCGAGCTTCCGAACCCTTACCAGAACATGGGCGCCCAGATGGTCCGTGAAGTCGCCAGCAAGACCAGCGACATCGCGGGCGACGGCACCACCACCGCCACCGTGCTCGCCGAGGCCATCTACCGCGAAGGCCTGAAGCACGTCACCGCCGGCGCGAACCCGGTCAGCCTCCAGCGCGGCATCGCGAAGGCCGTTGAGGCCGCGACCGAGCAGCTCGCCAAGATCGCCAAGAAGGTGAAGGACAAGGAGGAGATCAAGCAGGTCGCCACCGTTTCCGCCAACTGGGACACCACCATCGGCGAGATCATCGCCGACGCGATGGACAAGGTCGGCAAGGACGGCACGATCACCGTCGAGGAAGCCAAGACCATCGAAACCACGCTCGACGTCGTCGAGGGCATGCAGTTCGACAAGGGCTACCTGTCCCCCTACTTCGTCACCAGCGCGGAGACGATGGAAGCCAAGCTCGATGACGGCTACATCCTCATCTACGAGAAGAAGATCTCGAACCTCAAGGACCTCCTCCCGGTCCTCGAGAAGGTTGCCAAGACCGGCAAGCCCCTCCTGATCATCGCCGAGGAAGTCGAAGGCGAAGCGCTCGCGACCCTCGTCGTGAACAAGCTCCGCGGCACCATCAACGTCTGCGCCGTCAAGGCTCCGGGCTTCGGTGACCGCCGCAAGGCCATGCTCGAAGACATCGCCATCCTCACCGGTGGCAAGTGCCTCACCGAGGACCTCGGCATCAAGCTCGAGAACCTCGACCTGTCCGACCTCGGCCGCGCCAAGAGCATCGTCGTGGAGAAGGAGAACACCACCATCGTCGAGGGCAACGGCAAGTCCTCCGAGATCCAGGGCCGGGTCAACCAGATCCGCCGCCAGATCGAGGAGACCACCAGCGACTACGACCGCGAGAAGCTCCAGGAGCGCCTCGCCAAGCTCGCCGGCGGCGTCGCCGTCATCCACGTCGGTGCGGCCACCGAGACCGAGATGAAGGAGAAGAAGGCCCGCGTGGAAGACGCGCTGCACGCCACCCGTGCCGCCGTGGAAGAGGGCATCGTCGCCGGCGGCGGCGTGGCTCTGCTCCGCACGCTCCCGGCCATCGAGGCCATCAAGCTCGAGAACGTGGACGAGCAGACCGGTGTCAGCATCGTGAAGCGCGCCGTTGAGGCCCCGCTCCGCGAGCTGGCCCTCAATGCGGGCGTCGAAGGCAGCCTGATCGTCCAGGAGGTCAAGAAGCGCAAGGGCAACGACGGCTACAACGTCGCCACCGGCGAATACGAGGACCTCGTGAAGGCCGGCGTCGTGGATCCCAAGAAGGTGACCCGCTCGGCCCTGCAGAACGCCTCGTCCATCGCGGGCCTCCTGCTCACCACCGAGTGCCTGATCACCGAGATCCCCGAGAAGAAGGAGAAGCCGGCGGCTGATCCTCATCACGGCGGCGGCATGGACTACTGAGTCCCGCCGTTTCGGAAGGAACCAAAAGAGAACCTTGGGCGGTGCCGTTTTCGCGGCACCGCCCTTTTTGTTTCCCGGCCTCGGCCTCGGAGAGTCTGGACAAAACTTTTCTGCGAAAGGTCGTTAGATGGGCATCAATGCCGACGAATTGACCGGCAATGGGGCATCGTGTGCGGTCATCAAGGGCGAAACTGGGGCTCGTAGCCGTGGGCTTGACTCTCTGGGGCGGACTTGGCGCTCGGGCGGCCACCGGCTCCGGCTTCGGCACCGCCTGGCTGGCGGACACCTCCGTGCCGTCCACGCTGCAGTCCGTCAGCATTCCGCTTGGCCCCGAAGTCTCGGAGGTGGTGCCGGGCCGGCTGCGGTATCAGATCGGCTTCGGCACGTTCGAGGTCTCGTCCACGGGTTTTCTCTACGATAGCCTCACGCTTTCCCTGTCCCGGGCCGACGGCTCCGGCAGCGTCATCCTGGCCACGGCGGATGTCTTTGGCCTGACGGTGGCGCCTTTGCAGCCGGGCGGTCTGCTGTCCGGTGGGGGCGGCATTGCGGTTTCGGAGATCTCGGCGGATTTACCCGAACTGGCCGGCTTGCCAACCGCCTTCGCCTACAACGTGGACGTGGAGTTGCCGCCCGCCCTGCGGAACATCCCGCTGCTGACCACCTTCGATTTTTTCAACAACGGTGACTTGGTGCTCAGTCGCGGCTTCGCGGCCGTGGTGCCGGAGCCGGCGGAATGGGCGTTGCTCGTGACCGGTTTGACCGTGCTGGCCGGCACCGGGAAGCGGCGGGGAGGTTCCCGTTCATGATCCGGTGGCTCGGAATAGGGTGCGGGTTGCTGCTGGCCGGGATGCTTTCCGGTCTGGCCCAGACTCGTCCCTTTGTCCTTGGCACCGAGACGGTCCAACTCGAACGGGCTGAAGCGCAGGCCAGCGCCTACTTCCGGGCGTTCCGGCCCAATCGCGCCATTGGCCGATGGGAAGTGGACGTGATCGTGACCAACGGTTCCGGCCAGACCCTACGCTCGCCGCTGGTTCTGCGCTTCGAGGTCGCCCGCCAAATTGCCCCGGGAATTCCTGGGGCGCGCCTGGATGGCGACGGACAGCCGTTCCTGAATCTCACCCCGTTGCTGCTGGATGGTGCGCTTTCGCCCGGTGAGACGCTGCGAACGTTCACCCTTTCCCTCGGCGACGGTGTCACCCGGCCCGAACTGGTGCCGGCCCTGTATTCGCTGCCCACCGAACGGCCGGCCCGCTTGGCGGTGGTCCGCACCCTGACGCCTGATGGCCTGCCGCGCGAAGGCGTGGTGGCGGAGGAAATCGGCCCGGCCGCCCCGCGGCGTTTCGCCTCCGGCCGCGGTGGCTGGCTGACGCTGGCGGCGACGAATGGGGTTCAAGGCTGGCGGTTTCAGGGCGACGGTTTCGGTCCGGCGGTGCGCTTGGCGTCGGAGTTGGGTTCCGCGCCGGTAATTGAACTGGCGTCCGTGCGGCTGCCTGCCACCAACGCCGAACCGGCTTCCCCTTGGCCAGGCGACGCGTTGCCACTGCCCGCCGGCTGGAGTCCGGTGTGGTTGCGGCGAGGAACGGCCGGAGCCGTGGTCCCGCCGCTGGCGCCCCTGGGACTAACCGCGGTCGTCGCCCGCTGGGATGATTCCGCCCTCGGATGGCGCGCTGTGAGAACGGTTCCGGCGGACAACACCCAGCCTATCGGTCTGGAGTTTGCCTCCGCCGGATTCCTGGCCGTGCTCGTCGCGGATCAGTCGCCCATCACTCCGGCGTCGCCGGCGGACGGAGAACTGCTGGGCAGCGTGCTCGCGGTCGTGGACCCGGATTCGCTGCGTGCCACCGGCCGCGTCAATCCGACCACCGCTTCCGCCAGCCGCGAGGCATCGCGGGTCACCGCCAAGGCCACGGTCGAAATCACCAGCGTCGCCGGACCTCTGAGCAGCGGGCTGAAGATTCCGGCGCAAATCACCGAGGAATACCGGCTGCGCGATGGCTCCCGCCGTCTCCTGCCGGGCTACACGGCGAATCTGGTGGCGTTCCAGTCGCCGACCAATGCGGGCAACGGCGCGGTGTTGGCGGAGTTTCCCCTGCGACCCTTTCAACTGCTGGCCGGTGAGGAATTGTCGGAAGCCGTGGTTCGGGTCGAGGTCCTGGCCCCGTCGGCCTTCGCCGGTGCCGTGCTGAACCCGGCCGGGGGAGCACTGGCGGACGGATCGCTCCGGATCACTGCCGGCTCCGGTGACCTTGCGCGCCCCGAGGCCGCCGTCCTGAAGTCGTTTCCGGTGACGGACACGTCGGGCTTGGTGCCGTCCGGAGTGGAGTTCGTGCAGGCCTTTGAGCTCAGCCTCGCCGGGGTGACGTCCGGGCGGGCCTTGGCGGTCGAATTCGGTCCGCTGCCGGCGAACCGCAGTTTCGTGCTGGCCCGGACGGTGTTCGACGAAGGCCGCCACGGTTTCCAGCCGGTGCAGCGATTTCAGAGCGATGCCGCTGGCAAACTGGTCTCCGTCGAACCGACGGTGGGCGAGCGTCTATCCGGAGTGGACGGCGGCGGGCAATTCTGGCTGTTCCAAACCGCCGCGCCGGAGGCCCTCGTGAGCGGCATCGGCCGGAACTCGGCGGGAGAACCAGCGGCGGGATTGCTGGCCCGGCGCGGACCGTGGAGCGCCTTCACCGATATGGGCGGGAAGTTCCGGCTCCTGGCGCCGGCCGGGCGCTCGGAAGTGTCGGTGCTCGACGCGCAATCAGGCGACACCGGCCTGAGCGAAGTCGAAATCGGCGGAGCGTTGGCAGCGGTGACCGCCGACCTCGACGCTACCCCGCGTGGTCCCCGCGTGGTCGCGGTGTCGCCGGCGAACCTGGCCAATGCCGTGCCGCGCGTAACGCCGGTCGTCGTCACGTTCAACCGGCCGTTGAATCCGGCGACCGTGGTGGCGGGAGGAGTTCGCCTGCTCACCGCCGCCAACGCGCCAGTGGCGGCCAGCCTGAGTCTCAACCTCGCCGGCACTACGGTGACCCTGTTGCCCACCAGCCCACTGTCGCCCGGCGCGACTTATCGCCTCGAAGTCGCGCCTACCGTCACCGACCTGACCGCCCGGCCCGTCGAAGGCGACCGGACGTTCCAGTTTGCCACTGAGGTGGAACTGTCAGCACGGACCGAGGTGCCCTTGGTGATCCACGAACCGCTCAACGGCGAGGCGGCGCTGGTGGGCGGGCCCGGGCTGGCGGAACCGGAGTCGCCTGTGATTCTGGTGAACGAGACCACCGGCTTTACGGCAACCGTGCTGTCCAAGGTGGATGGCAGCTTCTCGAACAGCCTTCCCGCCGACGTGGATGACCTGCTCAGCGCGGTCATCGTGAACCGCAACGGCACGCGCAACACGGTGCCGGCCAGCCGCCAGCTGTTCCGTGACGGCCGGGTGGGGCTTTATCAGGCCGGCGGCGTGCTGACTGCGGCGCTCGACGGAGTCAGCGTGGCGGTGACCGTTCCGCCCGGCAGTGTCCCCAACAAGACGATCTTCCGGCTGCGCCCGGTCTCTGTGGCGGATTTGGCGGCGGCGACTGCCGGCGCGCCGCCGGCCGGAGCCATTCCCCTGCGCGGCTTTCAGCTGGAGACGACGGGCGATCCGCTGCGCGAGCCGTTGCGGGTGAGTCAGCCCGTGAACTCGGCGGAAATCGCCGTGCCGCCCGGCGCGACGCCAGAGCAGATGGCGTTCGCACTGGTCCGCGGTGTGCAGGTGGACGGGGTGACGGCATACGAGGTGGTGGATACGGCGCGGTTCGTGGACGGACGGTTGGAAACCGAGGGGAAACTCGGCGGTGTGAGGGAGGGGCTGGGTGCTGGAGAAAGCGCTTCCGCACCGAATGCGCGCAGTGCGCAGCGCGCGGGAATCCGCCGGCACTCGTTCGACTTGCTGTTCCACTTTCTGTTTATGGCCATGTCGAACGTGCTGAAGGCGCAGCAGTCTTTGGTCATCGGCGAGGTCTATTCCGTGGAGACAGCCAACGGAGAAACCGTGGCTGGCTCCCGTCAACCGGTGGCGGGAGCGGCGGTGCGGGTGGGTGGTGAAGTGGTCAATGGTGCGGTCTCTCCGGGCTCGCTCGTGGCGATATCCGCGGCCGACGGCTCGTTTGTGTTGCCGGGCGACGACGGCCTGGTGGCGCAGAACATCGTGGTCGGTTCGGCGACGAGCCAGCTCTTCCCCGGCCAGATCGCCGTGACGCGCACCACCTACCTGCCGGACCTGCAGCAGCTGCCGTTGGACCTGTTTTTCCGCCGGGGAGGCGGGGCCCTGATCGCCGATGACCGGGACCGACCGACGATCTCCGTCAGCCATGCGCCCGCTTCGCCGCAGACCAACCTGATCGCTACGCTGAGGGTGCTGGCCAACGACGACAAGCAGATGGCCAGCGTCAACGTGGTCACCGTCAGCGTGACGGCCACGGATCCGGACATCGCCGTCAGTGCGGCCGATGTCACCGTGACGCTGGATCCCGATGGCACCCAGTCGCTGCAAACGATCCGGCGCACCTACGGGGTGCAATCGGCGAAGCCGCTGACCGCCAATTTGCTCATCACGGCCGAAGATGCCGCCGGGCGCACCAACGCGGTGCCTTACGCCCTGACCTTTGGCGGGCCGCCGCCGCCGCCGGTGCTGGACCCCAATGACGTGACCGGGCCGTTTGTGACCCGCTCCACGCCGACCCAAGGGACCGAGGGCGTGCTCCCCGGACAGGTCGTCCGGGTGCAGTTCAGTGAGCCGATAAAGCCGGATTTCCTAAACAATCCGGGGGCGGCGTTCCAGTTGAGCCCGAGCGCCGGCAACCCGGTTGCCGTCCTGCGTGACAATGATACGGCGGTGGAACTGACCTGGTATCGGCTCGCGCCGGGCACAGCCTATCACCTGACCGTAGTGCCGATCCTGTATGACCGGAATGGCAACCGCTTCGACCAGAATCCCTATAACAACTCGCCCAGCACCACCGGTCTGAGCGCCGATGCCTTCGGGCTGTCGTTCACCACGGCGCCGCTGACTCCGACGACGCTGCCCGGAGTGGCCAACGGCGTGGGCGTGGCGGCGCTGGGGCGTCAGTTGCTGGTTCTGGATCGTGAAAGCGCCTCCAGCGGGGCCATCCAGATTTTTGACGCGACGGATCCGGCCCGCCCGAGCTTTGTCAGCCGAATCGCGCTCCCGGCCTTTCCTCGTGCGTTCACGGTCATTCCCCAATACTCCTTCAAACGGACTGTCTCCGGCCCGGTGCAGACGAGCGACCTGGTGGTGGCCGCAGGTGGCACGCTGGGCGGCGAGGGCCAGTGGCTGCGGGTCTTTGCCCTGCTGCCCAACGGAACGTTCCAGCGCTTGGTCACCACGACGTTGTCGTCCTCACCGGCGGCGGCCGTGGGCAAGTTCCAGTGGTCCGCGCCGCTGCTGGGCTACCTGGAGAACGACGCCGACACCACGATGGTCGGCCTGCTGAACCTGCAGTTGGCCATTCTCGCGGACAACCAGACTGTCGCCGAGCGGGCCGCCAATCCGGCGGGTGGCAAACCCGGCAAGGACATAAACGGGGATGGCGACTATGTGGACGCCGGCGAGGAGCTGCCGTTGCCGGATGGCACGTTGCCGCGCCTGGGAGTAATCAACGGCGGTCTCGTGGCGGGCCATGTGGCGCCGGACCCGGTGTTTCGGCTGCGCGATTTCGATATCAAATTTGGGGGCAATTTCCTGGGCGCCATCATGAGCGCGCCGCCTTCGGACGGCCGGAGCCGCTACACCACATTCGTGGCGGGCGGCGTTCCGGTGACGGCACCGGCCGCGACGCTCGAACTCACGCCGGAAGCAAAACGGCTGTTCCTGCTGTTTGGGCAGGAAATGGAAACCACCGGTGGGGTCATCTCGGCGAACCTTGCCCTCGTCTCGCAGCACGCGGGCAACGGCACGCCGCCGCGCGTGCTGGTGCTGGACGTGACCGACCCGGCCAGTCCCCAGGTGGTGAACGAAATCCGCATCCCCGCTGTGCACGGCATTCCGCAAAGCATTCGTCAGCGCGAGGATGGTCTGCTGGTTCTGTCCACCACGGCCGACCAGTTGCTGCTGGATCCCCGGAAGCTCCGGCAGGTGCCGCTTGGCTTGGGCGACCCGCATCCAGCGCTGGTGGGGTGGGTGCCAGGCTTTGGTGGCGGGATGATGCAGTTTGTTCACGGAGCGGATGGCGTGGTGGCTGCGGCAGCTGGCGGGCGGGCGCAGGTAACGGGAGTCCCGGCCCGATTGCGCCTGACGCTCCATCATCCGGGCACCCTGTTTGCGCCCGGTCCCGCGGTGGCCGATGGGCGGAAGAATCAGCCGCAAAACACCCTCGTTTTCGTCAATGGCGACTTTGACGCGCTGGCGGTCACGACTTCCGCCACCTCGCCGGCCCACCGGCCTGATTTTTCCCGACAACCGCGTTCGTCCCTCGACAACGATCTGCTCGCCCTGCGGATCAGCCGTCTGCCGCAGGTGCTGGGCGGGGCCGTGCCCACCCATCTGGAACTGCGGCTTGGCGCCGCCGGAACCACGGAACCCGTGGCGCAGGCCGTGGATTTCCTGGGCGTGCCCATCCCGGCCACCAGCACCAACGGTGCGACGCTCGTCATTCGGCAGGCGCTGGACCATGTGGCCAGTCCGTTCCGGGCTCTCCGAGACGAAGCGGTGACGGTGTTTATGGAGGCGGTTCGGCCGGCGCCGGATGTGCAGGCGACGGTGGAGCTCTTCGACTCCTTGGGACGTTCCTTGGGTGCCGATACGGTGCGCTTCACCCCCATCAAGGCCGAGATAATCTCCGTCTGGTCGGAACAATTCGAAGGTTCCCGCTCCAACGAACTGCCCAACAACAGCGGTGAAATCGGCGAATTCATCGCGCTGGCGAATGACACCAACGGGATGACCAAGGTGGGGGCCAGGGTGACGTTGGAGCCCGACCTGCCTGCCGTGCGCGCCCGGCTGCAGGGACGCCTGTTCGTGCCCCATGAGCGCCGGCTGATGGGAACGTCCCGCTGGATCGGGGACGAAGTCCACGTCGAGGCGCTGGATGACCGGTCGTTTCCAAAGGGTTTTCCGCTGCTTCCGCTGCTGTTTGCGTTTCAGGTGGATACGCCACTGGACGTGGAGGAAATTTTGCTGGTGGGTTTCGATCATGATGGCGACTCCATCCTGACCGAGCCGGAATTGCCCGTCGGGTTTCAAGCATTCGTGCAATCCGGTCGCGTGGCCCTGGCGGAGGCGGAACCGCTTCAGGGGTTGTCGGTGCCGCATTTCAAGGTGTTTCCCCGCGCCCTCTATGAACGGGAGGATCAACAGGCCCTGGTCGTTGGCGCCGAGGTGTCCGGCTATCTGGGGTTGGGTGGCAGTGCCGCCAATTTGCTCTCTGAGGCCCTGGGGATCGAGTTGCCCGTGACGCTGATCGGCGGCGTGGACCCAGTGTCGGTCCTGCTGCCGATCGCCTCGGTGCGGCTGGCCACCTTTTTCGCGGGCAGTGCCGAGATTGGCAATCCGTTCATCTGGCCAGATTCGGTGGACGAGTATCAGTGGCCGGACGAGCAAAGCACTCCCTATGTCGGCCACCAGATCATGGCCCATCAGACCGGCCAGTTCACCCGTGGTTTCCGCCGTCTGAAGCGGCTCAACCACCGGCCCTCGCATTTCATTTCCCGCACCATCGCGGAATCCAAGTCATTTGGGAACGCGGTGGTCGGGATTGTGGCCATCCGGCAGGCGGTCAAGGACGCCATTCGCCAGGAACTGGGCGCCGGAGACGACTTCGCGATGTCCCTTTCCCTTACCCGGCCGGCCGCGCCCGCCGGGACGGAGAACGACATCATGAGTGTCAGCTTCAGACATCAGGTCGCCCTGAAGGACATCGACCTCGAGTATGGCATCGGCAACGCATCCATACCCCAGATTGACCTCGAAGTTGAAGGGCGCCGGAAGGTGCTTCCTGACGGCAGGGCGGGTGTAGGAGTGACGCGGGTGCGGTTCCGGGCGGTCGTGGAGGACATTTACGACTGGGATTGGAACGTGAATCCCTTCGGCGTGATTCTGGAAGCCGGGCATGGGATCTACGGGACCCGTGCGGGCGCCCCATTCGTCCACCGCTTTGAGGTCGAGGGAGAGGTGCCCGGCTTGGACACAGAGCCGATTGATGTCGCGTTATGATCTGGAAACTCAAACGCGAGCTCATCCCGGCTTTGATTCAGGCAGCAGGCACCATAGCAGCCTTTGTTTTGGCTGCTTTGCTCGCCTTGCCGGGGCTGAACAGCCCTGCGGTCGAGGCAGCACCTCTGACGACCATCGAGTATCGCATCACGGGCCAGGAACTGCGCGTCTCGCCGGCGGCGGTGGCGGTGCCCAAGGGCATCGCGGGTTCGGTCAACGTCGAGCTGTCCGGGGTGGCGGCCGACGATCCGTTGCGGGCCAACACGCTCATCGAGGCGACCCTGCGCGGGCCCTCGGGACCGGCGCAACGGGTGCTCGGCACGCTGGGTTTACCCCTCGTGCTGCCGCCGTTGTCGCTGGTCGGCGACTACCAGTTGGACGGCATACGGCTCGCCCGCGTCGAGGGCACGAACCTGGTCACGGTGCTGGAAGGTTCGCCGGCGTCGGTGCCGGTGCGCGTGTTCGACGAAGTGCTGGTTTCGCGGGTCACGTCGCGGCCGCTCACGTCGGCGGAGATCGAGGAGAAGGGCATCTTCGTCGATGAATCGAACTTCCGTGCGGTGGAGTTCGAGGTGGGCTTCGTGCTCGACGGGAAGACGATCCCCATCCGCTTCCCGGTGGTGACGCCGCGATTCCGGCAATCCACCGAAATCATCCCGGCCGCCGAGTTGGAGGAGCGGTTGGTGCTCGCGGAACTCATCAACCAGGACCTGGTCTCGAAGGTCCAGTTGCCGGACGAACTTCAGGTCGCACGGCTGAACATCCAGGTGCAGCCAGTGAATTTCCAGATGGTGGACGGTGGCGAGGAAGGCCTGGGGCTACAGATCCCGCCGATCCCGGCGCTGATGGTGATTCCCGGCAACATCGGTTTCCTGAACCAGTTCTTCAGCGTCCAGCTCTTCACCGAGAACGGTTCGCCGGCCGGTTCCGGCCTGAGCGTCGTCAACGTGCGGGCCGAACTCGAACTCCCTCCGGGAGCCGACAAAGTGGCGGCCACCCGCTTCGAGAATCCCGGCGATGATCCGCTGCGGTTTGCCCGCGTGGGACCGAACCGGGAGATCCAAAAGGTCCTGCCGGTCACGCGCGCCGGCCCGGATGGCGAGTTCGGCACGGCGGACGACATCGGCCGGCTCCAGCCCGGCGAAGGCGGTCAGGCGGAGTTCTTGGTCGAAGGCTTGCAGGAAGGCCTGCATGTCATGGACGTGAAGCTGACTGCGGACCTCGCAGGGCTTGCGGCCGGCGTCGTGAAGATCACCGGCAAGGCTGCCGGTTCGGTGCTGGTGCGAAACCCGAACTTCTCCCTCGCCTTCAGCCACCCGCGCACGGTGCGGTCGGGCGAGCCCTACGAGGCCAGCGCGACCATCCTCAACACGAGTCTCGTGCCGGCGAACCGCGTGCGGGTGACGCTGCCGGCCTCGTCGTTGAGCGGGGCGGTATTCGAGGGCGACCAGCAGCCGACCATGGAACTCGGCGACCTGCTGCCCGGCCAGAGCGCGACAGCCCGATTCCGGCTGCGCTCGCAGAAGACCGGTTCGATCAAGTTTTCAAACCTGACCACCAGCGAGGATTCCACCCGCGGCACGTTCGTGCTGACGATGGGCGTGGACGAACGCGGCGTGGCGCTTTCGCCGGACACGCTGCTGCTGCCGGATTTCGTGACGAACCTGCCGCCAGCGATCCGCGTGGCGGCCGACCGCGTGCTGGGCCAGGCGATCAGCGTGGCGACGGCCGGGCGCGTGCCCGCCGGTGTCCAGGCCGTGCCCAAGGCGACGGTGACGCGCCGGGCCCTGGAACTGGCGGAAGCCGGCCAGCGGCTGCTTTACGGCGATGGGCTGCCCCGCACGCTCGCGGACCTGTTGCTCGACTGGCAGGGCGGACGCGAATTCCAGAATGGCTGGGACCAGATTCTCCGCGAGACCGATGCCGGCGCTGAATGGCGCGAGGCACTGATGGGTGAATTGGAGAAGCTCGCTCCGGGACGGCTCGCGTCGCTGCTCGGCGAGCTCGGCCCCGATGTGGCGGGCCGGGGAGAGGCCTGGCTGTTTGCGGGCTTCGAAGGCGCGGCCGGGGAAGTCCGCTTTGCCGCGAGCGACGCGGTGGTGGATTCCGCGCGCAGTTCCCTGCCGGGTGCCCTGAGCTACGCGGGACCGGCGGGCGGCTGGCTGGTGATCCGGCAACCGGCTGGCGTCGGCAGCGTCCACTGGAGGCTGACGAACGCCGTTCCGGCGCACCTCAATGTCTTCCAGGTCGGCACCAACGGCGTTGGCCGGCGGTTCGATTGGACCGTGGCGCGGGACTTGGGCTGCTTCCTCTGGGACGTGAATCCCGGCGACGCCGCCCTCCGGGAAGACGCCACCTGCTCCGGGGTGGCCGGCGCTGCCGTGGCGGGCAACGCGACCGCCGTGCAGGAACTGCCCCCGACGCTGATCTCCGCGCGGCAGGATTTCACTGTGCTGGTCGGGCGGGCCGAGAAACCCTGTTACCTGCCGACCCTGCGGAACTACGCGAACATCGCCGCCGTGCTGTTCTCCAAGCCGATGGCCGCCGAGGCCGTAAACGCGGCGGCGGCCTACACGCTCGACGGCGGCAACGGGGCGGCCTTCGTGCAGATCCAGCCCGGCGGGCGCGTGGCCCTGCTCACTTTGCGCGAGCCGATCGGCGGCTTGGTGCCGCGGGTTCTCTCCGTGGCGGCGACGGTCACCGATCCGCGCGGCAATGCGCTGACAGAGCGCAGCCGGCCGGTGCTGGCCACTTACCGCGAGGGCGTGCAGGTCCGCGGCCGGGTCGTCCGGGGCGCGGGCGGTGGCGTGGCCAACGTGCCGGTGACGCTCACCTACAACGACGAATACGTGGCCGGCTTCGACTGCAAGCCGTGGGTGCGCAAGGTCTCGCAGGTGCGGACCGATGCGAACGGAAACTTTGCGTTCGACTTCATCCTGTCCGGGATTCCCTACGTGCTGTCCGCAACCGACACGAGCGGGCTGACCGACGCCGAAGTGGAGGTGCTGCTGGATTCCACCGTGGCGGGCGAGTTCGACGCGGAGAAGTTCAGCACCTTCCAGTCGCAGGTCGGCGGTGACCTGTTTGAGCGGACCCGTGAAGCCGGCTTTGGCTTCAATGTGGCCAAGGCGGAAGGCGTGGACCGCGCGGTGTTCAACGACACAGTGGATGTGGAATCGGCGCGCACCGGCACCCAGTTGCTGGTCGTGCTGACCTTCCGCGGCCGCGCCACGGTCACGGGCCGGGTGCTGGCGGCGGACGGGATAACGCCCGTGGGCAATGCCGCAGTGAACCTGTTCCCCGATCCCGATTCGCGCGAGCTGGGCCGCGGCGTGTTCAGTGATGCGGAAGGACGCATCACGTTCTTCGGCGTGCCATTGGGCGTGTTCACGCTGGACGCGCAGGACCCCGCGGGCCGGCGCCGCATCGTGAGCGGCTCGCTGAACACCCCGGGCGAAACGCGGGACGTGCCGGTAGTGTTGAGCGTGGCGCTGGTCGAACGGGGCGGCTTGCGCGGGCGGGTGCTGGAGCCGGACAACCTGACGCCGCATGCCGGGGCACGCGTGTTCGTGCAGGTGGGTGACAATGCCATCCGCGCCGTGACTTCTGGCGATGACGGCTCCTGGGAGACCGCGGACCTGCCAGTCGGAAACTATAACCTCGCGGCGATCTCGCGGGACCAGCGGCGCTTCGGAAAACGCCAGCAAGTGACCGTGGCCCCGGGCGTCACCAACTTCGCCGATGTCTCGCTGAACGGCACGGCCACCGTGCGCGGCCGGGTGATCACTTCGGCGGGTGACCGCGGCGTGGCGAATGCCCTCGTGGCCGGCGGCGACGTGGTGGTCCGCACCGATGCCAACGGCTTCTTCACCGCCACCGGCGTGCCGGTCGGCCGCCGTTCGCTGAACGCCGGTGTGGAGCGTTCCGAGGAGGGCTTCGAGCCGAAGTCCGATCCTCCGTTCGCCTTTCCGCGGTTCGGCTCGGCCCAGATCGAGGTGCTGCCGGGCGACGACAACTTCGCGGTCATCCAACTGGCGGCGTCTGCCCGGATCACCGGGCGGGTCTTCGACGCCGCTGGCCGGCCCATGCCGGGGGCGATGATCTGCCAACCGCAGGACGAAGGCTTCCTGTTCATCTATGCGGACGAAACGGGACGCTTTGCCTGGGAACAGCTCCCGGTGGGCAAACGGATCCAGATTTCCGTGCCCTCCGAGGCCCCGCCCATCAACGACACCTCGGTGCCCACACCGGACGAGGTCAGGGCCGATCCCGCCGCGGCGCTGGCCAAGGCGCTGGAAGCCTTCATGGGCATCAATGATCCGTTCCTCAACGGGCTCGGGGCCGCGTTCAAGCCGAGTTCCCACGACGAACACGCCGTTGTGCTGAACTTCGACGGTGAATCGCGCGAACTGATTTTCCGCATGCGCCCCAAGGGCCGCGTGGCCGGCCGGGTGCTGAATGGCCAGGGTGTGCCCATCGGTGCGGCCGTGCGGGTGACCGGCGAGGGCCTGACCGCAAAGATGGATCCCACCACGGTGGTCCGCGGGGACACCACCAGTGATCCCGCGACCGGCGAGTTCTCCGTCGAGGGCGTGGCGGTCGGGAATATCCAGGTGCAGGCGGCGTCCCCGTTTTTCCCGGTGGTCATTTCGACTTCCCGCAACACGACCTCCACCGAGCGTGACGCAACGAACCTCGTGCTCCAGTTCCCGGCGGCCCGCGAAGTCCAGGGCCGGCTGGGCGGAAGGGTCTTGGAGCCTGACGGAATCACGCCCGTCGGGGCGGACGTGGAAGTTGCAATCAGCTTTGGTGACCTCGTCATCAGGACGACAGCCGACGGGCGCTTTGCCACAGCCTTCGGCCTGCCGGCACCCAAGGAATACACGGTGACCGTGACCAACCTTGCCAATGGGCTGATGGGCCGGTCGGTGGTGACCGTGAATGCGACCGGCACCAACGAGGTGAAGAACTTTGTGGACGTGCGGTTGCTCGGAAAGGGGTCGCTGAGGGTGCGCGTGGTGAACTTTGACGGCTCGCCCGCGCCCGCGGCCCGGGTGGCGGTCACCGGCGGCGAGTTTCCCCAAGACTTCGCGGAGGGCACGACCGCCGCGGACGGCACCCTGAGCTTTGGCGGCCTGTTCGAGGGCGGCTACGCCGTGGCGGCCGACACGATTGCGGGCGCGACCCGCATCTTTGGCCGCGCCGGGGTGACCGTGGTGCGGGACCAGGTGACCGAAGTCACCGTGCGTTTGCAGCCCACGGCCGCGCTAGTGGGCCGCTATGTGCGGCGCGACGGCGTGACGCCGGTGCCGTTTGCGCGGGTCGCGGTGGGCAAGCTCGGCTTCGCGACGACCGACGCGGACGGAAGGTTTGCGTTCAATGGCATTCCCCTGGGCACCTACCGCCTGCTGAGCAACGACCCGGTCACCGGCCGCGCGGCCCAACTCGACGTCGCCTTCAATCTCGCCGGCGAAACCCGCGACGTGCTGCTGGTCGAAACGTCGTTGGGCATGTTGACCGGCGTGGTGCTGAACAGCGCCCGCAGCGGCCCGCTCGCGGACGCCAAGGTGGAGCTGAACGCCGGGGCGGATCGGCGCACGGTGACGACCGGGCCGGACGGACGCTTCAGCTTTGCCAACGTGGCGGCCGGTGCGTTCCGCCTGACCGCCTCTGACCCGGTCCTGTCGCTGTCTGGCACCGCCTCCGGCGTGTTGCCGGACAACGTGGGTGAACTGGACGTGGAGGTGGCCATTGAGCCCCGTGCCACCGTGGTAATCCAGGTCTGGCGCGGCTCGACCAACGCGCCTGGCACCAACGCGACCGTGATCCTGGTGCTCGGCAACGGTCTGTTCTCGGCGGACACCGACGCGCAGGGGCGCGCCACGTTCCCGAATCTTGCGCTGACCACCTATTCGGTGCTGGTGACGTCCAAGCTGCCCGTGGACAACCGCAATGGCCTGGCGCTGGTCAATGCGCTGACGTTGTTCGCCGCCGGAACGGCGCCCGACTTCGAAGCCGTCCTGCCGGGCATCGGCGAAGTCGCCGGCCACGTTTTGGCCAGTGACGGGACCACGCCGGCAGGCAACGCGGTGGTCACGCTCACCATGCAAGATGCGCCGTTCCAGAACGCCACCGAGGTCGGCCTGACGGCGCCCGACGGCGCGTTCCGGTTTGGGAACATCGCCGTCGGCCGCTACTCGGTGCGGGTCCAGCAGGCCGGCCTCGCGGCGCAGGCGGACGGCAGCATCTCCGCGAGCGGCGAGACGGATGACGTCGAGCTCGTCCTGTCGCCGAGCGGTTCGGTCATCGGCCGGCTGTTCCGCGAGGACGGCGTGACGCCCGTGAGCGAAGCCGACGTGGCGCTCTCCTTCCGGCGCGTCGGCACGTCCCAGGGCCGTGCGAGCACGGTCACCGGGTCCGACGGGCGCTTCCGCTTCGACGGTGTGCCGCTGGGTGACGTGCGCTTCACGGCGACCGTGGACCGCTTCGGCGGCGTGCTGAACGTCACCGGCAACCTGGAAACGGACGGCGAGGTGCTCGATCTCGGCGACCGGCGGCTCGACGAATCGCTGCCGGAAATCGTGTCCGTATCGCCGGCCGCCGGCGCCGAGGACGTGCCGGTTACCTCCGCCGTGACAATCCTGTTCAACGAACCGCTGGCGCCGGCGTCCGTGAACCGGGGCGGCATCTTCCTGCGCGGGGCCACGGGCGCGAAGGTGCCGGCCGTCGTGACCCTGGAAGATGCCGGCGACGGTTTGTTCCGCCGCGTGCGGCTGGCACCCACGAATCGCCTGCAAAGCCGGGCGACCTACCAGCTCGTGGTCATCGAGAACGAACGCCCCGCCGTGCTCGACATCCCGGAGATGTCCGGCCCGACTGATCTCGAGGGGCGATTCCTCGCAGCGCCATTCTTCGCGACGTTCACGACGGCCGACAACGACGCACCCGCCCTGGTGTCCGCGTTCCCGGCCGACAACGAGGAACAGGTGGACCCGCGCGCAGTGCCGCGCCTGTCGTTCAACGAGCCGATCCGGGCCGAAGGGCTGACCTTCACGCTGAACGGTCCTGCGGGCCCGGTGACGGGCACGGCCACTGTGGGCTTGGGCGGATTGGCGGTCTCGTTCCTGCCGGCTCAACCGCTCGACGCCAACGCGGCCTACGCGTTCTCAGTTTCGGGCGTGCAGGACCTCGCAGGCAATTCCGCCACCAACCAGCCGTTCACCGGAACCTTTCGCACGCTCGACACCCAGGCACCGGCCATAACCACGCTGAGGATCGCAGACGGACTGTCGCCGATCGCGGGCCGCACCGTCGCGCTGGAGGCGTTGCTCGCGGACAACGAAGCCGGGGCGCGGGTTCGCTTTGAGGACGACGGTGGCGTGCTCGGCACCGCGGCGGTGACGCCGTTCCGCGTGAACGTGAAACTGCCGGAATCGGGCAGCCGCGTTTATCGGGCGATCGCCCTGGACCGCTTCGGCAACGAATCCGGTGCGGTGGCCCTGGAAGTGACGACGGTCGAGAACCAGCCGCCCACGGCAATTCTGGCGCGGCGGGAACCGCTCGCGGGTCCGGCCCCGGCCGGGTCCACGCTGCGGGTGAACGTCGCCGCCGAGGACGACGTGCAGGTGACGAATCTCACGGTCATTGCGAGCGGTTTCGCGAACTTCACGAACAGTTTCCCGAACGGCGCGACGCGGACGCTCAGCGTGCCCGTGCCGGCGGAACTCGCGGCAGACACCAATGTCACGTTCACAGCGGTGGCCCGCGACTTCCGCGGCCTGACCTCCGCGCCGATCGTCCTGACGGTGCCACTGATCGTGCGGCCGTTGCCGCGGCTCAGTGTGGTGACGAATGAGTTCGAGCTGGTGGAGGGGCAGGTGACCAACGTCGTCGCCGCCGCGTCGCACGCCGACGGCGGACTGGCCCGTCTGGAATTGCTGGGGACCAACTTCGCGATGCTGGCCTGGACCAACACCAGCACGACGAATCTGACCTTTGATCCGGCACTGGGCGAAACCAATGCAGTAGTGGCGGTGAGCGTCGCCGTTGTGGGCACGAACGAATTCACGATCCGGGCGACGGTGACCAACGGCCTCGCTGCGAATCTGACGGTCCGGGTCATCGCGCTGGCCGATCTGGACCGCGACGGTATCCCCGATCGCGACGACGCCGACGTGGACGGCGACGGACTCGCGAATGCCGACGAACTGACCCGCGGCACCGATCCGCGCCGGGCGGACACCGATGGCGACACGCTCACCGATGGCGCCGAGGTCGCCGCCGGCACCGACCCGACCAAGGCTGATACGGATGGGGACGGCTTGTCCGATGCCGTGGACCGCAACCCGCTATTCCCGGCCTTCAAGCCTACCTTGGAGCCGCTGGCGGATCTTGAACTCGTCGAGTTACAGCCGCTCGAACAGACAGTCCTTGCCCGCGACGGAGACACCAATCTCGTCGAGCTCCGTGCGGTTGCCGTGGGCCTGCCGGCCGTGTGGACCAACAGCCTGGCGGTCGTGTTGTCGGTGTCTCCGACCAACGAAGTCAGCACCGCGCTGCGACTCACGGGCAGTGCGCCGGGAAGTTTCCCGGTCAGCGTGATCGCACGCGATACCGACGGGCAGACCGTTACCAACACCTTCACCGTCACCGTGCTGGCGGACCTGGACCGCGACGGCATCGCCGACCGTGATGACGCCGATGTGGACGGCGACGGTCTGGACGCCGGCGCCGAGACGCTGGCCGGCACCGATCCGCGCAATCCCGACACCGACGACGACGGATTGCTCGACGGGGCCGATCCCGAGCCGCTCGTCAGCGACGACCGGTTCAATCCGACGACGCTAACGTTCGACCTCGCCGGCATCGCGGACTTTCAGAACATCAATCCCGCCTACGGTGACCGCGTGACCGCCGCGGTGATGGGCGGGTTCGGTTACGGCGGCACCGCCCCGTCCACGCCCAACGTGACGGTGGACTACGGCGCGGCAGATCCGGCGCTCTGGACGACGGGATACGGCTCGCTGGTCAACGTGCTGTTCGAGGACCGTGACGTGACGGGTGTGCTGAGGGTGGTGCTCCGCGCCGATCCGGGTTTCGCCGTGAACCTGCACCGGTTTGATCTCGCGGCGTTCACGTCGGCCTTTGTCTCCGATCCGGTGATCAGTGCGGTGCGTGTGCTCGGCGCCGACGGAACGACGCTGTTCGCGGCCAACGACCTGTCGATCTCGCGCACTGACCGGACGCGGATGGTCTTTGCACCGATCCTGAGCGACCGGGAACTGATCGTGGAAGTGGATGCGACCAACCTCGGCGGGCTCAACGACGACATCGCGCTCGACAACCTGCGGTTCAGCCAGGTGCAAGTGCCCGGGACCGCACCGGTCATTGCGGAGGCCGGACCGATCACGGTGGTTCAGGGCGTGTCCGCGACGGCGACGATCACTGTGACCGATGCCGACGGCGACCTCACGCGCCTGAGTCTGACGCCAAAGGCCGGTGCCGGCGCCTTCGCAGTGCTGGAGTGGGCGGAAACCGGGGCGGCGCAGCTGGAGTTCGCGCCCAGCGTCGGAACCGCGGATGCCGTGGTCAGGCTGCGTTCCGACACTCCCGGCAGCAGCCGGTTTGAGGTCGCTGCACTGGATGCGGTCGGTCGGGAGTCCCGGCGGACGGTCGAAGTGGTCACGCTGGGCGATCTCGACCGCGATGGCATCGCCGATGCCGACGATCCGGACGTGGACGGTGATGGGTTGGCCAATGCCGACGAAGTCGCCCGCGGCACCGACCCGCGCCGGGCCGACACTGACGACGACCGCCTGAACGACGGCGCGGAAATTGCCGCGGGCACAGACCCGTTGAATCCGGACACCGACGGCGACGGTATCGCTGATGGCACGGACCCCAATCCGCTGCGCTCGGATGCGGACCTGGATGGCGACGGCATCGCCGATGCGGACGATCCGGACATGGACAACGACGCGTTGACCAACGCTGACGAGCTGACCCGTGGCACCGATCCGCGGAAATCCGACACGGACGGCGACAATTGGCCGGACGGCTTCGAGTTGGAGGCGGGTTCGGATCCGTTGCTTGCTGGCTCGAGGCCCAACCTGTTCATTGCGGGTGATCCGGCGGTGGGTCACGCAGCCGTGTTGCCGGCACCGCCGACCGGCGACCTGGCGGCGGGCGGTCTTACGGTGGCTGAACCGCCGGTGGAAGTGGTCCTGCCCGCGGCACCGGCGGGTGACCTGACCGCCGGTGGAATCACTGTGGCCGAGCCCCCAGTGGAAGTGGTGTTGCCGGCGGCGCCGGGTGGGGACCTGACCGCGGGCGGCCTCACGGTCTCGGAACCGCCGGTCGAGGTGGTCCTGCCGGCCGCCCCGAGCGGCGACCTGACGGCGGGTGGCATTACCGTGGCCGATCCGCCGGTGGACGTGGTGTTGCCAGCGACCCCGAACGGCGACTTTACCGCGGGGGGCATCACGGTTTCCGAACCGGTCGTGATCGTGGACTGGGAAGCGGGCTCCGGGGGCAATTCGGGCGGTGAATCACCGTCGTCCGATTCCGGCGTCCGCCTGCTGGGCCTGCGAATTGAAGGCGCCGCCGCCGGCCTCGCCAACGCGGTCGAACGCCATGTCGTGGTCGCGCCGTGGGTCGTCATCGAATGGAGCGGGCCGGTGGGCGCCCGCCTGGCCGTGGAATCCAGCGCTGACCTGACCGAGTGGCGGGCCGAGGCAGTGGAGGACATCCGGGCCGAGGGCGACCATTGGACCGGCCGTTGCCGGGCTGCCGACGAAGGCGCCCGTTTCTACCGCCTGCGCCTGTTGCCCTGAACTTTCCCCCGCCGAAACGGCACCGATTTCAAACCATGTTTCCAAAAGCCATGAAGACTCCGAATCAATCCGCCGGGACACGTGCGCTGGGCCTTGTGCTCGGGGCGCTGCTGCTCGGAACCCTGCCTGTCTCGGCCCAAAGCTTCGACGTGGGCAGCAACGGCTCGCTGGGTGACGTCGTCATCAGCGAGAACACCACCGTGGACCTGCCCGCGGACGGCAAGCTGCATTACAAGAGCCTGACCGTGAACGCAGGCGTGCGGCTGAACTTCAACCGCAACATCCGCAACACCCCGGTGATCATCCTGTCGCAGGGTGATGTCGTGGTGAACGGCACCATCGATGTGAGCGGCGGTAATGGAAACACGTCGAGTGGCGGCTTTCCCGGCCCTGGAGGATTCGGGGGTGGCCAGCCAGGATTCGGCACGACGTCACCCGGTGAGGGCTACGGACCCGGTGGCGGCGGCTTGGGCAACATCTCCACCTGCGATTTTAACACCCGCAATGGCAATGGCAGCTTCGGCAACCGGGGCAATTCGGCTCTGAGCGGTGCGGCTTATGGCAATACGTTTCTGATTCCGTTGATTGGCGGTTCAGGCGGTGCAGGAGGCACCGGTTCACCGGGCGTGGGCGGCGGCGGTGGCGGTGGCGCGGTCCTCATCGCGTCCAATACCAAAGTCAACGTCAGCGGCAGGATCAACGCACGCGGCGGCACCGATAATGGGTGTGCCGGTGGCGGCGGCAGTGGTGGAGCCATCCGCCTGGTTGCGTTGCGGGTGGAGGGAGGCGGCCTGTTGGATGCGCGCTCCGCGGGAAGTGGCGGCCTGGGGCGAATCCGGGTAGATACTCTCGAACGTGACGGCATCGCGCTCGATTTCCAGGGAGTGAGTTCCGTCGGCGGCAACCTGTTCACGCTGCCCACCTCGATTCCGCGGCTGGATACTGTCGAAGTCGCCGGCACGGCCTTTCCGGAAGGCAGCCAGCCGGGAACGATCCTGTTGCCGTTCGGATCCACGCCGGAGCGCACCGTCAAAATCCAGGCGCGTGACTTCGGCAAGGTCGTCCCCCTCCGGATCACGCTGACCCCCGACACCGGTTCCAAGGTCGTGGTGGATGCCGAGGTGGACAACACCACCGCGAACCCTGCGGTCGTCGAGGTGCCGGTGACGTTTCCGGTCAATTCCAAGGTCACCGTCCACTGCTGGACGCGATAGGGAATCACGCCGCCGAACGTGCCGCCGGCTTCCTGTCGGCGGTTCCCGGACCGAGGCAAGTGGGTCCTCAGCCGGAGGTAAATGCTCGGTGTTGATGGCAGAATCAGGCGGCCACTCCGTCGGCTGGCACGCCGGTGCGGCCTGATGGATTCTGCCTCTGCGCCCGAAGACATCCAGAGGCGCAGAAATTTTTCCGAAAAAATGGGTTAGATGGCTGGTGGTGAGGGCGAACTGCTGGCCGTGGACCGGAAATTTTTCCCTGCATTGATCCGCCCCGCCCCGTTGCCGCCGTTGCGTTCGGAAGAGAACCGGGCAGGCAGTGGTTTGGCCTTCACCCCATTTCCCCCATGCCACTGATCCAAGCGCGCCGCTTTCGCCGACTTTCCGCGTGGGCGCTCCTGCTGGCGCAGTCCGCGTTGCTGGCCCAGGACTTCCGCATCACCGAGGCGGTGCTCAATGCGTCCGGCCGCCTGGAACTGGGGTTCCCAGCGGAGGCAGCGAGCTACTACCGCCTGATCGAGGGCGCCGCGCCTGAGGCGGTGAACCGGACCGTCGGACTTGGCCTCACGCCGCCCCTGATTTCCCCGCCGACGGTCGGCGAGGCGAGCTTCTTCCGGGTGGAACAGATCGCCCGCAACGCCAGTCTCGACAGCGACGGCGACCAGATTCCCGACACCTATGAACTGACGCATCCGCCACTGAACGGCCTGGATGCGGCCGATGCGGGTGCCGATCCCGACGGCAATGGGAAGACCGCGTTACAGGAGTATCGCGACTCCATCGCACCGGCGGTGCTGACGACGATCACGGGCACCTCGCCGTTCCCTGGGGAAGCGGGCGTGTCGGTGAACCGGGAGGCGGTGGTCTATTTCTCCGAACCGCTGGCTCCCGGCGCCGTCGTGAACACGGACAAGTTTTACGCCGGCTTCGGCGGGCGGAAGTTTCTGAGCCGGGTTGAGCTCAGTTCCGACCGGCGCAAGGCTTCGCTGTTCTTCCTGGAGCCGATCCCCGGCGGCACGCGGGTGACGGCGGTGTTCGATGCCAGCACCGTGCCCGGGGCCGACGGTCGCCCCGTGGATGCGGATGGGGACGGCCAACCGGGCGGCCTGCATCTGCTCCAGTTCGACACCTACAGCACGACCCCGGTCACCGGCACCGCGATCTCTGGGGTGGTGTATGCCAGTGAGCCGGTGCCGCCGCGGCCGGATGGCTCGACCAACCTGCCGCTGCCGGGCGTGACCGTCACCGTGGACGGGGCGGAGGAATCCCTCCGGGCCACCACCGATGCGGACGGCCGCTTCACGCTCACGAACTGCCCGGCGGGCCGGTTCTTCGTTCATGTGGACGGCCGCACGTCGCCGCTCAGCCAATGGCCGGCGGGTGCGTATTTTCCCTACATTGGCAAAGCGTGGGAAGCAGTGCCGGGCAGGACCAACAACCTCGCGGGCGGCACCGGCATTGTGTTTCTGCCGCGGGTTCCGGCCAACACCCTGCAGGAGGTCAGCGCGACGGTTGAAACGCGAATCGGATTCCCGCCTGAGACGCTGGCGAATTTTCCCGGGCTGGCCGGCGTGGAAATCACGGTTCCGGCGAATGCGCTCTATGCGGACAATGGAACCCGGGGTGGCCGCGTGGGCATAGCACCGGTGCCGCCCGACCGCTTGCCGGAGCCGCTGCCGTCCGGTCTGGAGATGCCGCTGGTCATCACCGTCCAGACCGATGGGGCAGGCAACTTCGACCGGCCGGTGCCGGTGCGCTTTCCCAACCTGCCGCTGCCTGCCACCGGCCTGCGCCTGCCGCCCGGCGCGAAGACGTCACTGATGAGTTTTGACCACGATACGGGGCGCTGGGAGGTGGTGGGCCCGGCGACGGTATCCGCCGACGGACTTTTCGTGGATACCGATGCCGGCGTGGGCATCCGGCAGCCGGGCTGGCATGGAACTTCTCCGGTGGCAAGTGCCGGTGGCGGCCCCGTCGGGGGCAGTCCGCCTGCGGATGGTCGGCCACCCTGTCCGGGCGGTGATGGGGGTTCGGGCGGCCAATCCGTGTGCGAACAGAATCCGGCGCCGCCACCGATCAATGGCTGCGGTCCGCAAAGTGCCCCGGCACCCATCGCCGCGCTGCTGGATCTGCTCGGGCGGAACAACCCCAATGACGCCGCCTGTGCCTCGTTCCAGGCAGCCTGCAACGCTCACGACGTGGGATATTACACCTGCGGCCGGAGCAAGAAGGACGTCGATGACCAGTTTTTCGAAGACATGATGGCGGCGTGCAACTGCATCAGCGACCCGCGCGAACAGTTTGAATGCCAACAGAACGCCGAACTCTATCGGAGCTTTGTCGATGGCGGGATTGGTGACAGCGCCTATGACGATGGTCAGTCGCAGGGGTGCCTCTGCGAAGAGAGACCGGCGAATGACTGCGATTTTGGACCGGAGGGCAGCGGGGGTGGCGGCGGTGCGGGCGGAGGAAACTTTCCCAACGGAGGTGCGACCGTGGCCTCGGCGCGCGGGCGGGTGGTCCGGGCCGCCGCAGTGCAGCCGGCCGGCTCGCCGCGGCCGCCGGGACAGGTCGTTTTTCAGCGGGGCGCCCACCGGTTTGCCCTGCTGGACCATGAGACCGGAACCGTCGTGCAACGCGGCCGGGCGGGTTCCGACGGCTACGCCGTGGATCAGCTTATCCTCCGGCCGGATCACACCTATTCGCTGCTGCTGCTCCAGGAAGAGACCCTGCACGACGGGTGGGTTGAGTTCCGGTCAGGTCCGGTGGGCAGCGCCACGCAATTGCCGCCCATCTTCATTCGCAAACCCTACGCCTTTGACCGCGACTTTGACGGCCTCAGCGACCAGGGGGAGATCGTGCTCGGGACCGACCTGGCCAACCCCGATACCGATGGCGACGGCGTGAAGGATGGCGCGGAAGTTCGCAATGGCACCAATCCGCTGGATGGCCAACCTGCGGGCACCGGCATCATCGCCACGGGGGAAACGCCGGGAACGGCCGTTGACGTGGCCGCCCGCAACGAGCTGGTGGCGGTTGCGGACGATGCGGCCGGACTGGCTCTGTTCGATGTCAGCAGCGGCCACGAGCCGGTGCGGGTGGCGCAAGTTGCCCTGCCGGGAAGGGCCCGCGCAGTTGCCCTGAGCGAATTCCGCGCGTTGGTGGCGCTGGAATCGGCGGGCTTGGCGGTGGTCAACGTCGCCGACCGCCGGTCGGTCTTCGTGGAACATATCCTGCCCGCTGCCGGTGTGCGTGCGGTGGCGGTGAGCGGGCCATACGGGTTCGCCGGGTTGGATTCAGGACAGATCCTCACCGTCGAGTTGGCAACCGGGACGGTCCGCGGGCGATTCTTCCTCGCCGGCGCGGTCCATGACCTGGCCACCCGGGGCGACCGTCTGTTCGCGGTCACCGGCACCGAGGTTCACAGCTGCCGGATTACGGCGGGCGAACTGGAGTCGCTCGACCGCCGACCGCTGACATTCGCCCTGGCGGAGGGCGTGACGCGGCGGCACCGGCTGTTTGCGGGGTTGGACGAACTGTTCGTCACCGCGTATCCCGGCTTCGACCGCTTGCGCGTGGACACCGCGGGCAAGCTGCAGTTGCTCGGGGCGGCCCGGGATGCCGGTCCCAACTCGTTCAAGCAGATCGTGGACGTGGGCGCCGGCCTGGGTGTTGCGGCAGTCGGGGTGAACCCCCGGGCCGACGGAACCCATGACGTGTGGCTTTACGATCTCCGCGACCCGGCCCGGACGACGGCGGTGCGGACGGTGCTGCCCACTCCCGGCCTCGCCCACGCGCTCACGGTCTTCAATGGCCTGGCCTACGTGGCGGATGGCGAGGCGGGTGTGCAGGTCGTCAATTTCCAGCCGCCCGACGCGGGCGGGGTCGCGCCGACTGTGGCTCTCCGGGCCAGCTTTCCGCTGCCCACACCCACCAACGGGCTGGCGGAAGTCGCCAGCCTGGTTTCACTGACCGCCGAGGTGAGCGATGATGTCGGGGTGCGGGCGGTGGAATTCCGCGTGGACGGGCGAACGGTCGCGGTGGATGGCAACTATCCGTTCGAGCACCGCTTCTTCACGCCCGGCAGCCCGCGCACCCACTTCACCGTCGAAGTTCGGGCCACCGACCTGGCCGGGAATGCCACCCTCCTGCCGGCCGTGACGGTGACCCTCGTGCCGGACGCCACGCCGCCCCGGGTGCTGGGTTCGGTTCCGGCTACGGGCAGCTTCGCCGCCGAGGTCGGAAGCCTCACGGTCAGATTCAGCGAACCCATTGCCACGGCTACGCTGACCGATGCCCATGTCCGCCTGACCGGTGCCGGTGCGGATGGCGTGCCCGGGACTGCCGACGACGTGGCGGTGCCGCTGCCGCAGAAGAATTTCAGCCTCGATCTGAACACCTTGCTGCTGACTCCGGCCGCTCCGTTGGCGCCGGACCGCTACCGTCTGACGCTGGGCCGCGGCCTTACCGATGTCGCCGGACTGCCGCTCGCAACGGAGTTCAGCGCCGATTTCCTCGTTTACAGCCAGGATGCCGGCGCGGACGCCGATGGTGACGGCTTGCCGGATGCCGTTGAGCCCCTGCTGGGATTGGATCCGGCCAAGGCCGATTCCAACGGCAATGGCGTGCCGGACGGGGCGGAAGATCCGGATCGGGACGGACTGACTTCCGCCTTTGAGCTAGCGTTTGGCACCGATCCCCTCCGGGCTGACTCGGATGGCAATGGGCTGAACGACGGTGACGAAGATCGCGATCGGGACGGACTGAGCGCCCGGCAGGAGTTGGCCGCCGGCACCGACCCCTTGCGGGCCGACACCGACGGTGACGGCTGGCCGGACGAGGGCGAAGTTACCGGTGGCAGTGATCCCCGTGATCCCGACTCTCAGCCGTTCTTCGGCGTGCTCGCCCTTCCGACCGTGGAAGTGATTGCCCCCGTGGCCGTGTTCGGCCCTGGCAGCGCCTTTGGCCCAACCCTGGCCAATCCTCCGGTGGAAATCATCGCGCCGGCGGCCGTCTTTGGTGCCGGCAGCGCCTTTGGGCCCACGCTGGCCCGGCCGCCGGTGGAGGTCATCGCGGCGGCGGCGGTGTTCGGTCCCGGCAGTGCTTTTGGGCCCACGTTGGTTAGGCCGCCAGTGGAGGTGCTCGCACCCGCCGCCCGCTTCGGGCCAGGAGGCGACTTTGGCCCGATGCTGGCCCAACCGCCCGTCGCCATCGAATTCCTGAGCCAATGAACCATTTGTTCCGTTCCTTTACGCAAAACATGAAAGCCAAAACTCAATTCCTGGCGGTCATTCTCCTGGCCGCCTCTTCCCTCGTGCCTGCGTGGGCGCAGAACTTCGACGCCGGCAGCAACGGTTCGCTCGGGGCGCTCAATGTGACGGAGGCGGACGTGATCGTGGATCTCCCGCCCGACGGCCGGCTCCACTACACCACCGTTACGGTGGGAGCGGGCCGGACGCTGCGTTTCCAGCGCAACGCGCTGAACACGCCGGTGCAACTGCTGGCCCAGGGCGACGTGCTGATTGACGGGGTCATCAGTGTGGACGGCAGCACGGCCCCGGCCAGCCCGCCCATCGGCGGCGCGGCCGGACCGGGCGGATTCGACGGTGGCAAGCCCGGCTTTGGTGCTGAATTTGGCCCGGGCGACGGTTACGGGCCCGGGGGCGGCACAGGGGGACTGGACAACGATTCCGCCGCCGGCGCCGGCGCCGGTGTTCATGCGGTGGGGGCAAACGGACCGCAACAGCACGGCCGTCCGTATGGCACGCCTCTGCTCATCCCGTTGCTGGGCGGCTCCGGTGGTGGCGGCCATGCCGGCCAGCCCGGCCGGGGCGGCGGCGGCGGTGGCGGGGCCCTGCTGATCGCCGCCAACACGCGGATCGTGCTTGGCGAAAATGGAAGCGTGACCGCCCGCGGCGGTGGCCGGGGTTCAAGTTCGCGCAACGCAGGCAGCGGCGGGGCCATCCGCCTGTTGGCGCCCAAGGTGGAAGGCACCGGCAAAGTGAATGTCTTTGGCGGTGACAGTGGCGCATGGGGCAACCACGGCCGCATCCGGGTGGACTGCCTCGACAAGACTGCGCTGACCCTGAAATTTGAACCGATCAGCTTCACCACCGTGGGGGCCAACATGTTTGTCGCGCCCAGCGTGATTCCCCGGCTGGATCTCGTGAAGGCCGCCGGCAAAGAGATACCGCTGGGCACCGGTAACACCGTGCAGGTGCAACTGTCCTTCAACTCCGACACGAACCAGACCGTCACGCTCCGTGCGCAGGACTTCAATGCCGACGTGCCGATCCGCCTGACGCTTACGCCCGACAGCGGCCCCCGCATCGTGATCGACACGAACATCGTGAACACGGCCCAGAACCCGGCCACGCTGATCATCCCGGTCGGACTCCCGGTGAACAATCTGACCACGATCCACGCTTGGACCCGCTGAGGGCTCGAAGTTGCCCGGAGTGCCGCCGGCTGAAGCCCGGCGGCACTTGTTTCCGGCCTACCGGATGCCCCAGCAGAAGGGGTCTGCCTCGTCGAGCAGCAGGGTGAGTTCGGCGTTCACGTGGGCGGTGCCGGAAATGATGGGCGTGATTTCGCCCTTCGCCCGGTCCCGCCAGCGGAAGCGTCCGGTGAACGTGCTGCCGAGAATGCTTTCCTGCACCCACGGCTCGCCTTCCTCCAATTTCCCGTCGGCGGCCAGGCAGGCGAGTTTGGCGCTAGTGCCGGTGCCGCAGGGCGAACGGTCGTAAGCTTTGCCGGGACACAGCACGAAATTGCGGGAATCGCCGCCGGCACCGGGCGGGCCGAAGAGTTCGACGTGATCCACCTCCGGGAACCCCTGCGCGTTCACCGCCTGCCGGATGCGCCAGGTCACCTCGGTGAGCTGTTCGACGTTCCGGAGTTCGAGCGCCCACGGATGTTCGCCCACGAGGAAGAACCAGTTGCCGCCCCAGGCGACGTCGCCGGTGACCGGGCCCAGCCCCGGCACGTCCACGGTCACGGCTTTGCGGGCGCGATGGCTGGGCACGTTGGTGAGCGTCACGGCACCGTCCGCCGCCAGCACGGCGGTGACCTGGCCGACGCAGGTGTCGAGCCGCAGTTCTCCGGGACCAATGCGGCCGAGGTGGGCGAGTGTGGCGACGAGGCCGATGGTGCCGTGGCCGCACATGCCGAGGTAGCCGACGTTGTTGAAGAAGATGACGCCGGTGACGCAGTCCGGAGCGGGTGAGGGGACCAGCAGGGCGCCGACGAGGACATCGGATCCACGGGGTTCGTTGACCACGGCGGAGCGAAACCGGTCATGCCGGTCGCGGAAGACGGCGAGTTGCTCCGCGACGCTCCCGCCGCCGAGGTCCGGCCCCCCGCCGATGACGACCCGGGTGGGTTCGCCGCCCGTGTGGGAATCCACCGCCTGCACCCGATGACTCTTCATTGATGTCCGTGAGGCTGGGAAAGTTGCCGGACCCGGTCTTGGCCATCCCACGCGGATTCCGGGGCAAATCCCGCACAGGGCGCGGAGCGCGGTGCCCGACATTCGGCATGGCCACCCCGGACCGGATTTGGTCTCCTCCGCCGCGGCAATCCTACCCTCCGCAAATGCACCTGACCTCGATTGACTGGATCATCATGGCGGCGGCCTTCGCCGTTTACCTCGCCATCGGCCTGTTTGTGGGCAAGTCCGCCGGCAAGGACTACGACAGTTACTTCCTGAGCGGCCGTTCCATGCCGTGGTGGCTGCTGGGCACCTCGATGGTGGCCACCACCTTCGCGACCGACACGCCCAATCTCGTGGCCGGCATCGTGCGCCGCGACGGCGTGTTCGGGAACTGGGTGTGGTGGGCGTTCCTGCTCACGGGCACGACCACGGTCTTCCTGTTCGCGAAGCTGTGGCGGCGGAGCAACGTGCTGACGGACATCGAATTCTACGAACTGCGCTACTCCGGCAAGCCGGCGGCGTTCCTGCGGGCGTTCCGCGGCATCTACCTCGGGGTGTTCTTCAACGTGATGATCATGGCCAACGTCACCCTCGCGGCCGTGAAGATCGGCGGCGTGCTGCTCGGCCTGACCCCGATGCAGAGCATCCTGATCGCCTCGGTGATCACCGTCGCCTACTCGATGGTCGGCGGCCTGACCGGCGTGCTGCTGACCGACCTCGTGCAGTTCGTGGTGGCGATGGCGGGCGCCATCTGGGCGGCCGTCTTCATCGTCGGCCTGCCGGAAGTCGGCGGCCTGGCCAAGCTGGTTTCCCATCCGGACGTGATCCCCAAGATGGCCATGGTGCCCGACTTCGGCGAAGTGCATTCGGAGGTTTTCGCCGCGGTGTTCCTCTTCCCGCTGCTCGTGCAGTGGTGGTCGGCCTACTATCCCGGTGCCGAACCGGGCGGCGGCGGCTACGTCGTGCAGCGCGTGCTGGCGGCGAAGAGCGAGGCCCACGCGGTCGGGGCGACCCTGTTCTTCAACGTCATGCACTACGCGCTGCGGCCCTGGCCGTGGATCCTCGTCGCGCTGGCCTCGCTGGTCATCTACCCGATGGACCCGCCGGAGAAAGTTGCCGCGGCCAAGACCGCGATCACCCGCGCCGGCGGCGAGGACAAGGTGGACGAAGCCACCCGGCTGGCGGCCCGCGGGGTCACGTCGTTGCGGGCGGCTTTCCCGAACATGCCGGAAGCGCAGGTCGCCCATGACATGGCGTATCCGGCCCTGCTCACCCGGCTGCCGGCCGGCCTGCTGGGGCTCGTGGTCACCTCGCTGATCGCGGCCTACATGAGCACGATGTCCACGCAGGTGAACTGGGGTTCGAGCATCCTGGTGAACGACGTTTACCGGCGGTTCCTGAACCCGCAGGCGACGGAGGGGCAGATGGTCTGGGTGGGTCGGTTCGCGACGGTCGGCCTCATGGTGGTGTCGTGCGCCGTCGCGCTAGTCCTGCAGGATGCGCTCAGCTCGTTCGAGCTGCTGCTGCAAGTGGGCGCGGGCACGGGCCTGCTGCTGCTGCTGCGCTGGTTCTGGTGGCGGGTGAACGCGGCGGCCGAGATCACCGCCATGGTGGTGTCCTTCGCCATGGCGCTGCTCTTCTTCATCTGGAAGAAGACCGGGGGCACGCCGCCTTCGGGGGTCGGCCAGATGCTGTGGGGCGTGGCCGTGACGACGGTGGCGTGGGTGCTCGTGGCCCTGTTCACCCAGCCGACCGAGGAAGAACGGCTGCGGGAATTCTACCGGCGCATCCAGCCGGGCGGCCCCGGATGGCGCTATGTGCTGGAGCGGGCCGAACACGAACGCCAGCAGATCCGCGATCCGAAGATGAAGTCGGACCTGCCGATCGGCCTGCTTGCGTCGGCCGGGGCGACTGCCGGCATCTGGGCACTGATCTTTGCCGGCGGCTTTTTCCTCTACGGCCAGCCGCTGAGCGCGCTGGGCATGCTGGCGATCACCGCGGTGGGCGGCGGCTTGGTGCTGTGGTGTTGGAAGCGCCTGTCTTTCGGAGCTGCGAAGTGAGGCGGGTGTTGGGCCGGAGCGAATCCGGCCTGATCCCCAATGGGTGTGAATCCCAAACGAATTGTGGGCGGGTTGTCCCGCAACCCGCTCGCCTTGCAGGGCAAGCCGCCCACGGACTCGCCGACACGTTCCGGTCGTGTGCCGTTCAACCTAGCTTCCAGGGGCCGCGGTAGCTGACGTCGAGCCAGGCCTGGTTGCCGGTGCCGCCGGTGAACTGCTCGGACCTGGCGTCCCACTTCAGCGTCTGGCCGTGGTAGTAGGCGAGGTTCACGAGGTGGCACACGCTCACGCTGCGGGCGCCGATCTCCACGTCGCAGATCGGCTGGCTGCGTTTCCGCATCGCATCGAGGAAATCGCCCAGGTGATTGGCGCTTCGATAGACCTGCTTTTTGCCGGCCCCCAAGAACTCGGCCTCGAGGCGGTCGAGCACGTCTTTGAGCGGGGCGTCGCCCTTGTCGCCGGCCTTGCCCTTCACGGTGTCGCCCACCTTCACGGAAATCCGGCCGCGGTTGATGTGCAGTTCGCCGCCCGGGCCGTGGAACGTGACGCCGTTGCCGGCCTGATGGGTGACTTCCACGCCGTTGGCATAGCGGATCTTCACGCCGCTTTGCGCCTTCAGCCAGTCGCCGGGCGGAATGACTTCCACCGGGCCGCCGTTGTCCGCGTCGAGGCCCCACTGGGCGATGTCGAAATGATGGGCGCCCCAGTCGGTCACCATGCCGCCGCCGTATTCGCGATAGGCGCGCCACATCGGGAAATGGCTGTTGATGCCGCGCGGGCTGAGGATGGAGTTGTAGGGCCGCATGGGCGCCGGACCGAGCCAGCGGTCCCAGTCGAGGCCGGGCTCCATCGGTTCCTCCGGCAGGTCGCACGGCACGCCGGGTCCGCCCACCGCCACGTCCACCTTCCGGACGGCCCCGATGACGCCGTTGCGGATCAGTTCGACGGCCACGCGGAATTCCCGGGCCGAGCGCTGCATCGAGCCGGTCTGGAACACGCGTTTGTGCTTCCGGACTGCGTTCACCATCGCCCGTGCCTCATGGATGCTCTGGCACAGCGGCTTCTCGCAATAGATGTCCTTCTTCGCCTTGGCCGCGGCGATGGTGATGAGGGCGTGCCAGTGATCGGGCGTGGCGATGACGACGGCGTCGATGTCCTTGCGGGCGAGCAGGTCCTCGAAGGCGTTGTAGGCCGCGCACGCGTTGTCGGTCGCGCCATCCCGCTTGAAGTAATGACGGTCCACCCGGCCTTTGGTGTCCACGCGCCGCGAGGTGTCCACGTCGCACACGGCCACGACATGGGTGTCGTCGCGGTTGATGAACCCGTTCAGCAGGCCGCGGTTCTGGATGCCGACGCCGATGAACCCGAGGGCGATCTTGTCGTTGGGCTTCACCGCGGCGGCCCAGACGTGTGACGGCAGGATCAGCGGCGCGGCGACGGCGGCGGTGGCGGCGGTGAGGAAGCGGCGGCGGGAGCAACGGGTCTCGGGAATCATGAGGCTGTTTGTCGTCAGGCCGTCGCCGTCTGACAAGCCCGCGATTGGCTCAGATTCACCCCGGATGGCGCTCGTCCGCAGCCCCTATGCCCGCGCCAGCCGTATTTCCGCCTCGAAGCCCTTCGGGTCGCGGTTGCGGAAGGTGAGCTTGCCCTGACAGGCCTCCACGCAGCTCTTCACGATCGCGAGTCCCAGGCCCACGCCGCCCTGCTCCCGCGTCCGGGCCGCGTCGGGCCGGTAGAAAGGCTCGCTCAGCCGGGAAAGCGATTCGGCGGGCACGCCCGGTCCCTCGTCGGCCACGGTCACGACGATCTCCGCCCCGCGGGCGACCGCGCCGAGACGGATGGGACCGGCGTGACCGGCGTAACGGAGCGCATTGCGGACCAAGTTGCCGAGGGCCCGCGCCAGCAGTTCCGGCTCGGCCTTGGCCGAAAGGTCGTCGGGGATGTTCACCTCCATCCGGTCGCTGTCGGCGGCCTCGCGGGCGATGACTTTGTCGGCGGTGGCGCGCAGTGACACGGCTACCAGCGGAAGTTCCTTGGCCTTGAGGCTGGCCTTGGAGAACGAGAGCAGCTCGTTCACGAGGCCGGACATGTGGCGCACCTCGTCGCGGACGTCGTTCACGTATTCGCGCTGACGGTCATCGGCGCGCTGCTCCAGGACGCCGAGCGCCATCTCCATGCGGGCGAGCGGCGTGCACAGCTCGTGCGCGATGTCGCCGAGGAAGCGCTTCTGGCCGGTGACGAAGCCTTCCAGCCGCCCGGCCATCCGTTTCACCGCGGCCCCGAGGCGGCCGAGTTCATCGCCGCGCCGGTCGTTCACCGCCACGCTGAACTGCCCCTCGGCGACCTGCTCGGTCGCGGCGGTGACCAGGCGGATGGACTTCGTGATGCTGCCCACGAACGGCAGCCACCAGAGCACCGAGAACGCGAGCACGCCGCCCCCGGCCCACAGCCAGGGGGTCGGGTCAAAGAACAGGCCGCCTCCGCTCAGGGTTGGCGACATGATGACCAGGCGACCGAGGCTGAACCGTCCCGTCTCCGGCGTCGTCAACGGCGCCCGCAGCACGGCCCAGTAACCGGCAGGCTTTTCGGAGCGGATGAACGTGCGCGGTGGACCAAATTCCATCCGACCCTCAAACCGCCCCGGTCCGCGCCGGCCGGGATCGCCCTCGGGCGGAGGCCCAAGGGGACGCTCGTCCGGCCGGGGCCCATCCGGACGCGGGCCTTCACCGCGGGGTCCATCCGGGGGCGGCCCACCCTCGCGCCGCGGCCCGCCCCGGCTGCGGATGCGCTGGCGGACTTCCTCGGGCAATTCCAGCGGGGCACCCGCGATGATGTCATGTTGGTCGCCGACCAGGGCGAACTTCACACCATAGCCGGTGCCGAAGCGGTCGAGGATGCTCGTCCATTCGTCCTTCGGCCGCGTCCGCAGCTCACCGAACACGACGTCGGCCACCTGCTGCACCCGTTCACCCGCGAGGCTCGCGATGACCGCGTCGGGCCGGAATTCGCTGCGCACCACGAACCAGAACACCGCCGCAAGCAGCACCAGGTTCAGGAGCAGCCACACCAGAAAGCGGGCGAACAGCGGCAGGCGAAGTCTCATGGTGCGTCGGGATTGATGAGCATGTAGCCCGCGCCGCGGTAGGTGCGGATGAAGCGGGGCTGCTTGGGATCGTCGCCCAGCTTCTTCCGCAGCGCGGAGATGTGGACGTCGATCGAGCGGTCGAACACGTCGTAGTCGCGTTCGCGGCATTCCTCCAGCAACGCCTCGCGCGAACGCACGCGGCCCTTCGCCCGCGCCAAGGAGGCCAGCAGGTCGAACTCCACCGGCGTCAGCGAGATGGGCTGGTCGCCCAGCACGGCGGTGCGCGTGTCCGGCACCACGCGGAGCGGCCCGACGACGTATTCCTCCGGGGCCTCCTCGCCGGGCTTCACGGTGCGGCCCTGCCGGCGGGTCACGGCGCGCAGCCGCGCGAGCAGTTCCCGGGTCGAAAAGGTCTTCGGCAGATAATCGTCGGCGCCGATCTCCAGCCCCACGATGCGGTCCGCCTCGTCGCCCCGCGCCGTGAGCATGAGCACGGGCACGTCCGCCTTCGCGCGGATGCGCTTGAGCACCTCGAAGCCGTCAAGGCCGGGCAGCATCACGTCGAGGATCACCGCCTGCCAGGCCTCGGTCGTGGCGCGTTCGACGCCGTCCGGACCGGTGTGGGCGAGTTCGACCGCATAGCCCATCGGCTCCAGGTAATCGCGGATGAGCCGGCAGAGCTTGCGGTCATCGTCGATGACGAGGATGCGGTGGGCGGACGTGTCGGACGCGGTGGCCATGGCCGAAGTTCTGGCGCGGAGCCTGCCACGCGGCAATGCCGGAAGCCGCCACTTTTACCCCGGCTTAACAAATTGCCCGGCCCTCCAGGATCGTGGCCTTCCTGCGCCGCCGCTGCCGGCAGCACGTTGCGGGCGCATCCTTTCAACGTGGCTGACCTTGGCGAGTTTGGCCCGCAGCCAGCCTTGGGGAAGCGCTCGGCCAGCGGCGGACGGGTGGGCCGGACCAAAGTGCTGCCGGCATCTTGCCGGCAGCGG
>OFDN01000267.1_pt1 | contig 48410 bp, 55 predicted proteins | sample 1520971 | NCBI WGS metagenome assembly OFDN01 (sample SAMEA94257418, study PRJEB24077) | hot springs metagenome | biome: Aquatic biome; feature: Geographical feature; material: Water | place: India | collected 2012-06-12 | depth 5 m | reverse complement strand
CGATTACATCGAGTTCTTTTACAACTCAAAACGAAGACACAATTCCAATAACTTGCTATCTCCGATAGACTTTGAAAAGCAGTTCAATCAATCGGCTGAACAGTGTCTACAAAGTTAGTGGCGATTCAGTTGTGCGGCAAACATTTTTACAATCGAATCCCCGGGTTAAAAGCTTTCCTAAGTAGTACACATCCCCATTACCTATACGAAATCTAATACTTCTGTTATTGGGCGACGAGGTTTTTGAGCCCAATTACCTGAACGCTCAGCGCCTATTGAAAGCAGCATTACAGGCACTTCATTAGAAGCAAGATTGAATTCACGGTGTACCGCATCTGCATCGAATCCAATCATTGGTGTGGAACCCCAACCCATTGATCGAGCGGCGTAAATAATCGCTGCAGCCCCAAAGGTTCCAGTTCTTACGGCTTCGTCGCGTTGACGCTGTGGGAAGTTCATGTACAGATCCCTTGCAGGAATTTCCCATTCTTTAACCATGGATTCTGGCATCACGCCTAATGCGACCAACGGAGCTAGTCGTGCAGGAATCACGCTCGAATCTGCCAATTGGCCACAGATGATGAAAGTAACAGAAGCCTCCATAATTGGAGGTTGACTCCAAGCGATAGGGCTTAATCGCTCTTTGGCTTCGCGGCTACGCACGGCTATAAAGCGCCAGTTCTGAAGATGAAACGATGTTGGGGCTGAAGTACCAATTTCTACCAATTGGCTAATTTGATCATCACTCAATGTTGCATCTGGATCGTAATATTTTGCAGCACTGCGACTTAACATCGTTTCAATGACCGGGTTAGTCATGGTTATTCCGTTTTTCATTTGGACTCCAATAAATTAGAAAGTGAATTGAGAATATGGATTTACTTAATGAATAATTGCCTTACATTTTTGGTTTCTATGTATTCCTCACTAAAAGTTACTTCTTGGCTAATCGATGCGCTTTTTCGATATCAGCCTCAACTGAGATGCGCGCTGGGTCCATTTCAGGGATAACGGCAAGTAGGCGTCTCCAATACATTTCTGCATCTCCAAAACGGCCGTCATGGAATGCAGCGGAGCCGGCTAATTTCAGGCTGATCGGTTCGCGAGGATTACTAGCTAAAGCTTCTTCAATCATGGATTGGAGCTGTGGAGTCCAATTCTGACCTCCACCGAGATAGATCGATTGAGCATAACGTCCAAGCAAATCAGGAGTGGTACCCTCTATTGATATGGCACTTTCGAACGCTCGGCTCGCGTCATTCATACGTTTAGCCTGCATGTAAGCTCTACCTAGCAGTGTCCAGCCCTCGGCAGAGTCTGGATTATTCTTTAGCAAAGTTTCGAGATGGATTATCGTTTCATCTATAGCTGGTCGAAGCTGAGTATTAAGTTCCTGTGCTTTTGAAAGTTGATCATGTGCACCCCAGTGCGTATATAGAAAAATCGCAAGCAAAGGTATAGATAAGGTTAATAATATTGGAATGGTCCGCCCTATCGAATCATTAGATGAAGGTTGCGTGAGATGAGCTTCTTCTAATAGCTCGCGGGCTAATTCAGCCTCGCCTATTTCTAATTGCTCAGGATTCAGGAGCCCAGACATATAAAGGCTATCCAGTTCGTGAAGTCGCTCTAAGTAAAGTTTGGTGTTTACGTCTGTTCGATTAATTTCCCGATTTTCTTTGGTCGTACGGATTAATGGCAATAGGACGAAAGCAACGCAAACAAAGCTCAAACTCCAAGCATAAAACCAGAAAGTATTCATGAATTCCTCTCGCTGGATTGACCGGCTTCATGCAGCAGATTGACAAGGCGTTCTTGTTCATCTTCTGAAAGTTGTGTATCAGGTTTTATTTGTTCGCGTCGTCTTGTCAAGAAAATGGCAGCGACGGCTAAAAGTCCAGTTAATAGCATTGCCACCGGACCGACGTAGAGTGGTACTGTCTTGGAAGATAGCTTAGGATCGTAAAGAACAAATTCGCCGTAGCGACCGACCATGAAATCAATAATTTGATCGTTGGACTTTCCCGATTCAATCATGCGATTAATTTCGAATCGAATGTCTTCGGCAATCGGCGATGTGGATTCGGCAATGTTCTGGTTCTGGCATTTTGGACATCGAAGTACCAGTGTAAGATCGTGGTATCGCTGGAGTTGCATATCTTCTGAATTGGTGGATTCATCGCAAAGACCGACTGAGGCGTACGTACAAACCACGAATGTCAAAGAGAGAGTTAATCGTCTCATTGTTCGGTCTCCATTACGAGCTTCTGGTATATAGGAGCAAGCTTTTGTTGCCAAATCTGCATGTCAATCGCTCCAACGTATTTATCACGAATGACTCCTTTAGAATCTATAAAAAAGGTCTCTGGTGCGCCATAAACGCCCAGGTTAAGACCTAGGTTTCCATCTGCGTCGTGAATGGTTAATCGATAAGGATTCTGTAAATTTTTCAACCAACGCTGGGCTGCCGAAAGATCATCCTTATAGTTAATGCCGTAGATAATCACGCCCTCTTTTGCTAGTTTATTAAGTACTGCATGTTCTTCGCGACAGGAAGGGCACCAAGTTCCCCAAACGTTAATTAATGCTGGTGATCCCCTCAAATCGTCTTGAGTCAATATGCGAGATACATCCTCTGTAGAAGGAAGTATGAAAATTGGAATTGATTTCCCAATGAGTGGCGAAGGTAAACGGGATGGGTCTAGAAAAAGACCTCTATAGAGCACCGCAGCTAAAATAAGAAATAAACCAAGTGGCAAAAGGAGGAGTAACCGCTTCATGATACTGTTCCTAAGATTCGATTTTTAATGATCTGGAAACGTTGCTTCATGCGATATCGACCACTGCTTGCCGCCAAAAGTCCTCCAAGTGCCATCAACAGTGCGCCAAACCATATCCAACGGACAAAGGGTTTAATTTGCACTCTTACTGCCCACGCACCTCCTCCGAGCGGCTCTCCTAAAGCTACGAAATAGTCTCTGATAATTCCCGCTTGAATCCCTGCCTCTGTCATCACAGTTTGCCTGGATTGATAAATGCGCTTTTCTGGATGAAGTACAGCTACCTCTTGATCGTCGCGTAGGACTCTGACAACTCCCTGGTCAGAAATATAATTTGGCCCCTGTGACTGATGTGTACCTTCAAATTTAAAGTAGTACCCTTCTAATTCGACGGTAGAGCCTGGCATCATGCGTGCCTCACGTTCAGCACTGCCTGTAGTAGCCATCACTGCACCAAGTGCGCACACTGCAAAACCTAAATGGGCTAGCTGCATGCTCCAATAACTACTATTAAGTCCAGTTATACCTTTTAGCAGTCCTTTGTGTCGGGTTTTATCTAGAATGTCTCGTATTCCGGCTAAGACCACAATGCTCGTCAGCAATACACACATCACTACTGAAAAATGGAATTTTTTCTGTAGTGTTGCTATTACTATGGCAACCAGAATACTGATTATAAGAATTGGTTTGAACAAACGCGTAAGCTTGTACGTTGGGGTATTTTTCCATTGCGTAAAAACCCCGATAGAAACAGCGAGCATTAGCAGCGCCATTGTCGGTACGAACATGAGGTTGAAATACGGAGGGCCAACTGATAGCTTCGTTCCAGTCAGAGCATCTAGAATCAAAGGGTAGACGGTTCCTAAAAGGATTGTCCCTGCTGCAACTACTAACAACAAATTATTGATTAATAGCAGCGTCTCTCTGGATAAAATGCTGAATTGAATATGGCTTTTAAGTGTTGGCGCCCGGAACGCGAATAAAGCTAAAGACCCGCCAATTACGATCAAAAGAAACGTGAGTACGAAAATCCCCCGAGCAGGATCAGAAGCGAAGGCATGAACAGACGTAAGCACCCCAGACCTAACCAGAAATGTGCCTAACAAACTCAACGAAAATGCCGCTATAGCTAATAACACGGTCCAACTTTTGAACGTCCCCCGCTTCTCAGTTGCAACGAGAGAGTGGATCAATGCAGCGCCGACTAACCATGGCATAAATGAAGCATTTTCAACCGGATCCCAAAACCACCAACTGCCCCACCCCAACTCTGCATAGGCCCACCAGGAACCCAAGGTGATGCCCATACCAAGAAAAGCCCAAGCAGTTAAGGTCCATGGGCGAGACCAGCGAGCCCATGCACCATCAAGTCTGCCTTCCAATAATGCGGCAATTGCAAAAGCAAAAGCCACCGAAAATCCTACGTAACCCGTATACAGAATAGGTGGATGGAAAATCAGTCCAATGTGCTGGAGAAGTGGATTCAAATCTTGACCTTCAGTCGGGGTATTTATTAGCAACCGAGAGAACGGATTTGATGTTGTGATCAACAATAACAAGAAGCCGAAGCTGATCATACTCATGACTGCTAAAACACGTGCAAGCATGTTTTCAGGCAATCTATTTGCGTTTAGAGAGACAGCAGACATCCAGAAAGAAAGTATCAATACCCATAGAAGCAAAGAGCCTTCGTGAGCTGCCCAAACAGCACTGAATTTGTAATACCACGGTAACAAGCTGTTCGAGTTATTAGCCACGTAGGCTACTGAGAAATCATCCATCAGAAGCGAATAAGCTAAACAGGCAAACGAAAACGTTATGAATGTGAGTTGCCCCCAAGAGGCGGGCCTAGCAAAACTCATCCATCGTGAGTCCTGATACGAAGCCCCGACAAGCGGGATAGTTGCCTGCAGAACTGCTATGCAAAGTGCCAGGATCAGGCAAAACAATCCAAGTTCTGGAATCATTTCCTTTTTTCCTTGACGAGTTGTTTAAGGTGATCAGCAGCGCTTGCCTCCTTCAAGGCATGTGCCGCTTCGGGTGGCATATAGTTCTCGTCATGCTTCGCTAAAATCTGATCAGCTTGAAGGACTTTGTTTTGGCTGAGTTTTCCTAAAGCGACCACCCCTTGCCCCTCCCGAAAAAGATCCGGGAGAATACCTTTGTACTTTACGATGATATTTCGAGAACCATCCGTAATACTGAATTGAAGTTCAAGCGAATCCATTGACCGTTTCAATGACCCTTTTTCGACTAGCCCGCCTGCACGAATAAATATACCTTCAGGAACCTTACCTGAGACTATTTCGCTAGGAGAGAAGAACAGATTGATATTTTCCTGGAGGGCTGTAAGTGCTAACCCCAAAGCTGTACTCACACCGCATACCAGAAGAAATATCTTCCCGAGCCTTTTTTTTCGAATCGGATTCATCATCACGCATCCCTTTTTTTACGTCTGGATAGTTGATCTAAATAACGTCTGCGTGAAATGAAGGTTAAAACTACGTTTAATAACATTAAAAAGATGGATAGTCCGTAAGCGCTCCAGACATAACCTCCATGGCCACCCATTGAAAGAAGGTCTGTGAAGGACATGAAAGTGATCATTTGTTCTCTCCGAGAAGTTTGTTTATCTCGTTTATAGACCATGCGCTGCCATTTTCACGTTGCAGTACTTCCAGTCTCATACGCATAAACAACATCGCACCGAAATAACAATAGAAACCTAGGACTGTTAACAGCAATGGAAACCACATTTGAACTGGCATCGCAGGTTTTTGTGTAAAGGAAAAAGTGGCAGATTGATGTAATGTGTTCCACCATTCAACTGAGTACTTAATGATTGGAATGTTGACTACACCGACTAAAGACCACACAGCACAGGCTCGAGCAGAACTATCACGATTTCTAATGGCTTGACCTAAGGCGATTACACCTAGATAAAGAAATAGCAAAATAAGCATAGATGTTAGGCGAGCGTCCCATATCCAGTACGCACCCCATGTAGGTTTGCCCCAGATTGAGCCGGTGATCAGTGCTATGACGGTCATCCAAACCCCAATCGGTGCTGCCTGACGAAGTGCAATATCAGCGAGTTTTATCCTCCATATCAGCCCTACTGCTCCTGCTATAGCCAATGAGATATAAATTGATTGAGCTAGAATTGCAGCTGGAACATGGATGTAAATAATCCGAAAACTGTTACCTTGCTGATAGTCAGGAGGTGCGAAAAAAAGACCCCATACCATACCTATAGATAGCAAAAGTATGCTGGTTATCGTCAGCCATGGCAGATACTTTCCGCTCAAGGCATAAAACCATTTAGGTGATCCCCATTTGTGTAACCAAGTTAAATTCATCTGGAATGCCCCTCCATCACTCTGTTACGCTAATTGATAGCCCTGCACCAATTGCAAATGGCGTCAGGGTAATTGACAGCACGGTGAGACATGCCAACCAAAGTAGATGAGCACTAATTGGAAGACCTTGTAATGAGGCTTCTACCGTTCCACAACCCAAAATCAGAACCGGGATATATAACGGAAGAATTAGAAGCGCCAGCAACAGCCCTCCTCTCCTTAAACCTACAGTAAGTGCAGCTCCAACCGCACCAACCGAACTGAGAACCGGTGTTCCAAGTAAAAGTGAGAGCATCAGTGCGGGTAGGCAATACACAGGCAGTCCCAGCATCAACGCCAAGATTGGCGCCAGCACAACCAGTGATAGACCCGTACAAATCCAATTAGCTGACACCTTAGCCAGCGTCAGGATTGCTAAGGAGTTCGGAGAAACCATCCATTGCTCAAGGGAACCATCATCTAAGTCAGATCGAAACATACCTTCAAGTGATAGCAGCACTGCTAGTAATGCTGTGACCCATAGTAAACCCGGTGCTGACTCTCGTAAAAACTGTTCTTGAGCTCCTAGAGCTAAGGGGAATAACGATGCGACTAAGGTGAAGAAAGCTAATGGATTGGCAAGTTCTGCGGGTTGCCGAAACAGCACGCGCAGTTCATTATGAAATGCAGTAATAAATACACTTTTCATCATGAGAACTGCCTTAAATCAAAACCAGAATAGGTTGCTGGTCTGTTGTTCAATTCATGGTGCGTCGTCAATACAACTAACCCGCCATTACTACAATGCATTTCCAAACGTGCTTCCAACTGCCAGGTTGCTACAACATCAAGACAAGTAAATGGTTCGTCTAATATCCACAACATAGGTCGGTTTGGTAAATAAAGTCTAGCAAGGGCTACACGGCGTTGTTGGCCGGCTGACAACGCATGACACGGTGTGTTTTCGAAACCGTGTAATCCTACTAAAGATAATGCACGACCGATTTCTGTATTTGTTGATCTACCGTGCAGAGATTCCAACCATTCCAAGTTTTCCTTAGCAGTTAGGCTGGTTTTGATACCTGGTGTATGTCCAATCCATATCATTAGTGAACCGAGAGTATGGCGATGTTCGGTAAGTTGTCGCCCTGAAAGTAATACATGTCCTGAAGTTGGAATACTCAATCCATTGAGCAGCCGAAGCAGGCTACTCTTGCCGCTGCCATTGTGTCCGCGTATGTGTAACATTTCGCCAGCTCTCAGTTTGAAGTTTAGAGAATCGAATAGTTGGCGATTGTCTCTAACGCATTTCAAATTTACCGCTTCAATAATTGGAAGTGATGTGTGAGTAGTTATCTTTTGAGAGCGATGATCAAGCATGGCAATACAGTTTAGGAAATTAAATTTATATATAGAATTTATGAGTTAAATCGATGCGCGATACTCTCAAAATGAGTCGCTTACAGTCGCATCACGCTTCTCTTATCTGACTAATAAATTCGCTATAACCTTCACGCTCCATATCATCACGATGGATAAAGCGAAGAGAGGCAGAGTTGATGCAGTAGCGGAGACCTCCTTGATCTGGTGGTCCATCAGGAAAAACATGACCTAGATGGCTATCTCCATGAGTCGATCTCACTTCTGTCCGAATCATTCCTAAGGAGTTGTCACGAAGGGTTTTAATATTTTCTGAGACCACTGGTCTTGTAAAACTTGGCCAGCCACATCCAGAATCGTATTTATCTGTTGAGGTAAACAGTGGTTCTCCAGAAACAATATCTACGTAAATGCCGGGTTCGTTGTGGTCGTTATATTCACCTGTAAATGGACGCTCTGTTCCCCCTTCTTGAGTGACACGCCTTTGCTCATCGGTTAATTGATTGATCGCCTTCTGGGACTTACGATACTGCATAGTGAAACTCCAATGCGTTAATTAAGGAACGAGGAAATGGGTTATGTTTGGTGCATCAAGCTTCAAAGTTAATTTCGGCTTTATGTGGTAACCAACATCCCTAGGAAATTTTGCTTACTTTTTATTAATAACCTGTTTTAACCTGACCTAAATTTGAAACATCTGTGATTCACCTGTATTCACTAACACCGAATACGGATAATCGTCTTTCCAGTGACTCGATTGTGCATATTCAATTCGGTCACCGTGTCTTCTAATGCGACTACTCTCCCAATATTCGCCTTCAGTTGTCCGTCGCGGATCCTATTGGATATTTCAATAAGTTGTGCACGGTCAGTTTCCACAACAAAATCTACTATTCGGATATTTTCAGGACGAATAGCAGGAGGACCTACAACCGAAACAAGGACTCCTCCTGTTCTAATTAAATTCGCAGAACGCTGCCCGACTTCACCACCAATAACATCAAAAACTAAGTCAACATTACCCACGTCTTCTAAGGAGTCTTTATCTAGATCAATAAATTCATGGCATCCATAATCTAGCGCTTTCATGCGATCTACTGCACGTCCGGCACCGATAACAAAAGCTCCTGCCTCACGTGCAAGCTGCGTCACCATGGTTCCAACCGCTCCTGCCGGTCCAAGGGCAAGAATTCGTTGACCAGCTTGGAGATGTCCGTGCTGAAATAAGCCTTGCCACGCTGTCAATCCTGAGATTGGAAGGCTAGCTGCAACTGAGAACTCAACATCGCCAGGAAGTGGAGCAAGGTTACGGGCCTCTATCGCAATAAACTCAGCAAGTGAGCCGTCTCGATACCAGTCTGCGAGGCCGAACACTCGCTGACCCACCGAGAATCCAGTAGTCCCATAACCTATTGAGGTGACTATTCCTGCTAATTCATGACCCGGAATTGTCGGGTGTCTGGTTAACCCTCTTCTATCTGTCCAAGTCGGAGGCCAGTCCAGTTCATCTCGAACAAATCCTGCAGCACAAACCTGCACTAAAACTTCATTAATAGCTGGTTCTGGTTCTGGCCTTTCGACTAACTGCAAACCAGTTACTCCGGCATCTTTATCAACTGCGATGATTGCTTTCATAAAAATGCCTCTTTATCAAAAATCTGAGAAATTTAAATAGATTTGGCCCGCACGCTCGTTACATTTATTATTTTTTCAAGACAGGGTAACCTGTGCTGTATATCCAATCTGAATCCTTGGCAGGAACATGACATGCCTGACAGTCAGATTTATAGTCGGTAGATGTCGTTTTTTTCGAATCCTTAGCATCAAAAAAAGCCCAACCCCAGCCATCGCCCCAGAGTTTGTTATTCGGAAAACGACCTACATCATCTTTTACCATGACGAACCAACCTACTAATGATCCAGGACTGCCTACTAGGCCAGTGGTCATTTTATTGTTGGCTGATTTGTAAACCTCTTTAACAAGGACCGTCCCATCTGGATAATGTCCAGTCTTGCGAAATGTTGAGATAGTTTTTGGTGATGCATACACCACATGCATTTCTTTGTTGCCAGGACCTGGATCTGCAGCTACAGCCCAAGTTCCAAGCATCTGGTAAACAGTGCGATACTCTTCAGGTACTCGCATGTTTCCCTTGCTGTCAACGACTGCTGCGGTAGCACCTTTATAAGCAGACGCTGACTCAGCATGACAGAGCGACGGAACGCCAACCATCATTAATAAAGATACTGATGTGACACATAGGGTATTGATAATTTTCATAGCATTATTCTCCTTACAAGGGATGGATGGCGCTCGATTAAGACTTATTTGTCAAGTAATGGATAAAATTGTGTCCAAACATCATCCTTCTTCGCACTCGCAATGTGGCAGTAGGCGCATTCGGTTTTCGCTTTGACCTTAGCTGTAGGTGCTTTAGGTTCGCTGTGGTTGAAGTTGAAATATCCCCAACCACCTGTTTCAGCAAACCGTTTAGAATCTTTAACCGTAACATCTGCCCCGTTTAGCTTTCCTGGAAAGTAGCCGCGACCTGAAGGTTCATCACGAGAGCCGTCTGGATGCTGGCCAGGAAGCACAAGTTGCAGTTCTTTGAAAAAGATCGTACCTTCAGGGAATTTACCCGTTTTTTTGTAAATTTCGTATGAACCTGGTTCGATGTAAACATTGTGATATTCGGGAAAACCTGCCTTGCCGTTGTTAAGGCCATTAGGAGTTATTGGTGATCCAACATATACCCACTCATTAAAATTCTTTGGCAGAATTAAATCACCTGAATCGGTATATTCCGGTAAATAACGCTTTCTTGCTGGAAGATTTCCGTCATCAGCTCCTGGTTGAGCATAAACGGTTGACATTGTTATTACACAAGCTAAAACACTGCTGATCAACAAAGGAATACGCATATTTTCTCTCCTAATAATTATTGTAGTTAGCGTGGAAGTCATCTTAGCGATATCCGCGTTCCGTTTGGTCTCGAATATGTTCTTATTCGTCCATTTCTTCATCCTTGAAGATTCGATTGAGAAAACTGGGCTGTATTACAGACTTTTTATGAAAGCCTAAGTATGCCAACGACAGGTTTATCAGGAATTTGAAAACCGTCTAAGTGCGATTAAGACATATGATTTAATGAGCACAACAAAAAGAAAACAGCCTCAGACGAGGCTGTTTATTTGGTTTTGAGTTGTATGAGACGGATGAAAGTTGGTTGTACTATATTTAGGTATTTGTTTTGTTTAGCATATCAATCTCACGTAATAACATGCGGCCAAGATGGGTGATGTGTGTAAAGCTCACCCGCGGCCGTCCCGTAAACGTATCAAACTCTGGCATTTTCGTTTGCCTATCTATTCTTATATTCCCTTTAACCAAGCCTAATCGCTCTAAATGCTCAATATAGCTACTCTTAATAGCGTTTCTATCTAGCAGAGACTCGTCTCCGCCGATAACGGCTCGGTCAGGATAGAAAACTTTTGCATGTTTTTCTCGAAACTCTTTGTCTCCTTCAATGGTAGGATCCAAGAAGTATCGAAGCCATAGTATTTCTTCGTCATTCAGTTCTGAGAGGAGTCCAAGTAAATAACGTTGTCGGTTAGTTTCAATGTCTTCACTCGCCAACCCCTTCGCTACTATAGATGCAATATAAGATGTACGTTCAGGGGTGATTGATCGTGAAGCCGCAATAAACCCATCCTCGGCAAGTGCTAAAGCCCCAGGTTAAGTTAATGCAGCTTTAATAATCTTTTCTTCTGCTTGTGCAAGGCGCAATTCAAGTTCAGTCACATATAGAGCTAGTCGATCCAATCTTTGGTTTGGAACGAGATGATCAACTATTTCTGAAAGCAAAGGACCTATAAAAGGGACTGCACCGACAATAGACTTACCGGCAGAAGCTATGAGGTAGTTTTTTTCTCATCTTTTAGTGGACACAAGCCTCTCCCGCCCTATCGAAAGTTAATTCTAGTGCTTGGCCCAATTATCTTCTAACCATTTCGTCACATTAGCATGGCTTCTTGTTGTACCAGGCAAGTGCTCTTTTATGAGTCGTTCTACTTTCAATCCTGAGGATTTGTTTGCAAACTTATGTTTTGTAGCAAACTTGTTTATGAATGCCAAGACTTCATATCCCTCGTTACGATTTAGTAATGTGTTATCAGGTATGCCAGTAGCTTTGGGATCATCAGGAGGAATTGCTGTCCATGAATAGTCAAATAATAAGTCTGATTTTTGTAACAATGCCATAAATCCTCCTTAAGGTTATCTTATTGTGGTCATTTGGTTATCAGTGATAAAAAATGTCACGGATATTCTTCATTTTATTCAACGTCGTTTAAATTACTATTGGGAAAAGCTTTTGCACAAATTTCTTCGTACTTTTCCCAAACTTTTTGTGAGAGCTCTATAAAATCAGCCCATATTGTCATATTTTTTGGAATGTGATCCAAACTTATGAACAGATGCTAAAAGTAGGCAAATGGATGCAGCCAAGAGGACGCTATCTTTAAGTAAGAATTGTCCGGGCATGGCACCTAATGCAGGAAACCCACCTTCAGAAGCTTCAGTAATCCCAGGCGTCGTTAACATGAAAGTCAGTGTGATTACATAAGTCACGGATGACATCGCTGCTCCTACAACGGAGCATAGAGGGTCGTAGGCGCCTGCAATTAATGCTGCTGCTGTTGAAAGTTCAAGTATGCCGATGAAGTAGCTTGCACCGGTTACCCCGAACAAGGAGTTTATCCAACTCATTAGTGGACTGTTAACGATAAAAGGCGATATAGCATTTGCCTCATAACTAGTGAATTTCATTCCACCAAACCAAAGGAAAATTAATACCAAAGACCATCTGAGGTAGACGAGGAATGCTCGTGATCCAGCACTCTCCTCCGCTATTTGTAGGTGATATTCAGTCTTACATACTTTCATTTTCGATTTCCTTTCATTGTTATAGATATCTCTCGAAGAGAACGCTTGAATGCTTTAGTAAGCCTAAATGCAAACAATCTGGTTGAAGTTAGACCTGAAGCTAATTGGTCTAGCAATTCAAAACTCGAGTGTTGACTAGTCATATTTCAAACTCAGCAATTAGTTTGGGGCAATCGTATGCTTGCGACGGAAGGCACTTGGATCAAGTCCGTAAACTTCGCTAAAAGATAAGGAGAAGTTACTCCTACTTGAAAATCCAACTCGTTTTGCGACTTCAGTCACTGGAAGTGCTGTTGTGACGAGTAAATCACTTGCTCGCCTAAGGCGGAAAAGTTTGACTAAATTCATTGGTGACTGGCCGAAAGAACGACGAAACGAAGCTGCAAATGCTGACCGACTCATACCAGCGATTCTCGCAAGGTTGTCTACGGTATATTCCACAGCGGGCTGTTCAATGATTGCGTGTAAAGCACGGCTTAATCTTGGATCGGTCACACCGGTTAACCAGGGTAAAGGGGAGGCTCCATCTTCCATTCTGCGACGTAATGAGAGCACTAGGCATTGTTTGAGTAATGCTTCGCTCAAAACACGTGACCCCATGCTGGGTCTTGCAGACTCAGCCATCAACATTACAAACTGGTCGTGTAACCCGTTCTTTGCGTCGAAACGAACAACAAATGGTTCGCCTAATGACGTGAACAGATCAGGACCGCCTGTCAAACCTACACGAATTTCACCACATGAAGTAATGATTCCTTCCTGGCCGTCTCCTACGGTCAGCATTGGGATAGATTCGTTTGCTGTTGAGCCACATATGCGAGCTCTATGTTCGAGTTGTATCTGTTTTTGGGCTCCACTTTCTATACGGTAAGGGAGATTAGGTGGCAACAGAACAAAAGTATTCCTCTCAAGCGGAATCGGTAATGTGTTGTGGACAATCAGTGAGCCCATTCCGTCCACGCAATAATGAAGTGTTGCAGTTTTGCAGGCATCGAAACGTGCGCCCCATCCATCCCGAATATCGCAAATCGTGAAATGAACGACGCCGACGTCCAGGACTGACAGTAAGCGGTCTAGGGCCATGTGTGAAGGTGATGTGTAATTAAACATGGGCCGAATTCTGAGTTAAATTTAAATGCATTAAAACTGTCGATCTGAATTTATAGACGAATAAGAACCAATTCGAGACCATACAGAACGCGGACATGGCTAAGATGATTTCGTGATTGATCGTGAGTAAATCTTGGGATTGGTATTTCATATTAGCTCCTATTTAAAGACGAATAACATGTTTAAGAAATCAACTAAATCCCTAAGCAAGTTGTAAATAAATTATCTAATTATCAATAGCTTACTTCTTACTCATACCATCACTCGGAAGCATTATTTCGGCTATTGACGGGAAATGATTTGTGTTTCCTGAAGAGGCCTCCTCATCAATTACTTAAAAGGAAATACTATGTCTCATTCAAAAAAACTGGCGCTAGTTGCGATCTCCTTGGTTGCTTCAACAACCGTTGCATTTGCTCAACCTGATTTGGATACTGGTGGTTACACCCGAGAGCTCCAAACCAAAGAAATGATGGAAATGCTTGACGCAGACGGAAACAACATGGTTACAAAACAAGAGTTCAAAAACTACTACAGCAAGCTCTTTGATCTTCTGGATAAAAACAAAGACAACCTACTAGATGAAAAAGAATGGATTGGTGCGTCTAAAGACATCAAACCAAGCCTCGCCACCGGTGGTTACGTCCGCGAATTGAAATCAGTTAAGCTAATGGGTGCGATGGACAGCGATAAAAACAGTAAAGTCTCTAGAGAAGAGTTTCTTGCTTTTAATGAAACAATCTTCAACAGAATGGACATTAAGAGCGAAGGCGAAATCGATCCACAAAACTGGTTGAGAAAAATCACTCGCAACTAGTTGTAACTCTACTATTTTCTTTGTAGCACCCCTCAAACAAAGGCACGTAACCCGTGCCTTTGTTTTATCGTTTCAACTACCCCTGTTGTTTACATAACTCAGTACGAGATTTGCACATTTCAGTCTCGTCAAATGCCGTAGTTCGATAAATCTCTTTACCATTCTCCAAAAGTACTAGTGTTGGAAAAACACGTATTCGGGAAGCAAATATTTCTTGATTAGTCGTATCAATTTCCAAAGGGTAAGAAACGTTGAATTTGTGGGCATATTTGCGTACGTCCTCTTCATTCGTCCATAGTCTTGTGGCTACCCCTCTCCATTTGATCTTCTTATTTTTGGAAGAAAGTTCATTTATCAAAATTTGCGATCGAACACATTGTTGGCTCATGTTTGGTCTAGATGACTTGAGATACCAATCACACCAGGTAGCAAAATAATAAACTGCCTGTAACCCATCAGAATTTATTGATTCTGACTGTGTAATTACTGAATGTTTTTGTGCATTATTGGGTGACTGCTTGCCATTTTCTAACAAGACTTTTTGTAAAGCATCATCAACAGGATTAGTGTCAACATAGCCTTTGTAAACAACTTGACCAACCCTGTTTACGACCACATGGTACGGAGTCCCAATCAAATTCAATTTTTGTGCCAATTCGCCATCCTTATCGATGACAACATCCATCGACAAGTTAAACTTTTTGATAACGTTTGAAACTGAACTTTGATCATCATTCACGCCAAGATTGACGGCAATGATCTTGATCTTACCTTTGTACTTTTTTTGGGTAGCCTCTAAATGTGGCATTTGCTTCATACAGTCCCTGCACCAAGTAGCCCAAAACTTTATGTATACAGGTGTATTACCTTTGTATGAATCAATATCAATTTCTTGCCCATTCACAGTTTTCAGAATAATGTGGGCGGGAAATGTATGAGCAGCAAAGATTTGTGCCGAATACAATAATAGAAAGATAAAACAAAGGTTTCTGATGTTCATATTGTGCTCTTTTACTCAAGAAATACAATCGCTTAGGTCGAGCAGTTGAAATAACGTTATGCTCGACTACCAGACTGCCGAATGTAATGTTTCAAACAGACAATTCGGTCAGGATTTCGTCAACGTGTGATCTCGCTATCGTTCTTGCATACTCAGCTGCATCAGGGCCGTGACCCATTGCCTCAAGGTAAATAAAGTGGACGTCGATGATCCCAATAGTACGTAAAATCTCTTTTAAGTAAGGTGTCAAAAAATCTGGTTGCCAGGCAGGTTTACTGGTGTGATGCCCACCTGAAGAAACGACAATAAACGTCCGCTTATTGCCAACCAAACCCACTTTACCTTGAGGTGTCAGTTTTATGGTACGGTGGGCTCGAACGACATGATCGATCCAAGCTTTGAGTACTGACGGCACTGTGAAATTGTGCATAGGTGTAGCAATTAGGAGAACATCGCTGGCCTCTAACTCTTCTATAAGGTTTTCCGAGAGCTGTAGGGCCTCATGGTCTTGAGCAGACCGTGAGCTTTCCGGTACCTCAGAAGCGAAGGTGTGTTGACTTGAAACATGTGGGATTGGAGTTGCACTCAGGTCTCGCTCCAGTACTTTTGAAAGACCAAATACATCGACCGACTAGTTCTTGCCCAAACGCCCCGCTATCAGATCCTGAGACCTTAGGACTGCATCGAACAAACAAAATAGATTTCATTTTTAATCTCCCAATTGATATGAAAAGTGCATGCCCATGGCTAGCATGCCCATGCGGTAGTAAAATCGCTGCGCAAGTGAGTTCCCTATACCTGTGTCCAAGATCACTTTGCTGTAATTTTGTGAACGTGCCAGTTCAAAAATATATTTGAGTAACTGTTCACCCAATTTATGGCCACGGCGACTTTCTCTGGTTACCAAATCGTCCACATAGATGAAATGGCCGTGAATGAGCATTTCTTTATCTCTAAAACCAGCTAGCGCAACCGGGATACCATGCTCTGAGGCTGTTAATAGTTGATACCCTCGCTCTCGCATTCTGAGTACTTGCTCTAAAAAACTTTGAGCAGTCGTGAGATTAGGTCTTAACTCACGCATAACATCGAAACAGGCGAGAATCTCTTCATCGGTCTCCGCAAATTTGATAATAATTTCTGCAGAAATCAATTTACTGGCCATGTTCGCTCTTCCTTAATAATGCAAGATGTTGTGAACTTTAAGCATTAAATGTCATAATTGATAGGGTCATGTTTTGATTAAATTAGTAGGTCATGATCGAGCCTAAAAGATGAAAATCCTCTTAAACTCAAGCAGTCCTCAACCAATTTATTTGCAGATATATCTTCGTTATCGTGAAGCTATTTCGGAGGGGATTTTGAAACCAGGTGATCGAGTTCCCTCTATTCGGAACCTCGCGGATGATTTAAATCTTGCACGGAGAACAATCGAAACCGCTTATGAGATGTTGATTGGTGAAGGATATTTTCTTTCACGAGGCCAAGGAGGAACAGTGGTTGCCCCATTTCTTGGAGAGCACATATCAACAATCCGGTTACAAGATAGTTTAACTCCCTCTACGTTTCATCGATCACGCTATCCTAGTGCCACTCCCCTGCCCTTGAGTTTAGGACTTCCTGCTTTGGATGCGTTTCCTCGTAAACTATGGGCTAAACTTGGATCTCAAGTACTGAGATCAGCGACTGAGGCTGATATGGGCTATCCATCTCAACTGGGTTTAATGTCTTTGCGTACAGCTATTGCAGCTTATTTGAATGTTTCACGGGGCATCTCATGTAAACCTGAACAAGTGATCATCACTGACGGATATCGCGGCTCACTCGATTTGATATGCCGGGCATTCTTAACATCAGGAGAAAAGGTTTGGATGGAAGATCCCGGATACCCAGCAGCATTAAAGCTGATACAAGCAGTGGGAAGTAATATGGTCTATGTTCCAGTAGATGAGGAAGGTATAGTAGTCAGCCAGGGAATTTCTAAAGCTCCGGATGCGAGGATGGCAGTGGTAACGCCTTCTCATCAGAGTCCACTAGGCATGACCTTATCACTTGAACGGAGGCTCGAATTGCTTGAATGGGCAGCCAACAACGAGTCCTGGATAGTGGAAGATGATTACGATGGAGAGTATAGATATACTTCCCGAACGATTCCAGCACTTAAAAGCTTAGACTCAAAGGACAGGGTTATCTTTTGTGGCACTATCAGCAAAGTGATTTCACCATCACTCAGACTTGCATATTTGGTTATTCCGGAATCACAAGTTACTCACTTGGCGAACATCTGTCAGATTTATCAGAACGGCTGTCCTTGGCTGACACAGGCAATAGTTGCAGAATTTATTTCTCAAGGTTATTTTTCTCGACATCTGAAGAAAATGCGGGTGTTGTATAAACGCCGTCGAGAACACCTTGTTCAAGCTTTATATGAAAGCTTTGGAAAAGAGATAAGCATTGAATTACAAGCGGGCGGTATGCATCTCGTTGTTCGTTTCAACAAAACTTATGAAGATCGTTATCTGGTGCGTCATTTGAATGAGGCAGGATTTGGAGTGAGAGCCCTGTCTGCATGGAGTGCTGAATATTCTAATAATCAAGGTCTAATCATGAGCTTTACTAACATTCACTCACTAGAATATGCAAGACAGACAGTTTCGCGTATGAAACAATCTTCCGAACAGCTAAGTTAGGAAGATACACCCGAGAAAATCTGCAGCTGTGTATTAATTTCTTGACGGTTTTTACTCGCGACTAATGATCGAATCCATTCGCTAACTTTTGCGAGCTCCAGTTGATCAGTCAGAAGGTTTCCGCTTTGGAGAGAAGTATGATTTCTTGCTTGGCCGTTAGACTTTGCTGTGAGGGACATAATGTTGTCAGACCGACAACAATTCACTTCGCACAGAATATTCGAAACCATAAAGCAGACACGCCAACTGCCTTGGTTTGATGGAAAATCTTCAAATGATAGTATCTTACATCCCACATAACTTAGTGTGGCATACAGATTACTCTGATTCATATTGCACACCTCTATTGATATTATGTTTATTGTTTTGCTCTCTAAATATATTAACTCAATAATCCTAACACATGTTAACTATTCAAGAATGGTTCCTCAGTGCAATTGCCATTGCAGGTGGCGCTGGTGGCGTATTTTTTCTTCTGTTCCAATTCGTAGGCAAAACTTGGCTCGAAAATAAGTTTACACAGCGGCTGGATTACTTACGGCATCAACATGATATCGAGGTGGCACGGTTAAGAGTGGAAATAGATTCCATGCTTAATGGCACATTGAAACTACAAGAAAAAGAATTTGAAATACTTCCAAAATTTTGGGAGTTACTAGATAACTGCTTTCTAAAAACCTTATTTGCGACTGCATCTAGTCTTTCGTATGCCGATATAGACAGAATGAATGAACAACAGGTTGAAGAGTTGCTGGATAAAACTCAGTTTCCGGCATCTCAAAAAGCAAGGATCAGAGAGGCCAACCCAAAAAGTGACCTATATATTTCTTATCTTACCTTTGAGAGAGTCCAGGACGCCATGGAATCCTCAATTGAACTGGGAAATTATCTTTCTTTAAACGGCATTCTTATACCAGTCGAACTTAAAGATAAATTGGTAAGCATCACAACCTCGCTCGCCGAAATTAATCATAGGGTACGTGCAATATTTATACACAAAGTGCCAGGTAGTATCTACGATTTCAATGTTGTAGTTGAAGGACTTCGACCGCTCCTCAAGGAGATTGAAAACAATATACAAAAAAGACTCGCATCCCATTCGAAGCCATTCGCTGATTAGCAGCGACTATATTTTTTAGTAATTTATATCATTAGGTAAGTGGCGTGCTTTAGTGCACTTTCAGCAATTCATTCCAGTCACCTGTGTAATTAGGACTCTTGAAGTTTCGTCGCATAATCCAATCATTGTTCTCTTGAGTTCCCTCAGATGCAAGCCAGATAGTCCCTCTGGAGTATTTGTTATTGATCTTGTCCATGACATTCATCAGTGACTCAGACTTCTGATCACGTTCAGTAAATCCAAACAAATCCGTTTGCTGAGCATCGGCAGCAACGGTATCCAGAAGCATGACACCAGCTTTCTGGTAATAAACACCAGGCGTGAAGATCCTTTGGAGTATGTACTGAGCAGCCTTGTTAATTTTCAAGGTCGAATTTGTCGGAGCTGGGAAGCCTATAGACCATTCATCTGGCTTGCGTGCAGCTATGTCATGTGGACTGTTCATCATAAAAACATATACACCGTTCGCATACAAACCCTTGTTACGCATTCGTTCAGCAGCCGTGGTTGCATGAAAGGTAATGGCTTCTTTCATGTCCTCAATATTAGAGACGCGGTGTTTGAAGGACCTTGAACTCATCACCTGCTTGGCTTCTGGCAACATGTCTTCCATATCCAACCAGACTTCGCCATTCAACTCCTTCACGATACGCTCTATCAAGACGCCAAAGTGATCACGGATGCGTTTGGGGTCGGCACGCTTCAATCGCAATACGTTATGGATACCGACTTGATTTAGGCGTTTTTCCATTCGTTTGCCGATACCCCATATCTTATCCAGAGGTAATGCTTCCATGATGCTATCCAGTTCAGAGTCAGTAACGCTGGTCAGGTCACATACACCTTCCCAGTGTGCTTGTTTTTTGGCGCAATGATTCGCCAATTTTGCTAATGTTTTGCTGTAACCAAAACCTACACAGATCGGTAATCCAACTGAGTCGCGTACATCAATCCGCATCTTGTGACCGTAATCGGTGTAATTGACATTGATGCCTGTCATTTCCAGGAAGGTCTCATCAATCGAGTATTTCTCAATGCGGGGTGAGTATCTGGAAAGGACTTCCACAAAACGGTTGCTCATGTTGGCATACAACTCATAGTTCGATGAAAAGACCACTGCACCGATTGCCTCGGCAAGCTTTTTCATTTTGAAATATGGCATCGCCATAGGGGAATCTAGCAACTGCTTAGCGAGTTTGTTTTGTGCAATGATGCAGCCGTCGTTATTAGATAGGACAATGACTGGCCTACCACGGATATCAGGACGGAATGCCTCTTCGCAGGAGGCGAACATGGAGTTAACGTCAGCGAGGGCGAAGACTCGCCTAAATACCTTGCTAAGTAAAGGAAGTAATAACATGTTGTACCACACCCCAGATAATGAGTTCTTCCCCATCCTTGAACTCAATAGGTGGATATGCTTTAGCCTTGTTCTCTGACAGAAGACGCACTACTTTGAATCGTTTGTATAAGCGTTTGACGACGAACTCACCGTCGACTGCTGCGATGACAATATTCGAAGATTTGGCTTTTGGGCCAAGTGCTCTGTTCACTATCAGTTTGGAGTCAGGAAATATCCCTGCATCAATCATAGAGTCGCAGTCCGTAGCGACTTTTACCATGAAAGTTGCAGGTGGATCGGTTACTAGAAGCTGATTCAGATCCAGCTCCTTCATCTCATAATCTTGAGCAGCCGACGCAAAACGTGACTGACCAGCACGGACCTTGCCCTCGTAAAGAGGTATTGAAATGACTGACGGGTTCAGATTAGCTGGAATGGCTTGTTGTATATTCATAATCAGTAGCCTTTGCTCTATACAACAATCGCTCGCCCTTGGCTGTTTTTTCTTCGGCGAACTCAAAGAGCCCGCTGGCTGTGGCTGCTGATTGTAGGGTTTTGAATGGAAATGTTTTAAAAAAACGGTCTATTTCAGTTACGTAGTGATTTCTTAATTCAGAGCATGCTGTAGGAAATACTGCCCAGCCATGCTCCTTGGCATTCGTAAGTGAAAACCGCTCTAGAAAATTAATCGGGAAGGAGTTCTGCAGCCTAATAACTTCCCACTGCTTCTTACCTTCCTCAGACTCCCACCAGTCGCTGTGCGCTTGTGCTGACTCCTTGAGCAGTTGAATGATCTGATTAAGTCCCTTGATCTCATCATCAATAACCTGATGTTGCGCCTCCAACTCTTTAATCATTGCTTCCAGCTGAGATGCATCTGCGAAATTAACCTTCTCAAAGTAGTGATGCACAACATGATTGCGATCATCTACAAATGCTTCGAGTGTTTTTCCTCTTTCTCGGATATATTCAGCTGTAGATTGAAGGGAGAATCTCAATTTCCATTTGCTGCTGTAATTAGTGTCCAGACCTTTATCAGCTTCAGGACTGAAATAGAGTCTCTCTAATAAGCTAGTCATTAGTGGGCGCATTGTCTTCTTATCAAATGCACTCTGATGTTTGGCTAACTGTTCTGGCCACTCATCTTGAGATCCCGATAGTTCTATCGAGATGGCTGCATTGAGAAATTTAATACGCTTCTCTATTTCCTGATATAGATAGATGCTTTTCCCAACGGCTTTAAATACTAGGCCTCTAAGAGATGTTAGCTCTGGATCAGCCAGCCAAGCAGGAGATTGATCATTCATTTGGAACTCCTGAAGGAACCTATAACCACGCCCCATATTTCAAATTGCATTTGCTTGAGGATCAGAATGGGTTGGTATTTTCCAGAGGAGTTTGCCGGCAAAAGCTTTGGATCGCCATTCTTCTGTTTGGCTAAAGTCTTGATCGTGAACTCACCATCAATCATTGCCATGACGGTATCCCCAATAGATGCTTCTTTACCTCTCTCCACAATGGCTATATCACCAGGCATATAGCCAGCTTCAATCATGGACTCACCTTGAATGGTTGCGAAGAAAGTCTTATCAGGATTTTTGATCAATAAGCGATTAATATCGATTCGAGAATCTACATCGCTATCAGCCGGGGAAGGTAACCCTGCTGGGACCTTCGATTGGTACAGCGGCAAACTTAAATCCTGAAGCTCAAAAGCAGGTAGAGCAATCGCACCGACACTATCCAGATCAGTTGTGAGTTGGCTCAGGCGCTGTTTTTTTGCATAAGACTCAAGGAAGTTAGTAATAACTGGTTTCTGGCTATTTGGAACACGCATAACAGACGTGTCTTCTCTAAAAGGACCAGTACCAGACTTACGTCCTGCACCTTCTCTTTTACCACCATTTTTTTTGGCATTCGCCTTCATGGAAATTATTGTAACAATAATCAGTTTTTAATGTAACATTAATCAGATTAAATTTTTATTGTCTTGATTTTTGGTTGATTATCTCAACTTAATTATCACGATACCTAATCCATGTGGAGTAATCGGTTTGCCTGATGATCATATGCATTTGCCAGAAGTGAGATGGTTACCAAATATGGTCATTCTTGATATCGAGACAACTGGTGGCTCGCATCTGTTTGATCGCATTACCGAGATTGCATTAGTTCGCATTGAAAACGGAGAGATTGTTGATACCTGGCAGTCTCTGATCAATCCTGAAAGATCAATACCCTCCTCCATCACAGTCCTCACTGGGATTAGTGATGCCATGGTGAAGGATGCTCCGACCTTTGCAGAAATCGCTCCGACCCTATATCAGTATCTGGAAGGTTTGCCTTTGGCTGCGCACAACGTACGGTTTGATTATGGCTTCCTCAAAGCAGAGTACCAACGCATCAATGCCACGTTGATGCTCAAAACCCTTTGTACAGTGAAGCTTTCACGCAGAATGTTTCCAGACTACAAAGGGCACGGACTGGATGCCATCATGCGCAGGCATGGGCTAACGACTAAGGCACGCCACCGTGCGATGGGCGATGTTATCTTAGTGCTTGAATATCTTGAAGTAGCCAAGCGAGCATTAGGCTCAGTAAGAGTCCTCGAAGAAATAAATTACCAGTCCAGAGGCCCAAGTTTACCGACATGGATTGATAGTAGCTTGCTGGACAAGATCCCTGATAGTCCTGGAGTGTATTTATTTTTCGGTGACACCGATCTTCCAATCTACATTGGTAAGAGCGTTAAGCTGCGCTCTCGGATATTGAATCACTTCAGCAGTGACCATTCATCGTCAAAAGAGATGAAGATTGCGCAGGAGGTAAAACAGATTGAGTGGATCGAAACGGCTGGCGAGTTAGGCGCTTTACTGCTTGAGTCGAAGCTGGTAAAGGAGCGACAGCCTGTATACAACCGGATGCTGCGCCGCAACAGGCAATTGCAATCCATCAGGCTGGCAGAAACTTTGGATCAAACGCCATGGATAAGTTATGTTTCTGTGGATGAGTTCGATCCCAGTTATTTCAATTTACTGTATGGCATGTTCCGTACAAAGCGCGCTGCGGTTGAAGCAATTAGGCAAATTGCGGTTGATTACAAGTTGTGCCCAAGGCTGTTAGGGCTGGAGACAGGAAAAGGTGCATGTTTTTCTTATCAGCTTAAAAAGTGTTCAGGTGTCTGTGCTGGTAAAGAAGCACCTGAACTGCATTATTTGAGACTTAAACAGGCATTGATCGGTATGCGCCTTAAATCATGGCCGTATGAAGGCAGAATTGGCATTAAGGAAATAGACAAGCTGACTGGCAAGACTCAGATACAGGTCTTCGAGCAATGGTGTCATATCGCAACCATTGAAGATGATATTCAAATGGATGAGGCAAGACAAAGCAGATTTGAATTTAACTTTGATCTCGACACTTATAAATTACTGACGAGGTACCTTAAAAAACCAGTCGATTTAATTCGCTTTAATAGTGAATCCATCACCAACTATTAATTAATGGCTGGTAGGGGGCTCTTGAAATTAGTGACACCCAGGGAAATATTTGCATTCGTTTATTACATGTAGTTATAATCGATGACTTATGTTTATCTCATCTCACAATCTAAATACAGGCAACGCTTTTTGTAGCGCAATTACTTCTATGTCTGTTGTCTCAGTCGTCTTGGTCGTCGTGACCTCGCCGATGAGAGTGCATTTGGATAATTGAACTAAAGAATTTACCAAAAAACCCCGTCGGCTAAACCGGCGGGGTTTTTGCATTATTGCGCCTCGCCTATTGAAGCCGTTTCAAATTTGGAGATTTTAAAATGGCAATCTATACAGGCGCTGAAATCGCCATACGATTACTTGAAAGACAAGGAATCAAGATAATAGCGGGTATTCCGGGTGGGCCAATATTGCCCTTCTACGACGCCTTGTCTCAGTCTGATTCAATCACTCATATCCTTGCCAGACATGAACAAGGTGCAGGTTTTATTGCACAAGGTTTAGCACGTTCCACAGGATTACCGGCAGTTTGTGTTGCATCCTCAGGACCAGGTGCTACCAACCTGTTAACTTCCATTGCTGATGCCAAGCTGGACTCGATTCCACTCATTGCAATTACAGGACAGGTTCCACAATACATGATTGGGACAGATGCTTTTCAAGAGGTTGATACCTATGGTTTATCTTTGCCAATCACAAAGCATAGTTTTTTGGTAAAGTCAGCTGCAGAACTGCTTGAGGTTATTCCCCGTGCTTTCAACATAGCGATGTCTGAAAGACCTGGTCCAGTTTTAATTGATCTTCCGAAAGATGTACAGCTTGAAAAACTGGAGCTTGATAAATGGCCTGAGCCTGGGCTGAAAAAAGAGTCAGCTAAGCCAGACATACATAGTTTGGAGAGTGCCGCATCGCTTATTAATACAGCTAAACGCCCTATCCTGTATCTGGGCGGGGGAATCGTACACTCTGATGCAGCTGAATTGAGTAAAACTCTCGCAGAGAAGTCTTCGATCCCTACAGTGATGACACTGATGGGCCTGGGGGTTTTACCGGTAAATCACAAACTGTCCTTGGGCATGCTGGGAATGCACGGTGCAAGGTACACAAATCTTGCGCTGGACGAAGCGGATTTACTAATTGTAATAGGTGCACGTTTAGACGATCGTGCTACGGGCAAGATAGAACAATTTTGTCCGCGTGCAAAACTCATCCATATTGATATTGATCATTCAGAAATTGGCAAGCTCAGAATGCCACACTTGGCTATCATTGGCGATGCAAGTGTTGTTTTGAAAGAACTCTTACCAATGATTAACCAGAATGAGAGATCAGTTTGGACATTACGCGTTGGTGCATTAAAGGCGAGCCATCCATTACTGAAACCAGGGTTGGGTGACATCACTACTCATTTCGGGCTTATTGACTCAGTTTCTAAATCTTTAAAGGAAGACGCAATCATCGTTACCGATGTTGGTCAGCATCAGATGTGGGTAGCTCAATCCTATCCTTTGAGTAGATCTCGCCATTGGTTAACCTCTGGCGGACTTGGCACTATGGGGTTTGGGCTACCGGCTGCAATCGGAGCCGCATTAGCTCACCCTGAGAAAACAATTGTCTGCTTTACCGGTGATGGATCAATATTAATGAATATTCAGGAGCTCGCTACTGCCGCTGAATTGAACCTGAACATCAAAATCGTTCTTATGAATAACCGCAGTCTTGGGATGGTGCATCAGCAACAAGCCATGTTTTTTGGGAGACGAATATATGCATCGAAATACCAAATTGCACCAATGTTTACGAAGGTAGCTGAAGGTTTCGGCATTGAGACTGTTGATCTGGATTTTGAAGCAAGTCCCGTGTTTGCCTTAGAAAATGCTTTAAAAAGCTACGGGCCAACTTTGATTCACTCTAGTATAGATGTAGAGCATCAAGTTTTGCCCATCGTTCCTCCTGGAGCCGCCAATACTGAAATGATTGGTGGTTAAGGATCTTAATATACCCTGCGTACAGAGTTGAAGCTTAGTTTTTTATAGATTCAGCTCTAAACGTAGGGTTAAACAACTCCTCCATGACTGATCGCGCTCAGCACTTTCTGAACCTCAACAAATCCGGCAGATGATTCAGCCACAACGATAGGAACGCCTCCTAACAAGGCATGATATTGATTTAGCCAAGATTCTGCAACGGATTCTGAACCAAAGGCATCAATAGCCAAAGCACGAGCTATGGCAAGGTTTGCAGCAGAGTTAAATTCCATACCCGTAGCGACCTCCAGAATAAATTGGCACTAAGATTCACCACTCCATCCATTTGAAACGGCTTCGTTAATTTCCTCAATAGTGGCCACTTTCTTGGTTGTTTCAGCCAACAAGCCGATACAGTCTTTGAAAGGTTTTCTGGGTCTAGCATTAATATTTACTTTGCCATCAGGTAAAAGATGAAGCTCAACTTGCTGTCCCGGTTTAATACCGAGATGACTCATTATGGCTGGCACAAGTGTTATTTGTCCACTTGCTGTTACAGTCAGTGCAATCATTTTTTCCTTGTTCTGGTTTTAGTTTCAATGAATCAGACGTTCTTAGGCATCAGTTTTGGTTCGGCTTTTTGATTCCATCCTCCTCTGATACGCTCTGCATTTTCAGATATTCAAAATCAACAAGTAGGTCAAAAGTTACTTGCGCTTCAATATCTTTGATACCAGTCTGATGGTGAATCAAACAACCTCCAGCAGCTAACACAAATTTGTAAACATCAAACTTTCCCTCTTCGTTTGAATAGTCAGCAATTAATATCGAATGCAATCTGTCAATTTTCCACTCGTTGCTTTTATTCAAGTAGTTGGGACTTACCAAATAAATCTGATCAATCTGGTAGTAGTGACAAATTGACATCAGTGAATTGATACTGGTTACCAACTTCACGCTTGATAAAGAGCAATGATGAATTTCGTCACGCTCAATGATTTGGCACATGAACCAAGGGATAAATGTTTCTAGCTCAACCGAATCATGATAAATGACATCATCAAAAACAATTTTTGTGGATGTACTTCTTAAAACGGAGAACATTAAATATTCCAGAAATGAACACTATAGATTGTCGGTCCTATAGTGTTCGCTTTAACAATATGCATGTACCCATTTATTCGGTACATGATATGCACATTAACCAAGCTTTTGGAATTGCGTTAAAACAAATTAGAAAAGATAGAAATAAAACCCAAGAAGATTTTGGGATTGTGTCTAGCAGAACTTATGTAAGCACTCTTGAGCGCGGACTAAAATCAATCACAATTGAAAAATTAGAAGAGCTTGCTGATGTGCTTGAAATTCATCCGATGACACTATTAGCCTATGCATATCTCCTTAAAGATGAGGCATGCGACATAAATGAGCTCTTTGATAAATTAAAGTCTGAACTAAAAATCAAATCATAGTAGTCAAAAATCTTTTACAGAACTAGGTTGCATTTGATAAGGCCTTTTTATCTCAAATCCATTTTGTTTTAATTCAAAGCATGAGATTTGTACACCGAATTGAATACCAATTGATTGGTATCTTCAGCTCGCGTAACAAAAGAACACGGTAAGCAACTTGTATCAACCTGCCAGCTTTTGAAAATAAATTCTGATTTCATAAACTTTAGGCTGTTTTTTAGAGATTGATGATACAGCCATCTCAACTCCTCAAAATAAGAGTGAAGTATCACCCAATTAGCTTCTTCGGAGTTTTTACAAACCCCTAACGCACCTACGATAGATGTGAAATTTGCTTGAAGGTATAAATATCTCTTTGAGTTCTGGGAAACAACATTTTGGCCCCAAGAACTGATGCGATCTGACAATAATAAAATTGCAAAAAGCTTAAAACTTCTTTCTGACGTGTCTAATTTCCAGCTGTCTGGATGGCGCCTCATGAGCGCCTTACCCCATCCTCCAGTTTCCCTTTTTACAAGATGGCGCCTGTAAGCTTTGAATACAGATGCCATATTTGGCAAATCTTCAGACCCATTCAGTATATTTTTTAGCATATTATGCTTTTCCTTATATGAGATCGGCCTTGAATTGCAGCTATAACTATACTCAATGAACTCACTGAATTCAGTTTTAACTGAAAAACTGGAAGGATATGGCCGCTTCGAAACATTACGATATATTGGAAAAAACCAAGATTGTGGTATTTCACTAGGAAGTCGATTAATAACTACATACTTCTCGAGTAACGACATTGCATAGTTTCTCCATTCATTGATCGGTTCGAATGCGCTGAAGTCAAGCCCTCCAGGAGGACTAACTAAGTCTTTATAAGAAAAATCCAAAAATCTGCTTCTACATCTAGTGCAAGAATAAGGTACAGAAATATTGGCAGGTAAAATATCAGTTGGAAAACTTGATCCGCAATTCGAACATTGATGGATTAAATCCACAGCATGAATTGGGCATCGCTTCAGCCAGTCAATTTGAAACAAGACTGTATGGTAGTAAGACTTAATGCATTCTGGACAATACTTGGTCGTTTTTTGATCAATTGGGAAATGTAACCTCTGAAGATCATCTAAATAGAACTGCTGCTCTTGATATTTTGAGATATCTAGGGCCTTGAAGAACTTTGTCCGATTGAATGTGCCATTGGCTTTAAAACAAGCGGTTGGAATGGGATGGAAATACCCATTCATAAAAAAAACTTTCGAGAATGCGTTAGAGTTAATTACATTCAGAGCAAAAAATCTATGGAAAATTGACCAGAAGGACTCGTACGGTCGGATCGAATTTTTCACCCAAGACACTTCATCAAGGGCACGCATTAATAGGCCCCCTTACCTTTTCGACCGATTACCATTCCAACAGCTTTCATATGCTGCTCATAAGCAGTTTGTTTGATTGCTTTAGTCAAAAGTTTGTTGTCAATGGAGATATGTAAGGCATCTGGAGAGTTTAATTTTCTAAAAATGTATTCGATCGCCTTTCCAATGTGTTCCATCGGAATATTCAACTTCTCTTTTAAAATATCATCGGCCAGTTCTACATACACTTTCCACATGTCATCTGCGATTTCTGCAATCCGAAACCCAGCTTCAAAGGCTCTTGGAAAAAAATACTGCGTAAAAGTGACCCCACTATTTTCTGGCCATTCTGACTGATCGTCATAACCGTTCAACACATACCGCAACTCTTGAGCCGTACGAATACCGTGAAAACAATAGTTTCTCACCATAAATCTGCTTAAAAGATGGACACCTTCCGCCATAGAAAACACCTCATGCCTATAAGTAAGCTCATGGGAGCCTACTCCTATAACCGTAAATCTATACCCGAGGTCATCCAGTCCATTTTGAACGTTACAAAGCCAAGCGTAGTCTTCATCCTTCATGAACTGCGCTTCATCAATCATCAAAACTATATGATTAGTCTGCAGATTAATTGCATTCGTGATTAAGTGATCTAACAGTCTTTGAAGCATGTCCCCGGCTGTGCCAACGTTGGCAAAGATATTTCCACTGGCCCTTAAAAGCATTTCCAGAAAGCGTCTCTCAGAGTGGTCTTTATGCTCTTTAAAAACTACGTGAAAAAAAACAATTCTTCCCTTATATTGTTCATCGATTAGGGTATTGAGCCAAAATTTGACCGCCCTACTTTTACCAAGCCTTGAAATGCCGTAAATATATCCACCAGGTACCTTGTTTTCGATCCACTCACATATCACGTCGAAAATCTCTGCAATCGGAGGGGTATAAATTGCATATTCCTGAAGGATCATCGGATGAACATTTTTAAACACAGGATTTACAGCGCTCATTTTGTACTCCTGAATACTGCTTTTTTTGGAGGTGGCAGCGGAGATTGAAATCCAAGTTCGTCACCAAGTCCGGATTCAGTCGAATAATCTTCTATCTCAGAAGTCGGGCTTTCTTCAAACTTTCCTTCCTGGACATATGGAACAAGGTCTTCAGGATTTTGTTGAGCAAAGATGCTCCTCAATTCCAGATAGGCCGTTGGAGGGTGTTTACATTTTTTTTTCGCTAACAGCCCCTCTATGTACCTTAAATAGGTGATGATTGGATCATCGTTCTGGGAATAATAAATAAGCTTTCTTTCACGTAAGTTAGAGATTGTGCGCCTGGCTTCAAGTGTGTGAGGAGTTAAATTCCAAGGTGGTGCTGCTTTCAAGATGCCTAACTCCGCTCCATCTTCTGTGTAGGCTCTAGCTATCCGAGCATCTTTTGGGTTAACTTCAAAAATTATTTTTTTTCCGCACAATTGATATGCACGTTTCAGAGCATCACTTGAATATGTGGCGTAACAGTAATGGACGAATGGTCTCCTCCCAGTTTTCAAACCACCCTTCACTGTGACTTTTTCCCTGATAGATAAAATCTTCTCAAGTTCCACGGGATCAGCATAAACTAAATCCTGTTTTGCAGTTAAAAAGTCCAGATATTGCAACGGGTTACGGTAGCCTATTGATGAATGGGGAATAGCATTGTAATTTGCGAGTAAAACATCCATCAAATCCTCAAGATGTTCTAATTGAATGAAATATTTACAGGCTAATATTTCAGGGTTACTCTTACTCGGATCATCTACTCCTGACCCAGTTGTACTGGGTAGTCTATGAAAACCATTTGTTTCCAAGGTTTTGAAAAACCTCTCGATAAACGGTCTGTCATTAGGAATGTGCCGATTTACAACTAAAGGTTCAGTGTAGCCTGAGGAAATGAGGCTTAATTTTGACTTAACTCGATCCGAAATATTGGCAAGAGCTTGATCAGTACTGAATTCTTGCCATAAGACACCGCAATATCTTGAAGAATAACTTGATGGAAAACCCGCTCCATCGTTGTATTTCAGTTCGGGAATAACCAGTTGCCTAGGCTGCCATTTTGTAAGTGCTGATTTAATGGCTTCTAAAATATCACTAGAATTACATTCCCTTCTCAAAGAAAGGTGATACCCTAAAATTGCTCGAGACTGTAACTCTTCAATGATTATTACCCACAACCTTTTCACTACCTTGGGTATTAACTCTCCAAACTGCGAAGGAATAAGAATACAAAACATTGCATCGATATGGTGAGCATCACACTCCACACGTTGAAAAGCTTCTTTCACGGGCCGCTCGCTACCATCTGAAGTTACAAAAGTCTTTGATGCACCCAGCGATTGATTAGCAGCAATTGCTAATTTTGGATTTTCTAGTTGAATTTTATTAACATATTCAGCAAGCGCGTTATAAGCTAATTTATGAGTATTGAAGGGATATTCATTTTTTATTTCTAAGCCCAACTCCTTACATTTTTCTAAGAATTTTTTGTGCAAATTTCTTACTGAAACCCTACTTTCGTAGACTTCTTTCTTCTTTAATTTTTTGAATACTTCTCTTTCTATCAAATCCTTTAGCACAGTATGATTTTCTAAAAGAGAAAGAAATGCCCCAGAGTATCCATTAGTCTCAAACAAAGATGGATCAACCTTTGATATACGAGTATATTTTTTTACACGAATATGTGGGAGAAGAGCCCTAAATCCATAAATCCTGCCATCAGGATGCGTTGTTAAGCATCTTCTTAATAACCTTAAAGCTTCTTGGGGGGATAGAGCGGTGTTCACCAATGTAGCTACATCATTTTTGATATAGGCTTTTACTGCATTAGCTCTTCGAACAAATAGGTCCTGCTCGTCTTTCGGGAGGGAAAGATCGTCGGCGCCCGGCCAACTTCCAGTATTCAAAAGCCCTTGGTCAAGCTTGCTTAGAGAAAAGCGTTCTCTAATTTCAGAAAATGGCTTTACCATAATTCCTCCAGAGAGGACTTGGAAGCCTAAATTTATTCCCTTAAATTGCTCTTGTCAAACTCGTTGAAGATGCTGAGATAAACTTCACCTGAATTGAAGATCGTAATATAAACTTTACCTGAAACTTTGTCAGGGCAAAGATTTAACATATTTATGATAAGTATATGTTTTTTAAGGAATAAGTTATTATAACTTTTACCTGAATACACGATTCCGTATATTCAAGTCCGTGGAACTCAATGTGGGGATGATCTTGTCGTTTAGAGGATTAAAACTATGCCCCGTCACATTCAACAAAAAATTAGTTCTAAACTGATAATTTCATTATCAAAATTTAGTTGGCAGTTTTAGTGTGATTTGCGAGGCTTTAAAATCGTTTAGACAGCCTGAGACATCACCGCGATAAAAATAATTGCTCCTAGCGCGTCATGTGAAGTCAAATTTTTTGTAATTTTTCAAATAATACAGCGCCATGGGCTCAAAATCGAAACCCTGCTCTTCAAAGCTAGAATGCAATGCAGCAAGCATCTCTATGAGTGCTGGCGCATTTGAGACTGGAATTTCTGAAACAATTGTCCATAAATCTAGACATGCTTGAACCTTAGCTCGTATGATCATCGATGTTTCATCATTCAAACCTTGTTGGGCCATATAGTGTAATACCGACATGCTGTCTGCAATCCCGTTCGCAAGTTCAGACATTGAAATTTTCTCTGTGTGTAAAAGACCACGAGGGTCCTTGAAGCTATCCAGCCTTTCTTTGGCAATAGCCGCATAGGTCGCGGCAGGACATTTATAAAATCCGATATCACCCTCTTTTCCGAGCAACTTGTTGAACAACGTTAGAGAGAATTCGGTTTGTGGAAGTTGGTTTATTCGATCCCACTCTTTCACCTGTGATGCTTTGGATGCAAGTGTCGTAATTTTTCCTGGAATGGTATTTAAAGCATGCCGGTAAGACGTACAGTCGGCAGTCTTTTGGAACGCCGCCGCATTATGAAAAGCCGTTGAAATCATGGAATGCACTTGAGAAACGCTAAATTTCTGCAGCAATGTTCTACATTGCTCATCTAGTTTCACAGCGCCAGCTTGAAACCCATAATTCTCGGCTCTGTTTTCTGCATATTGCAGACACTCTGCAACCGCTATTCTGTTCCAGAGATCAAGAAGTTCGTCAGACCAATCCTCATTCCATAAACCTTTTAAAAATAGCTCATGGATATGTGGTGAAGCCTTGCTCGGGTCACGAATGAATTCTATTGGAATATCCAACCCCCAAGAAATATTGGGAGCATAGTTAACTCGCTGCATATAAAAAGACTGGCCATCATCGTCAAAGTCCTCAAGGCGACACCTATGGACATCGACAATAATCGCTCTGTGATCATAGGCTCTATCCAAGAAATAATGGAATTCATCGGCTATCGGAAATAATCCGTTTAGATAACCTTTAACAGCCCCTAAACAGAGATACTGGTTTTTTGAAGCCGTTCTTAGCGATATCCCACACTGCGACTCCAACCAGACCTAGAGCAGTTGGGATCGCCCACACCCGATGAGTCAGCATGGCCAGATGGCCTCCTTCATCATGGTTAACAGAATTGAAAGCCAACCAGCCAAAAATAACTGCACCTATTGCACCCAATGCAGCGAGCCATAAACTCATATGAGAGGCCACCGAAAAATGTTCTGTAATGGCGTACCGGCGAGTAAGGTAGGCGATCAAACCCAGCAAAAATGCAACGAGTGTCAATGCAATCGGAAAATGCACAATTGCCGGATGTACATTGGGGATTATTTCAAACCCTGTAGTTTGGGTGGAGGGCTTTGAATCAGGCTGGTTATCTGCCGAATTTGTTTGATCCTCATGGTTATGACTCCCATGATCATGGTTGTTATGTTCACTATTAGGCTCCGTTTGCTCTGCTGAATGCGTTTCCATTGCTGGCATGTCATCATGTTGATGTTCTTGCGGCATAGACTCATTCATGGATGTTGGTGACTCTTTAGCGTGAGCTTGTGAATTCACGTGCTCATGCTGGCTATGATCATGCATAGTGGCATGATCCATATTCATTGGTTGGCCTACATTACTTTTGGCTAATTGATTTTTCTGAGAGGACTTTTCTGTGCCATGTTGCGAATGGTCCATATGGTTCATCTGCGAGTGATCCATGCCTAACAAGTCATTAGATGGCATATTGCGCATGTCATGTCCTGCGTGACCACTTGAAGTTGGTGTATTGGCATCCATCCAATCTGTACGTTTTTGTTCAGTGTCACCTTTGTAATCATCAAACGCAGACTGATATGACTGTTCGGATTGACTATCCCCGGCGGCGCTCGTCTGACCGGACAATAACAGAATGACACTTGCGGCCGATAAGATATATTTAAACCAAGAGTAAGTGATATTGACTCTTGCCCCGTGTGGTCTTTCAATGAATGCCATAACAACTTTCGTGAACTAATAGCCAGCCTGTTGTAGGCTGGCCTGGTGAGATTTAGTGTTTATGAGTACCGGATTCTGCAGAGCTGCCATTTAATTCGGTTACCATATGATAATCAGTCATCATCTGATCCATCATTTGGTTCATGATATTTTGGTGCTCGGCAAACCAGTCATCCCGCTCTTTTTCGGTCATGCCTGCTTTTGGTTTCATAGACCGGCAGGTATCCATATTCTCATGCATTAATTTCATATGGTTGTCTAAAAGTTTTTGCCGTTCGGCCCCTTTGGCTGCCTGTGCTTGTTGTTGGACTTGCTTTGCCTGGGTGACACGTTGGATAAGCTGGCGTTGAGCTTCATCCATGCCAGCATTTGCGAGTGAAAAGAAGCCTGCAGCACAAAGTGCAATCACGATCATCATACGATTCAAAGTTTGCTTATTCATCTTGAAGCCTTTCTTAAATAATTTAAGTATTTATGCCTTGAGCTTTACTTCTTATCATTTGGCATTGAAATGACAGTTACCATTTTGCGCTGGGCTTGTTGACCACAACCTGACGGCAATATTACAAACTTGTCATGCTGTCTAGTGCGAACAAAAGCTGACATCATAAAAATGCCTATATTGATAGATGTTCCATAACTGATTGATGACTAGCGCATTACATCTTTGTAATCTTTGCCAGAGCCGTTAAATCTCATGCACAATTGATAGCATTAAGCTCGGTGCAAATTGCATATGAAAATCCTGATTATTGAAGATGAAACCAAAACCGGAGACTACCTGAAACAAGGCTTGTCCGAAGCAGGATTTGTGACTGATATCATGCGCGATGGCATCGATGGCTTGCATATGGCGATGACAGAAGATTACGATTTAATTATTCTTGACGTCATGTTGCCTGGCATGGATGGCTGGCAAGTTGTGAAGACTGTGCGGCAAATCGGCAAAGAAATGCCTGTCCTCTTTCTTACCGCACGTGATCAGATTGAAGACCGTGTTAAAGGGTTGGAATTAGGTGCCGATGACTACCTGGTTAAACCATTTGATTTTTCTGAATTGCTTGCACGTGTCAGAACGCTATTAAGGCGCGGTAAAATCAAAGAGGCAGAAGTATTGGAAGCTGCCGATTTAAAGTTGGACCTATTACGCCGACGAGTCAGCCGAGCAGGTAAACGAATCGAACTTACATCCAAAGAGTTTTCATTACTGGAATTATTGCTTCGCCGCCAAGGTGAGGTACTGCCACGTTCGCTCATTGCTTCCCAAGTTTGGGATATGAATTTCGATAGCGATACCAATGTCATTGAAGTCGCCATGCGACGCCTGCGTATGAAGGTGGACGATGACTTTGAACCCAAGCTCATCCAGACCATAAGAGGGATGGGGTATGTTTTAGAAACCCCTGAAAAATGATGCGCCCGCAATCGATTACCTTTCGGCTAACTCTGTTTTTCTCGACAGCATCAACTATAGTTTTGCTTTTGATCGGGCTATTAGTTGACTCACTAGTAGAGTCACACTTTGAACATATGGACCAAACTGAGCTTGAAGGAAAGCTTCAGCTCATAAGGCATGCTTTAGCAAATGTCCACTCTGACATGGATATGACTGAATTACCCGGTAAGTTAAATGACGCGCTTGTTGGTCATGCAGGTCTATTTGCTGCCATTCTGGACGCAAAACAACACCTTGTTTTTTCAACGACAGATAAAGCATTGACCGATCACCTGATGAGCAGGTTGACATCAAAAATATCATCTCAACATTCAAAAATGGTGATATTGAATCATGATGTTCAAATGTATAGAGGCCTATCTGCATATGCCGCCACTGACATACCAGGGCAGCCAAAAATGTTAATTGGTTTGGCCACTAATATAGAACATCACCAAGAGTTCATGGCAGCATTCCATCGCAACCTGTGGTTAGCGATTTGTGCCTGTATTGTCTTAACCATTCTATTAGGCTGGTTCGCTGCTAGGCGTGGTCTTGCCCCTGTTCGTGAAATGGCGGAAGTGACCAGAGGTGTTTCTGCAAGTCATTTAGGAGAGCGTATTCCCCTTGAATCTGTTCCACTTGAGTTGAATGGGTTAGCGCTCGATTTTAATGATATGTTGGCACGGCTAGAAAGCTCCTTTAAGCGTCTTTCGGAATTCTCATCTAATCTTGCTCACGAATTACGGACTCCGATTAGTAACTTGATGACCCAAACTCAGGTCATGCTGTCACGTGAGCGTTCTGCTGACGAGTATAGGGAAATACTATATTCAAGCCTGGAGGAGTATAAACGCCTGGCTCGCATGATCTCAGACATGTTGTTATTGGCCAAAGCTGATAATGGTCAACTTGTTCCAGATACAGAATTAATTGATTTGGCGCATGAGGTAAATGAACTTTTTGCGTTTTATGAAGCGGTGGCAGAAGAGAAAAATGTGGTGCTGACTGTATTGGGAGAGGCAACCACTAAAGGCAATAAGTTGATGTTGAGAAGAGCTCTAAGCAATCTTCTTTCTAATGCGATTCGACACACTTTAAAAAATAGTGAAGTCATAGTTCGGATTGAAACCCAACCAAATTTGGTGACATTGACGGTTGAGAATTCAGGAGAGCAGATCCCGTCGGAACATATACCTTTGTTGTTCAACCGTTTCTATCGCGTAGATCCATCCCGACAGAAAACCAGCGATGGCGCAGGCTTAGGGCTGGCAATTACAAAATCAATCATCGAAGCTCATCAAGGCAAAATTCGTGTCGTTTCTGATCAACATTCGACTAGGTTCGAAATCACTTTAACCAAAGGCTAATCTAACAATCGTCGAAAATGCCTCTTGACCTTACCATTATGGAAAGCTTTAGGATGACCGTGTTCCTCAGATGCCAAGGAATATCAATGATGTGTAACATTGTATTGAAAGACCCCCATTAATTAGAGATCACAAGGATTAAATATGAAAAAAATCATTACAAGTGTGTTTGTTCTGATTGCAAGCGCAATAGCAATTCCCGGCTTTACCATGGATGATATGCCTATGTCGTCTGAAAAGGTTTCAGAAAAGGTAATCACTGGCAAGGGTAAGGTGATGTCTATCAACAAATCCACCAATCAAATTAGACTCAAACATGAGCCAATCCCAGCTTTGAATTGGCCGGCGATGAATATGGAATTTAAGGTCAAAGAGAAAGCGTTACTCGACAAAGTAAAGATAGGTGACAACGTGACATTTACACTTGCTCCATCTGGTCAAGATTACGTTATCACCAGCCTGAAACAATAACGACCCAAACACTTGTTGGAATGTAACTTGACTGCTATATTCGGCAACTATATGAAGCTGATGCGCATAACGACCATGCTGTTGATACTGATACTGGCCTCTAGTCCAGTACTGGCGTCAGTGTGCTCTGTCTCCTGCGCATTGGATCAAGCTAGACACATGCAACAGGATAAGTTTGAAATTGCCATGCCATCTATGGATGTCGGTCATTGTGAGCATATGCAGCAATCGCCACCCGTCCAGCCTTCCGACACTCAAGACTCGTCACAGCAACATAACCATTGTTCTATGGCTGGCTGCCACTTTTCAATCGCGGCCACCCTGGAGTTAGACAAACAGGATTTCATGCTGAATGTTCCTGAGCATCAGCTATTGCACTTCAATGACTTTAGACGTTCCGCAGAACTCCCTCCCCCGATAAAACCTCCGGCTTGATTTGATATTCAGGGGCCCATACGTGCCCCTTGTTTGTCATTTTGAGTATTTCAGGAGTGTTTTATGAAAATCCTATCTCTAGGTATGCGCCTACTTTGCGGCTGGTCGCTCTTTTTCACCTATTCAGTCTATGCAGAACATGCCATGCATGGAGGCTTCGCCTCAGCGAATAGTCTTTCTTTAGGCGAGGCTATTGAATTATCAATTCAAAGGCAACCATTACTGCAGTCACTAGTAGATGCTGCCAAGGCGTCCAGAACCTCTGCTATCGCAGAAGCACAACTGCCGGATCCAAAAGTAAAACTTGGCATTATCAATCTTCCGGCAACAAATCGGGATGCATTTCGATTTGACCGTGAAGAAATGACCATGACCAGTATTGGCCTAGAGCAGGAAATGGTTCCGCAGGCCAAACGTGAGGCCACAGCGCAGTATTTGAATGCTGAGGCTAGACAATATGAAACGGAGCAATTAGTCAGCCAGCGCAACATACAGAGAGAGGTTGCCATCGCTTGGCTAGACACCTACGCTGCCCAACACAAGTTTGCACTGTATCGGGAAATCATAGAAACCATGCATGCCGAGCGCAAGGCCGCACTTGGTGCAGCCAGTACCGGTGGCAAGCCATTGAGTGACATCCTTAAACTGGATGCTCAATTAGCGTCTGCCAGGGACAAATCCCTGATGGCTCAGTTGGAAGAAAGAAAAGCACGTGCAGGACTCGCACGTTGGCTGGGAAATGATGCCAAAAGACAGCTCAGCGATGAGATGCGTCTTTATACGCCCAAACGCCCGCAGCTAACCATCCTAGACCAGCGTTCAGAACTGGAAGATAACCCTCAATTACTCAATGCAAGACAACAAGAGGCTGTGGCAGTCTCTGACCTTGATCGCGCTCAACTAGGCAAGCTATCGAACTGGAGTTGGGAGGTCGGTTACGGCAAGCGTTTTGCAGGCGCAAGTGACATGGTGACTTTCCAGGTTGCCTTTGATTTGCAAACAGATAGAGCGCACCGCCAGGATCAGCGTACGGCCGAAAAACAGTTGTTGCTAGAACGGGCGCGCAAGCTAACAGAGGATCGCCGCTTAGAACTGTCAGCAGCACTGGAGGCTGCACGTGCAGACTGGGAAATCACTGAGGCTCGCGAACTCGAACATCAGCAGCGTCTCATTCCTGCTGCGGATGCCAGGCTCAAATTGCTAGAAGCTGCCTATCGTGCAGGCAAGCCTAACTTGGCAGAGGTCTGGGAAGCAAAACGAGATGTGTTGGAAATACAGATTGAGCATTTGAATATCCAGACTGAACTACAACGTGCAGCAATCAATATTGCATTCCTCTTGAATGACGAACATTTTTTCACCGCACAATCACCTGCAGGGAGTCACCCATGAAACGCTTGAACCAGATATCACTTGTCATACTGTTTGCGCTGGTCAATATGGGAATTTGGTTGTGGTGGTTGCAGTCGCATGGCTCTGCTCCCTCATCGGAAACAACACCCAAAGCTGAGACATCTGCACCAATGATCAATGGTGTAGTACAGGACGGTAGTGGCAAAACCGTTGCATATTGGTATGACCCTATGGTCCCTACGCAGAAATTTAACAAGCCAGGCAAGTCACCGTTTATGGACATGCAACTGGAACCCAAATACATGGAAGCGAATACTGAAAATGCTGGGGTCTCTATCCCAGCGCAAATTCAGCAAAATCTGGGAATACGCTTAGCAACCGCCAGTATGTCCCAATTTGGGGAAACCTTGTCGGCAGTCGGCCGCATTGAACCAAACCAGCGCGGGTACTACGTAGTACAAACCCGTGTGCCAGGCTTTGTAGAGCGCTTAAGCGTACGCGCCATCGGAGATAATGTTGTCAAAGGACAAAAAGTCGCAGAGGTATATGCGCCTGAATTATTGACCGCACAACAGGAGTATTTAGCTCTATTGGCATATCAGCCTGGTTCAGAGAATGCTAACGCCGGTGAAATGTCGTTCAATACCCGCGACCTTGCACAGGCTGCACGTAACCGTCTGAAGTTACTCGGGATGAGCGAGAGCGAAATTGTAGCCATCACCCATGCTGGCCGTGCCAATGCACGCTTCAGTGTTTATGCCCCGGCATCCGGCATCGTGACGGAATTGGGCTTGCGCGAAGGGGCACAACTGATGCCCGGCAGCAGCTTGATGCAAATCACTGACTTTTCGAATGTATGGCTAATAGCAGAAGTCCCGGAGCGGGATGTAGGCCGCGTACACCTAGGCAGCGAAGCAGACATCCAGCTACAAGGCATGCCAGGTGAAACATTAAAAGGTAAAGTCAGCTATGTTTATCCCACGCTGGATAACACATCACGCACTATGCAGGTACGCATTGAGTTGCCAAATAAACAGGGCAAGCTGCGCACCGGCATGTTTGCCAATATTATGCTGGCAGGTGCTAAGCATGAATCAATTGCTGTTCCGAGTGAGTCGGTCATCGTGACGGGCACCCGTAAAGTGGTGATCGTCAAACTGCCAACCGGGTTTAAACCGGTCGAGGTGACTACCGGAGAAGAATATGCTGGCAATACCGAAATACTTTCTGGTTTGTCAGACGGTGACCAGGTTGTGGCATCCGGTCAGTTCCTGATTGACTCGGAAGCTTCGCTCTCAGGAGTACTTGCAAAGCTCTCACAGACAACACCCTCAGAAGCAACCGAAATATCGATGAAGATGGATGGACACAACACTCCCCAGTCTGCTCAGAAAATGCCACAGGGTAGCGGCAAAGTGACGGCCATAGATCGCAAAAATAGTCAGGTTACCCTCGCGCACGATCCGATTCCTGACTTGGGTTGGCCAGCTATGACCATGGCCTTTCAGGTAAAGGATGTCATGCAGCTGGATACGCTTAAACCAGGCGACCAAGTGAGCTTCGACCTAAAGTCTGACCCGGTAACGGAACAGTACGACATCGAGCATATCCACAAACAGTCTGACCAAGCGCGTGTGATGAAGGGGCAGAAGTAACCATGCATACACCTAAACAACCATCTCACACACTTGGCGTCATCACTAGATTGATCCAGGTGTCGGCTGCCAACCCACTTCTGGTCATTCTGGTTAGCTTAATAATCACGGCCTGGGGTTTTTTTGCCATGCTACGAGCCCCTCTGGATGCCATCCCTGACTTGTCTGACACGCAAGTTATCATCCGTACGCCCTGGGCCGGCCAAGCACCACAGATTGTCGAAAACCAAATTACCTATCCGTTGACGACGACGATGCTTTCCGTACCTGGGGTGAAAACAGTACGCGGCTATTCTTTCTTTGGCGATTCATTTGTTTATATCTTGTTTAATGATGGCACAGATCAATACTGGGCCAGATCGAGGGTACTGGAATACTTAAGCCAGATATCTTCGCGCCTACCCAAAGGTGCTTCACCTAGCTTGGGTCCGGACGCAACTGGTGTGGGCTGGGTTTACGAATATGCATTGGTGGATAAATCCGGTCAGCATGATCTTGGTGAATTACGGGCCATGCAGGACTGGTTTCTCAAATTTGAGTTGAAAACCATCCCTGGCGTGGCCGAGGTAGCGACGTTAGGTGGTCTGGTTCGCCAATATCAAATACAGGTGGATCCAGATAAATTGCGTAACTACAGAATCCCATTATCGAAAGTGACTGCGGCCATTCAAAATGCCAATCAGGACACAGGTGGTGCAGTGATTGAGCTGGGCGAGGCGGAATACATGATACGGGCGCACGGTTATCTAGACACGCTAGAAGACTTCAAAGCCATTCCAATCAGTGTCTCGGAAGCGGGGACGCCGATTCTGCTAGCGGATATTGCCCGCGTGCAGCTAGGCCCAGAATTGCGCCGTGGCATAGCTGAGTTGAATGGTGAGGGGGAAGTTACAGGTGGCGTGATTGTCGTCCGTGCTGGTCAAAATGCATTACAGGTGATTGATGCCGTCAAATTAAAACTTGAAACACTAAAAAAGAGCCTGCCTGCAGGCGTCGAGGTAGTCACGACTTACGACAGGTCCCAACTAATCAAGCGTGCAGTTGATAATCTCACTCATAAGCTGATTGAAGAGTTTCTCGTCGTAGCGCTAGTATGCCTGGTGTTCTTATGGCATCTCAGGTCAGCCATGGTGGCGATTGTCGCATTGCCACTGGGTATATTGATCAGTTTTATAGTTATGGACTATCAGGGCATCAATGCCAACATCATGTCACTGGGTGGTATTGCGATTGCCATTGGCGCCATGGTCGATGCTGCCATTGTGATGATAGAGAATGCGCACCGCAAACTCGAAGAGTTTCGCATAGCAAATGGGGAGCCTGATCAGCGACAAAGAGCAGCGGTGATTATTGAGGCGGCCTGCGAAGTTGGCCCGGCTTTATTTTTCTCATTGCTGATTATTACCTTGTCATTCATTCCGGTATTTACGCTGGAAGCCCAAGAAGGAAAATTGTTTGCACCGCTGGCTTATACCAAAACCTATGCCATGGCCGCAGCAGCTGGTCTGTCAGTCACATTGATTCCCGTATTAATGACCTTTTTCATTCGTGGCAAGATACGCCCCGAAGCTGATAATCCATTAAATCGCTGGTTGATCGCCATTTACAAGCCCATGCTTTCGCAAGTACTCAAGCATCCGGTACTGACCTTGGGGGTGGCAGTACTCCTGGTCGTCATGACATTGATCCCACTCGGTAAACTGGGTAGTGAATTCATGCCTCCGCTTGATGAAGGAGATTTGCTCTACATGCCCACTGCTTTACCAGGCCTATCTGCGTCCAAAGCTTCCGAAATTTTGCAGTTAAGTGACCGCCTGATTAAGACGGTGCCTGAAGTGAAATCGGTATTCGGTAAGTCAGGTCGTGCAGAAACAGCTACTGACCCTGCGCCCCTCGAAATGCTGGAGACAACCATTCAATTCAAGCCACGTTCGGAGTGGCGTGCGGGCATGACCACCGAGAAACTGATCCATGAACTAGATACCAGATTGAAAATACCTGGCATGGCCAATGTCTGGGTGCAACCCATACGCAATCGCATTGACATGCTATCTACTGGGATCAAAAGTCCGGTAGGTATTAAAATCGGAGGAGCGGATCTGGCCACTTTGGAGAAACTCGGTCAGGAAGTAGAACGCATCATGAAAACGGTCCCCGGCGTGGGTTCGGTTATTGCTGAACGAGCTACTGGTGGACGTTATCTGGATGTGCGCATCGACAGATTGAAGGCAGCACGCTACGGTTTGAATATTACCGATGTCAACGAACTGGTTTCTAGCGCAATTGGCGGTGACAATATCGGCGAGAAGATTGATGGGCTGGCACGTTTTCCGATCAATCTGCGCTTTCCGAGGGAGGTCCGGGACTCCGCCGATAAGCTCAAAACGCTGCCTATCATTACAGAGTCAGGTGCCAGCGTACCCTTGGGAGCCATAGCTGAGGTTAGCTACACCAACGGTCCGCCGATGATCAAAAGTGAAAATGCACGCCCCAATGTCTGGGTGTATGTTGATATACAGGATAGAGACTTGGGTAGTTTTGTTAACGAAGCCAAGGCCACATTGGATAAACAATTACAACTTCCAGCTGGCTACTCACTCAACTGGTCTGGACAGTTTGAATATTTTGAACGCGCATCTAAACGACTAAGTTATGTGGTGCCCATGACCATAGGGATCATTTTCATACTGCTGTTTATGGCATTTAAACGGATAGGGCCTGCTTTGTTAATCTTAACCAGCCTGCCATTTGCTTTGGTGGGTGCCATCTGGTTTCTGTACCTGCTTGGTTACCATTTTTCTATTGCCAGTGGTGTTGGCATGATTGCCTTATCCGGTCTGGCTGCTGAATTCGGCATTATCATGTTGGTTTATCTGGATGAGGCTGTAGACCGTTACAGGCAAGCCGGAAAACTAAACAGCAAGCAAGATTGGCATGATGCCTTGATTGAAGGTGCTGCTTTGCGAGTACGCCCTAAGGCCATGACAGTGGCCGTGATCTTGGCTGGCTTGATTCCGATATTGATTGGGGACGGAACTGGCTCTGAGGCAATGAGTCGGATAGCAGCTCCTATGGTTGGAGGAATGTTAACTGCCCCATTACTGTCACTTTTTGTACTACCTGCAGCCTATATGTTGCTCATAAGAAAAACAAACTGATAAAAATAGGGCCGGAGCATGCCAGTGTGATGGCCCTAAACACTCTTCAATTCTGAAGTCATCACCCTCACAGCTCGATTAAACATTTTTAATAACAAGCATTCTTCAAGGCTAACCACATCAGGCAACGTGATCCGATAAACCGTCAATAATAGGACACTCTGGCCGATCATCTCCATGACAGCAGTCCACCAGCTTTTTTAGCTCAGATTTAATTTTCGCTAATTGTGTAATCTTTTGCTCCAAATCCTGTACATGCTTTTGGGCCAGTGCTTTTACATCACTGCTCGACCGGTCTGGGTCTCCCCATAAACCAAGTAAATCCTCTATTTGTTTAATTGAAAACCCAAGATCGCGTGCATGACGGATGAAAGTTAGCGTATGCACATCTTTCTCAGAATATTGTCTATATCCAGACAAAGTACGTGAAGCCGCTTGTAGCAAGCCAACACTTTCATAATGCCGGATCATTTTCGCAGATATTCCGGATTGTTTGGCAGCCTGACCGATGTTGAAAAACCGACTCATGATGATGGCTCCTTAATGTAACGCGAACATTCTTTTGTACTGCTTCATTTTATTATCAACTAAAACGCTTGACCTTCCAATCATTGGAAGGTCTATGCTTAAGATACTATCAACTTCAACCAAGGAGTTCATTATGCAATTACATATTGAAAATATGACGTGTGGCGGTTGTGCCCGGGGTGTCACCAAGGCCATTAAAGATGTAGACCCAGAAGCCAATATCGTGACTGACCCGCCAAATAGGTCGGTGACAGTTGAAAGCTCTGCTGCTCCAGGTCTGATAGTTTCTGCTTTGGAAAAAGCCGGCTTCCCACCTCGCCAGTAGTAATTCATCAGCCTGTTGAATTTATCAACAGGCTTTTTTATGTACATATTTCTTAAGCAACTAGCGGCTGGAAACGACGTAACCGCAAAGCATTTGCAAGTACAAATACACTCGATAAGGCCATGGCGCCAGCTGCAATGATTGGCGACAGCAATAATCCAAAGGCTGGGTACAATGCCCCAGCAGCAACCGGTATCAATGCCGTGTTATAGCTGAAGGCCCAGAACAGGTTTTGCCGAATGTTGCCTATGGTTGCCTTTGATAAGGCAATAGCGTTTGGAACGCCTTGAAGATTGCCAGAAATCAAAACCACATCGGCTGACTCCACAGCCACATCGGTTCCGGTACCGATGGCGAGGCCGACATCAGCCTCAGCCAGTGCCGGCGCATCATTGATACCATCTCCCACAAAAGCGGTATACCCGTAACTCGATTTCAAGCGACGAATTGCTTCGACTTTACCTTCAGGCATTACTTCAGCGATGACTTCGTCTATACCCAACTGATTTGCGATTGCACGGGCTGTGCGGGCATTGTCACCGGTAATCATAGCCACTTTCAGGCCTAGTTGATGCAATGCGGCTATCGCTAGTGGTGTGCTAGCTTTGATGGGATCAGCGACTGCAATAATCGCTGCCAGTTTTCCATCAATCGCCGCATATAAAGGTGACTTGCCTTCTTTGCCTAGTCGTTCAGCTGTGTTTGCAAAGTTTTCTACCCCTAGACCGAGTGCACGTATAAATCGGTCGGCACCTATCTCAATCTTCGCCCCTCCTACCGTTGCTCGAACTCCCATACCGGTAATGGATTCGAAATCGTCCAATTCCGGCAATATAATGCTCTCTTCATTAGCTGCGGCCACAATGGCACGGGCAATTGGATGTTCAGATTGAGATTCCACGGTTGCCACTTTTGCTAGAACATCACTGCGGTCAAAGCCTATTGCGACTTCTAAATCGGTCAGCACTGGACGACCTTCCGTTAACGTGCCGGTTTTATCTACGGCCACTACTTGAGCGTCTTTCAGCATTTGCAAGGCTTCGCCTTTTTTGAAAAGCACACCCAATTCAGCACCTCGGCCAGTACCGACCATAATAGAGGTTGGTGTGGCCAAGCCCATCGCACACGGGCAAGCAATGATCAATACAGCCACGGCATTGACCAGTCCATATGTCAAAGCTGGAGATGGCCCAAATATCATCCAAGCTATAAAGGTGATAACGGCTGCAAGCATAACCGCAGGCACAAACCACATAGTGACCTTATCGACGACCGCTTGAATAGGCAATTTGGAACCTTGTGCCTGTTCAACCATACGGATGATTTGTGCAAGCATGGTCTGTCCACCAATGGCTTCAGCACGCACTCTAAAAGCGCCTGTTTGGTTGATGGTTCCGCCTACAACGCGTGAACCTTGTGTTTTTTCAACTGGTATTGGTTCACCCGTGATCATTGATTCATCTACAAAGCTTTGACCATCAGTGACTGTGCCGTCCACGGGTATTCTTTCGCCTGGTTTTACTTCAATCATGTCATCTATTACTACGTCATTGATTGCAATACTTACAAAACTTCCATTACGCATCACATGCGCTTCTTTGACTTGCATTTTTGCCAATCGCTTAATCGCTTCTGATGTACGACCTTTAGCTTTCGATTCGAGATAACGACCAAGCAAAACCAATACAACAATGATCGCTGCAGCCTCGTAGTAAACATTGACTGTGCCATCAGGTAAAAGGTGAGGGATGAATGTCGCGACAACAGAATATCCAAATGCAGCCGTAGTTCCTACAGCAACAAGAGAGTTCATGTCTGGGGCTAGGCGATAAAGGGCGGGAAAGCCTTTCTGGTAGAAACGCCGTCCAGGTATGGTCAATACAATTGCTGTTAATGCGAACTGCAGGTACCAGCTCCAATCCATGCCAATTGTAGAAAGAATCAACTCATGCGCGCCCGGAATGAAGTGAGAGCCCATTTCAAGTAGAAACACGGGTAAAGCGAAGGCGGTGGCTAAGTACAGGTCGCGTTTTAGCGCTGCTCTTTCAGCATCTTTTTTGAGACTATTGGCATCGTTATCAGGCTCAAATCCTGAAGAAATCTCTTTTGCCTCATATCCGATATTAGTGATCGCGGAAATCAGTTCATTCGCTGAAACATTTCCTTTAATGGTTGCTCGTTCGGTCGCTAAGTTTACTGTGGCTTCAGAAACACCTGGCACTCCTTTGATGGCACTTTCCACGCGACCTACACAACTGGCGCATGTCATTCCTTCTACAGAGAGCTCTATCGTATTGCTTGGCACGCTATATCCCACATTTTCAACTGCGGTGATTAATTCTTTGCGATCCACTGGTTTTACCAAGTGAATATCTGCACGTTCAGTGGCTAAGTTGACTGATACACTGCCTACACCATCCACTTTTGATAATGCAGTTTCCACTCTACCTACACAACTGGCGCAGGTCATACCGTCAATGGGCAAATTGATAATGTCAGGATTTGAACTCTTGTTTTCGATGCGTTCTGTAGTCATCACGGACTCCTTGCATAGTCGTGAGTCACACTTTAAACCTTCCCATATGGGTAAGGTCAAGCCAATCCTGATAATCCTATGGTTGAGGGCTGACGGAAATATTGATCACAGGAATTACTAAAGTCGGTGAATCCACGCAGATAATTAGAAGCTCTCAATCTGACCTAAGGGGGTAAACTCATCAACATAGTTCATTCATTATTAATCTGTAATGAAATTTGCCGGAAAATATCTTGCACATTTGCAGAGTGTGTGATTTTTCCAGTTTCCTTCAAGCGCTCCAGTCGATCTCTAAAATTCTCATCAGCAGCGTAAGTCAAAGATGCTAATGCCTTCTCCCGAAATGAGCTGTTTATCGCTAATTCCGAAATAATTATCCTTATAGCGTCTTGCCGTCTAATATCCTCTCTATACCGAAATCTTAAATATAATAAAACTTCCTTTTCTAGAGTTTTTTGCGGGGGATAATCTAGGTCACCCGTCTGTTTTTCTTTAATCATATCTTCAATAAGAGCAAGCAATAAGCCTTCTTTACCGTCAAAATAACGGTTGATTAGCGATACGTTTATACCTGATTCATCGGCGATCATTTTAACCGGTGCACCATGAAAGCCATATCGTGACCAGACCCGTAGGGGGAGCCTACTCTTGTTTTGTTGATGGTTAGCAAACAGGTGTTAGGGCGCCCAAATATGGCAACCGTCAACAAAGATTAATAAATATCTTAAATTGATATCATCTGGCAAAAATCGTAATGGGAGTACTTCATAATCTGCAGCCAATTGCCACACATTTACTCATAAATTGCATCTAGGAATTAGGTAGGTTTGTTTCGTTCACGTTCCCAATACGTAACCACTCCCCTAAGACATCTTTAAGGCAAT
>OFDN01000265.1_pt1 | contig 48580 bp, 37 predicted proteins | sample 1520971 | NCBI WGS metagenome assembly OFDN01 (sample SAMEA94257418, study PRJEB24077) | hot springs metagenome | biome: Aquatic biome; feature: Geographical feature; material: Water | place: India | collected 2012-06-12 | depth 5 m | reverse complement strand
AGGGCGCGCTCGACGGCGGGCGCATCCTGGCCCTGGTTGACGAGCGCGCGGTAGTGGCGCACCGCCATCGCGGTGGCGAGCACGGGCGGCGACGCGGGGTCGTCGGCGAGCGCCTGGAGGAAGGCGGCGACCTCGGCCGGCTGCGGCCCGCGCGCGCGGGCGCTGAGCGGGCGGTCGGGCTCGACAGCCGCGACGGCGGAGAGCGCCATGCCGGTGCGCACGACGTCGACCGAGGCGAAACCGTGCCGCCGCAGGTAGTCGGCGAAGGCGGGGGCGCTGAACAGGAAGACGTGGCCGCCGGTGCCGACGGCCTGCATGCCCTCGACCGCGGTCGCGGGCGTGATGACCTCGGCCGCGGGGGTGGTCAGCACGAGAGTGCCGCCGGGCGCGAGGTGGTCGCGCAGCACCGTGACGAACGGGCTCGGGTCGAGCAGGTGCTCGATCACCTCGGAGGCGAGGATGACGTCGAAGCGCTCGTCGAGCATGGTCTCGGCCGTCACGTACTGGTCGAGGATCTCGACGCCGAGCTCGCGGGCACCCCGACGGCCCGAGTACGAGGGCTCGACACCGAGGGCGCGCCAGCCGAGCATGTCGCGGGCCCAGCGCACCCCGAAGCCGTAGTTGGCGCCGACGTCGAGAAAGCGGGCCGCGGTGGGGGCGTCGACGCGGTAGAGGTTGGCGACGATCGCGTCGATGCCGCCCTCCGACTGCAGGTAGCCGTCGATGAACGGGTCGTCGGCGTCGTACTCCATCTCGGCGCCGTGCACCGTCACCGATCCGCAGACGGTGCAGCGGGTTCCGAAGACGGGAACGTCTTCGGCCGTGCGGGTGCGGAAGACGTGCTCCGTCGGGCGGGTGGTCGCGCAGGGGATGCAGTGCTCGTCACTCGCGCCGGTCACCCACTCGAATTCCACTCGATAACGGTACCGGGCCGGGGAGCGGGCGCAGGCGCCCGAGTAGGCTGGAACCCATGACCTGGCTCCGCGACCGGCGCGTGGCCCTCGGCGCCTTCACGATGTTCACCCTGCTCGCGGGCGACTTCTGGCGCTACTCGATCAGCTGGTACGGCTGGGGCGTCATCGTGGCGATCATCGTCGCCGGCTGGATCGCGGTGGCCGTGCGGCACCGGCTCGACCTGCGGCGCATCCCGATCGCGCTGGGCACTCTCGCCGCGCTCATGGTGGCGTCGGTCGTGTGGTCGTTCTACCCCGCAGCCTCGGCGCTCGGCGTGCTGACCACCCTGCTGACGATGCTCGTCGGCGTGGTCATGGCGCACACCCTCGATCTCGCGCAGCTGCTGCGGGCTCTCGGCGTTGCCCTGCGCTGGATCATCGGCCTCTCGCTCGCCTTCGAGCTGTTCGTCGCCGCCGTGCTGCAGCGCCCGGTGCTGCCGCTGTGGGTGTCGTACGACGAGCCCTTCCCCCGCGCGTTCTACTGGTCGCGCGCGCTGCTCTTCGAGGGCGGGCGCATCCAGGGCATCCCCGGCAACGCCAACCTGCTCGCGTTCGCGGCCCTGCTCGCCGTGATCGTGTTCAGCATCCAGCTCGCCGAGCGCCGTGTCGGCAGCGCCGCCGGCTGGGGCTGGCTGGGGGCCGCCCTGCTGACCCTGGCCCTCACGCGGTCGTCGACCGTGCTCGTGGCCGGCGCCGTCGCGGCAGTCGCGCTCGGGGTGGTGCTGCTCGCCCGCCGCCTCACGCGCCGCGGGCGCTGGACGCTCTACGGCCTCACCGCCCTCGCCGCGGGCGGGGTGGTCGCGCTCGCCCTCGTGTTCCGCGCGCAGCTGCTCGACCTCGTGGGGCGCAGCGACGATCTGACCGGGCGCCTCGACATCTGGGATGCGGTGCTCGGGCTCGTCGAGCAGCGTCCCGTGCTCGGCTGGGGGTGGGTGAGTTACTGGGCCCCCTGGGTCGAGCCCTTCGACGACCTCGTCGTGATCAACGGCGTCACCTACCTGCAGGCGCACAACGCCTGGCTCGATGTGCTGCTGCAGCTCGGAGCGGTGGGGCTCGTCGTGTTCAGCATCCTCATCATCACGACGGGCGTGCGCGTGCTGTCGTGGTCGGTGGATGCCCCTCTCGGCGACGCCCCGGCCAGCCCCGCCCTGCGCACGCTGCCGGCCCTGCTGCTGACGGTGCTGCTCGTGCACAGCCTGGCCGAGTCGCGTCTGCTGGTGGAGGCGGGCCTCGTGCTGCTCGTCTACCTCGCGGTCGCCAGCCGTGCCCGCGGCCTCACGCTGCCCGTGCGCCGCGCGGCGCCGCCCGAGCGAGGCGCGTCGTGAACGAGAGCGTGCGCACGTTCTTCGGCTCGCCGCGGCTGACGCAGGCGCTGACGGAGGCGATCGTGGGGGTGGCGCTCGCCGCTCACGCGGTGCGGGCGCTGCTGGGCTGGCCGGGCACCATCGCGGTGCTCACGGTGCTCGTGGTGCTCGCCGCGCTGAGCCTGGCCGCGCAGCCCGAGCGGGTGGAGTGGCGCGGCGTGCTGCCGCTGTCGCTCATCGCGCTGTTCTCGCTCATGACGGTCAGCCTGATCTGGAGCCAGTACCCCGCGCAGACGGCGGCGGGAATCGCCTACGCGATCGCCTACGCCTTCCTGGGCGTGTACATCGCGCTCGTGCGCGACCTCATCCAGCTGGTGCGCGCGGTCGGCGCCGCGCTGCGCGTGATCCTGACGGCGTCGTTCGCGCTCGAGATCCTCAGCGGGGTGATCCTCGACACCCCCTTCGCCTGGATCGGCATCACGGGCGACCTCGCCCTCGGCGGGCCCGTGCAGGGTCTCGCGGGCACCCGCAACGCCTTCGCCTTCCTCGGCGCGCTCGCGGTGCTGAGCTTCTGGATCGAGTTCCGCACGCGCTCGGTGTCGCGAGGCCTCACCGCCTACTCGCTGACACTCGCGGGCGCGACGATCGTCTTCGCCCGGTCTCCTGTCGCCCTGCTCGTGCTCGCGGCCGTGCTCATCGCCGGCCTCGCGCTCGTCGTCATCCGGCGGCAGCAGGTGATCGCGCGGCGCGCGACCCAGTCGGTGCTGCTGATCTCGGCCGTCGTCTTCGGCGTGCTCGCCTGGTTCTTCCGCGGCCCGCTCGTCGGGTTCGTGGATGCTGCCGCCGATGTCGCCGAGCGCACGAGCGTCTGGTCGGAGGTCGGCGACCTCGTCGCCCTGCGGCCCGTGCTCGGCTGGGGGTGGGCGGGTGTCTGGCCCACCGAGGTCTACCCCTTCTCGAGCGTGCGCACCGCGAGCGGGGCCCAGCCCGACTCGGCCCTCAACGCCTACGCCGACGTGTGGCTGCAGCTCGGGCTCGCGGGCATCATCGTGCTGCTCGTCGCGCTCGGGCTCGCCTTCGTGCGGGCCTGGCTCGTGGCCTCCGAGCGCCGCAGCACGGTCTACGTCTGGCCGGCGCTGACGCTCGTGCTGCTCGCGACGGTGAGCATGACCGAGAGCTACCTGCTGTTCGAGGGCGGCCTGCTGCTGTTCGTCACCTCGGCGTTCGCCGCGGCCCGCTCAGGCTCGTGGCGCGGCCGCTTCGACTAGAGAAACAATTATTTGTTTTGGAGCCGTAAATCGCACTATTCTTTGCGTGGAGGTTCTGATGGCTGAGCGTGTCATGTCGGCAGCGACTCGCGAGACCCTCCGCGCGCTCGGGCAACTGGTTGCGGCGCAGCGGCGCAGTCGGCGTTGGAAAGCCGCCGACCTGGCGGAGCGGGCAGGCATCTCTGTTCCGACCCTGTCAAAGATCGAGAAGGGCGAGCCCGGGGTCGCCATCGGGTCGGTCTTCGAAGTCGCGCACCTGGTCGGAATCCCTCTCCTCACCCTTGACGATTCTGCCGACATCGTTCGCGAGTCGATCGCCGCCCGACTGGCGATCGTGCCGCAACGGGTTCGAGACTCCAAGGCGGCCATCGATGACAACTTCTGAGGCACCGCAGACCGCGTTCGTATGGGCGTGGCTTCCTGGCGCGGTTGACCCCGTCGTCGCTGGCCGCATTGACCGCGTCGGCGAGAGGTACGACTTCACCTACGGTCGCTCGTATCTCGAACGTCGCGGCGCGATCCCCCTCTACGAGCCGGAGCTGCCGCTACGCGCCGGTCGGCAGGCTCCCCCGCCGCCGCTCGACATCGCAGGCTGCCTCGCCGATGCGGCGCCCGACTCCTGGGGGCAACGGGTCATCCTGGCGCGTCGACGCGGGCGGCTCGATCGGTCGAGCGACACGGGTGACCTCGATCGTCTGACCTACCTTCTTGAATCGGGGTCGAACCGTATCGGTGGCCTCGACTTCCAGCACTCACCGACCGAGTACGTTCCGCGAGTGGGCGACCTCACTGCCAGCCTCGGCGAGCTGCTCCAGGCGGCTGATCTGCTGCAAGAGGGCGCAGTGTTGTCGGATGCCCTCGCCGCAGCTCTTCTCCGCGGCACGAGCATCGGTGGCGCTCGGCCTAAAGCCCTGCTGGATGACGGCGTCACCGGTCGCATCGCAAAGTTCTCGTCGACGACTGACCCGTACCCCGTGGTGAAGGCTGAGGCGGTCGCCATGGAACTCGCCCGTCGAGCCGGGGTGGCCGCCGCCGCCAGCGAGGTGACCGAGGTGGCTGGTCGCGACGTCCTCCTCGTAGAACGCTTCGACCGCACGGCTGATGGAGCGCGGCGTATGGTGGTGTCGGCGCTCACCATGCTCGGTCTCACCGAGATGACCGCGAGGTACGCCACATATCCCGAACTCGCCGACATCATTCGGGCACGCTTCGACGACCCGACGCAGACCGCGCACGAACTCTTCCGTCGCATCGTCGTCAATGTTGCGGTCGGCAACATCGACGACCACGCGCGCAACCACGCCGCCTTCTGGAACGGGGAGCGCCTGGCATTAACGCCTGCCTACGACCTCTGCCCGCAACTACGGTCGGGCAACGAGGTGACCCAGGCTATGGCCATCACTCGTGATGGCGACCGTCGCTCGCGCTTCGCCGTCTGCCGAGCCGCCGCAGCCGAGTTTCTGTTGAGTAGCGGTGAGGCGGACGAGATCATCGACGAGGTAAGAGCAACGATTCATGACCACTGGCGCGATGCCGCAGAGCTCTGCCGTCTGACGGCGTCTGAGCGGCAACAGTTGTGGGGGCGCCAGATACTGAACGAGTCGATCGAGTACACCGACTAAACGCACTCAGCGGCGGGCGTCGAGCACCGAGTCGAGGATGTCGTCGAGCCCGTGGCGCGCGCGCCAGCCGAGCTCGCGGGCGATGCGGCTGACGTCGGCGACCACCGCGGCCGGGTCGCCGGGCCGGCGGGGGCGGGTGACGGCGGCGGGAGCATCCGGAACCCGGCGACGGATGCCCTCGACCACCTCGCGCACGCTCGCCCCCACGCCCGTGCCGACGTTGTAGACGCGGTGCGGCTCGGGCTGCCCGGGCAGCGCGTCGAGCACGGCCAGGTGGGCGTCGGCGAGGTCGCGCACGTGCACGAAGTCGCGCACGCAGGTTCCGTCGGCCGTCGCGTAGTCGTCGCCGAAGACCTCGGGCGCCCGCCCCGCGTCGATCGCCTCGAGCACCATCGGCACGAGGTTGAGCACGGCCGTGTCGGCGAGGTCGGGCCAGCCGGCACCGGCCACGTTGAAGTAGCGCAGGCTCGTCACCCGCAGCCCCTGCGCACGCGCGACGTCGGCCGCGAGCCACTCGCCCGCGAGCTTCGACTCGCCGTAGGGGTTCACGGGCACGGTCGGCGCGTCCTCCGTCACCACGCCCGAGGCGTCGCCGTAGACGGCCGCCGAGCTCGAGAACACCAGATCGCGCACGCCGGTCTCGACCATCGCCTCGAGCACCGCCGTGAGGCTCGCGCCGTTCTGCTGGTGGTACGAGAGCGGACGAGCGACCGATTCGCCGACCTGCTTGCGCGCGGCGAGATGGATGACCGCGCCGACCCGCTCGGCCCGCATCAGCGCGGCGAGCGCACCCGCGGCGCCGGGCTCGGCGAGGTCGAGCTCGTGGGCGGGCATCCCGTCGATGCGGTGCCGCAGGCCGAAGACGAAGTCGTCGACGATGACGGGCTCATCGCCGCGCTGCGCGAGCAGCCGGCAGACGTGCGCCCCGATGTAGCCGGAACCCCCGGTGACGAGAACGCGCACCCGGCCAGTCTAGGCGGGCACCGAGAACGCGTAGGCGACGTCGAGCGCCGTCGGATCGACCGGGTCGTCGAGCACGAGGGCGATGACCTCACGCACTGCGGTGTCGAGGGCCTCGAAGGTCTCCGCGAAGGTGTGGGCACCGGGCAGGTCGCGCACGGTGGCGAGCCACTGCGCCCCCTCCTGCTCGACGTCGACGATCCACGTCGTCATCGCAACCACCTCTCTCCGAGCACGGGCGCACGGTCTCTCTCGATAGCCCGCAGCGTTCCGATGGGCACGTCGCCGCCATGGTAAGGCAGCCGGCTAGCAGGTCTTCAGGTCGCGGGCGTTGTTGCTGACGATCGCGGTGCCGCCGAAGACGGTGATGACTGAAGGGCTCACGTCGAAGATGTGGTCGACGATGCCCGAACTGACACAGGCGGTCTGCGTGATGTAGAGCGGGGCTCCGACGGTGCCGGCCAGCACGCCACCGGCGAGGGCGTCGGGAAAGTTGAACCCGTAGGTCAGAAGCGCCTCTGGCGCATCAGGGCCGGCCGATGGATAGGCCAGCTGATTGATCAGCAGCGAGGTGGCGAACCGGTCGGGCCCACCCGCACGGGTCACATTGCTCGACCCGCCGACGAGCCCTGCCAACGCTGACTGGATGCCCGAGCTCACAACTCCCGTTCCTCCGGCGATGTACACCCGACTCGCGTCGAGGGTGGTGCCGATGAACGTCGAGGTGTCCGCATCGAGGCCGCTGGCGGCGCCGTTGACGAGCAGAATCGGAACACCGGCGCCCGCTGCCGCGGCCCCGGCCGAAAGAGCGTCGGGGTAGTTGCTGCCTGTCGCGACCCACAGCTCGGTGCCCGGGTCTACAAGGTTCTGGTCGAGCAGGCGTTCCGCGATCCTGCGTGACGTCTCGTAGCGGGATGCACCCCCGAGCCGTACGACCGACTCGGTCATGCCGCTCTCCGTGAAGGCCTGCAGAGCCGTCTGCACCCCGGGCGACACCGCGCCGGTTCCGCCGACGATCACGATGGTGGTGGGGTTCAGACGGTCGAGTTCGGCGGCGACGTCGGTGTCGATCGAGACGCCGTTGGTGAGCAGTAGAGGCCCGCCTTCGAGTGTGGCCGCCGGGCCGGCGCTCAGCGCGTCGGGGAAGTTGCCGCCGTTGGCGATGTACACCACCGGAACCTCGCCGGGAGAGCAGGTGCTCGCCGACGGGTAGTTCGCCCCGCACCCGAAGGTGTACTGAGAGATCTCGATCGCAGTCTGGTAGCGATTCGACCCGAAGAGCCTCACGGCATCGGCGCGCAGAAACTCACCGGTCGAGGGGGTGGCCTGCGTCTGCGAGCCCCAACTCGCGGTGGCCGAGTAGGTGTGGGTGCCGGTGACGCCCGAGATGTCGATGCCCCAAGTGCCATTCGCGGACACAGTGACGCTCTGGGGCGTTCCGCCGTCGATCGAAGCTTCGACCGAGTGTCGAGAGCTACCGCCAACCACCTGCGCGGGAAGCGACGTCGTCGAGAGCGGGATGCGTGGGTTCGTGTTGGTGAGCTGGGAGTCGAACCCGATCAGCGGCTCCCAGTCGGGGAAAACCTTCGCGACCTGCTCGAAGGCGGGGTTGATCGAGTAAAGCGTGGAGAAAACACCTACGTTGCCGCTGACAGCGCAGGTTCCCAACCCTGCGTTGGATGCTGCGGAAACGATTCCTACCGCACGCCTTCCCACGACAGCTGCGCCGCCGCTATCTCCCGATCGGACGCAGATGTTCGCCACAATGCTCCCGACGCAATAGTCGCCGGGCGCCGGAAGTGAGCAGGAGCCGGGCCCGCCGCCGATGTATGCGATTCGATCGGCACCACCTTCGTCCACAGTGACCGTGAGCGGATTGTCGACGGGTATCGGGCCGCAGGTCCAGCCGGAAGTGGAACCCGATTTGCAGATCGTTGCACCGTCAAGAGCAGGGCCTGCGTCACGAATGACGAGCGGGGCCGACGAAAGCGGGGCGCCCGATGAACTCCCGCCCCAGGTGACGACCTCGGGCTTCGGGTTCCATCCCAAACCAGACACCGGTGTCATCCCGAGGTCATAGAACGTCTGGACCGGGATCGTCTCGGCCTCGTCTTCGAAGTAGCCGGGGTTCGGATAGTTGTGGGTGATGTGGAGGCCAGCGTTGCCTATAGGGCCGATTGACGGACCGACACCTCCGCCCGAGATCGTCGGTCGGCTGATGTTCTGCGCGGTGCGTGCCGAGCCAGTGTCGCCCCTACAGTGACCAGCCGACATGATCTGGGTCTGCTCGGTGACCACATTGAACCCGACGAAGCCGATCGAGCAACGATAGGTATTGACGATGAACTCCGGCGCGCTTGGGTAGTCCGGGTTTCCAAACAAGGGGTTAGGCACCGTCTTCGGGAAGTAGTACGGCATGCCGCCGCGCACGTCGGCTGCGGGCTCTAGCCCCTCGATCAGGCTCAAGCGGTCGGCCGCCGGGCCGATCTCGGCGCGGGCTCCGACGCTCTCGACCACGGCCGCCTCGGCCGCGGTGCCGACGGTGACCACGAGCTCGAGGCCGTCGAGCCGCGCGGCGCGCACGTCGATGTGGTCGCGCAGGGCATCCACCACCTCGACGCCGACGGCGCTCGCCTCGGCCTGCGCCAGCCACTCAGCTCCCGACAGGCCCGCGTCGCGCTCGAGGGCCTGCTCGAGCTGCGGCGGAAGTGTCTCGGCCTCGGCCGCGAAGTCGGCGACACGCACGTCGACCATCGGCACGAGCGGATCGCGCGGCTCGACCGGGCGGGCGCTCGCACGCGCATCCGGAACCTCCGGCGACGCCGACGCAGCCGTGACCGGCCCTGCCATGAGTGCCGCGACCGCGACCAGAGCGACGCCGGCGGCGGAACGATGAGCGCGCATCGGCCTCTCCCTCGTGCTCAGCCGCACGTCAAGAACTCGGTGACCGTCGAGCCGAGAACGTTCGGTCCGCCGGTGAAGCTCACGCGGTCAACGCCCGCGTCGATCAGGTGCTGCAGCGACGGCGTGTAGGTGCAGACACCGTTTGACAGATGCAGCGGCGCACCAAGGTTGCCCGCTGCCGCCGCCGCGGCCAACGCGTCGGGAAAGTCGAGCCCGCTCGCGATGAACGCCCGTTCGGCGGTCGGGAACGCGAAATCGTTGATGATTGCTGCGGTTTCGAAGCGATTGCTGCCGCCGAGCCGCTCGACCACCGTGACCCCGGCGATCGCGCCGGCGGCTGACTGCACCTCGGGCGTGATGACGCTCGTGCCGCCGATCACGATGATGCGCGTCGCGCCGAGCGCCGTGATGAGCTCGACCGTCGCCGGATCAAGTTCACGCGCACCGGGAGCGACGAGCAACACCGGTGCCCCCATCGACCCCGCCGCTGCGCTCGCGGCGAGAGCGTCGGCAAAACCGCCTCCGGTTGCCAGAAACACGGTCATCGCGCCCCCGCTGAACGCCTGCCGGGCGATCTCTTCGGCAGTGCGATATCGGTCGGGCCCCGCGTATCGCGTGATCTCGGCCGACGGCAGAAGGGCCTGCAGCTGGTCGCGCACCGCGGCCGACACCACCGCCTCGCCGCCCACGATGCGCACGGTCGACGGGTTCAAGCGCTGCAGTTCGGCGGCCGTCGGTGCTGGCACGGCGGTCGAGCCCACCAGCAGAAGCGGAGCGTTCTCGATCGACGCAGCGGGGGCCGCCGCGAGTCCATCAGCGAATCGTGTACCAACGGCGATATAGACGGTGGATGCGCCGGTCGGGTACGTCTGCGCCGAGATGCTCGCCGCCGTGGCCCAGCGATCCGCACCGGCAACGCGCTCGGTCGCGACACCACTGGGAACCAGGTTGGTGGGGCTGCCGAACCAGTCGGTGTAGAGCCGCCAAAAGTTGCGGTTGCCGTAGCTCGAGCAGCTGTCGCCGAGCCCGTACAGGTTGTTCAGCGCGGCGGCGTTGGGGGTGTAGGGGGTGTAGTTGTACAGGCCCGCCGTCGCGTTGTTGACGATGGTGACCGTGCGTGAGCCGCAGGCGGCGTTCGGGTGGTATCGCACGGCCTGGGTGCGCACCTGATGGCCGTAGCTCGTGGGCTGCAGTCGGTAGCGCTGGAACTGGGCGGCAGCGTTGTAGACCTGGTTGAAGAGCCCCGCGTAACGCGGGTCGCACCACCCCGGTCGAGACGGGTCATCCGGGCAGAAGTACCCCATCGCCCGCTCAAGCGTTCGGTCAGTCGGGGCGGTACGGGTGATCAGGCTCTGCTCCTTTTGGAGCGTAACGAGGATCACTTTCGCGCTGATTCCACACGACAGTTGCACCTTGTAGATGATTCGCGCAGCCGATTCGTTCGGTGCCCCGGTGTACCCGTTGCACCGCTCGGTGACCGGCTTATCGGTGGTGGTCATGCTGTAGATGGCAAGGCAGTACGGAGTCGTGCACGGTCCTGGGAGACGCGCATCGAGGAATGCCTGGATCTCCTCCTCGGTCATGGCGAAGCGGTTGTAGAAGGCGTAGTCGCTGATCAGGTAGCCAGGGTTGAAGTCGGCCGCGACAGCCGCCGGTGCGATGTCGGCTCCGCTCGACACCCGAGCGGCGTCGAGGGTCGTGTCTCCGGCCACTGGTTCGCGCGGCTCGTCGACCGTTGTCGCCACGGCTGGCGACACGACTCCGACGGCCAGCACGATTGAGAGCACCCCGGCAAGCGCTCGGGCTACCGAACGCCTCGTCGTGATGTCGGTGCGGTGGTGCATTCTGGTGGACCCCCCTTGTGAGCCCGCTGACGAACAGCGCGGCACACCTTCAGGGTAACCGTCACGTACTGGTTGAGGGTGATTCAGACGCGCGCGGATATTCGCTGAGCGATGGCCCGGCATCCAGGGCCGCGAGATCCGCCGCGACCAGGCGGGCGACGAGCTGCTCGAACGAGCACGTCGGTTGCCACCCGAGCTCGCGCCGCGCCTTGCTGGCATCAGCGCACTGCTCGGCCGGATCAGCCGCCCGAACGAACGCCGGGTCGGTCTCGACGTACGCCTCCCAGTCGTCGATTCCGGCGGCCGAGAAAGCCGCGTGAACGAAGTCCCGAACGCTGTGGGTTTCTCCAGTACCGATCACGTAGTCTCCCGCAACGTCGTGGCGTGCCATGCGGTGCAGGGCGTCGACGTAGTCCGGCGCCCACCCCCAATCGCGCCGTGCGTCGAGCGAGCCGAGCGTCAGCGACGACTGCTGGCCTCGGGCGATGCGGGCTACCGACGCGGTGATCTTGCGCGTCACGAAGGTTTCAGGGCGCAGCGGAGACTCGTGGTTGTAGAGAATCGCCGAGAAGGCCCGAAGGCCCCGACTGCGAAACGCCGACACCAGGAAGTGGCCGAGGGCCTTGGCGGCGCCGTACGGCGACACCGGGGCGATCGGGGTGCTCTCGTTCTGCGGTGAGACCGCCGCGGCACCGAAGATCTCAGCGCTGGAGGCCTGGACGACCGTGACCTCGTGCCCGCCGTCGTGCAGAGTCTGCGCGGCTTCCAGCAACGTCGCGACCGGCGCGCCCGTCACCGCGATCGTCGTCACCGGGTCGTCCCACGACGCCGCAACGGAGGTGAGACCGCCGAGGTTGTAGAGCTCGTGCGGGGCGATCGTGAGCACAGCATCCCGCAAGGCCACCGCATCAGAGAGATCGATCGCGTGGCGGATCACTCGCGCCGGTACCCGACCGCCATCGTCACCCGGCTTGATGACCCCATGCACCTCGTAGCCCTGCTCCAGAAGCTGGCGGGTCAGATAGGTGCCGTCTTGCCCGGTAACGCCGGTGATGAGGGCCCGCGGCACCGGCTAGCGGCCTTCGCGAGCGAGGGCCAGGTCGGCGTCGACCATCATCTCGACCAACTCGCGGAAGCCGACCTTTGGCTGCCATCCGAGCTTCTCGCGCGCCTTGGCCGGATCGCCGACGAGCAGGTCGACCTCTGCCGGACGCATGAATGCCGGGTCTTGCCGCACGTAGCGCGACCAATCGTCGATGCCGACCCGAGCGAACGCGACATCGAGCAGCTCACGAATCGTGTGCGTCTCGGCCGTGGAGATGACGTAGTCGTCGGCTTCGGGCTGCTGCAGCATGAGCCACATGGCCTCGACGTAGTCACCGGCGAAACCCCAGTCGCGGCTGGCATCGAGGTTGCCCATCACGAGCTCGTTCTGCTGGCCGGTCGCGATGCGCGCGACGGCCTGCGATACCTTCCGGGTGACGAACTCGGGCCCTCGACGCGGCGATTCGTGATTGAACAGGATGCCCGACGATGCGTGCATGCCGTACGACTCGCGGTAGTTGATCGTCATGTAGTGCGCGAAGACCTTCGCCACTCCGTAGGGAGAGCGCGGCCAGAGCAACGTCGACTCGCGCTGCGGAACCTCCTGCACCTTGCCAAACATCTCCGAGCTCGAGGCCTGGTAGAACCGCACCTTCTCGAGGGTGGGGCCCGCCCAGATACGAATCGCTTCGAGCATGTTCAGGGCGCCCTTACCGGTGACATCGCTCGTCAGCGCCGCGTTCTCCCACGAGTAGGCGACGAACGAAATGGCGCCGAGGTTGTACACCTCATCAGGCTGCGCGACTTCCAGAGCCCGCAAGAGGCTCGACAGGTCGGTGAGGTCTCCGAAGAGCAGCTTGGTGGTCGGCAGGGTCTCGCGCACCATGTCGAGCTTTGGGTTGTTCTGACCGCGCACGAGTCCGTAGACCTCGTAGCCCTTCGAGGCGAGCAGCTCACCGAGGTAGAGGCCGTCTTGGCCGGTGATTCCAGTGATGAGGGCGCGGGTCATGAGCTCGTTTCCGTTCCGGGCGGTCGTGCGTCTTCGGGCGCGGAAGGCGCCTTCCCGATCTTAGGGGGCCGCCGCGCAAGCGCGACGGCGTGCACGGCGAGGCCCAGTACGGGGCCGATCGTCAGGGCCACGAGCACGCGCTCTGTCAGCGGAAGCGGCATGAGCAGCGCGGCGACCACTCCGACGACCGCGACGACCCACCCGAGCGTCACGATCGAGTGCTGCGACCGAGCAAGCAGGGCAGGGCCCGTGATCGCGAGTGCCGCGACAAAACCCGACGAGGCGACCAGCCCGGCCATGATCGCGCCCTCGAGTGCGTAGGCCGACCCGAAGATCGCCCCGAAGAGCGCCGGACCAACGAGCGCCAGCAGGGCAGCCACAGCAGCCGCGACCAGCATGACGAGCGCCGAAAGCGCGAACGCACGCCGACCGGCTACCCCAATATCGGTGCGAAACCGCACCACGAGATAGCTCTGCATCGCCATCACAGGAATCACCAGGGGCGCACGGGTCATCGTGAGCACGAGCACAAGCGGACCGATGAGCGACTCGGGCGCAAGCGGATCAGTCGCTCGGAGCACCGCAGGAAAACCCGCGATCAGTGTGGCTGTCGCGGCAGCGGCGACGACCGTTCGCGCCGTGTTCGCCGAGAGGGCCGCGAGACCGACGTCGACCCGCGACCGCCGCAGACGGCCCGCCACGAACGGCCCCACCAGCACGACCGCGAGAGCGAACGGCGCCGCGATGGCCCACAGCAGGGCCTCGACCGGGCCGTCGACAACGAGCACCACGCCGACGAGCGCCAGCCGCAGCACCCCGTCGATGGCGATCATCACGGCGAGCGGACGCCACGCCTCCACCCCGTAGAGCACACCGCAGACCGCGGCGACGATGACATAACCGGCCGCGCCGACGATGAGAGCAGTCGCACCGGATACCGCCGCTGAACCGAGCAACGGCGGCGCCCACAGGGGTGCGGAGGTAGCGAGAACGACGGCGACGAGCCCCGCTACCGCGGCGGCGAAGACGGATGCTCGAGACCGGCCGCGCGCAGCATCCTCACCGCGCCCCTCCGCGGGGGTGGAGCTCGTCGCACGCGCGAGCTCTTGCTGCACTCCCCCGAGCGCACCGACGACGAGGAAGAGCGCCGACCAGGCGACGGCGAAGACGGTGTAGTCGGCAACGTCAACCGATGCGGCGACCACCCCGGTGACGAGGTAGCCGGTGCCGCCGGAGACCACGGTGGCGCCGAGGATCAGCGCCGCGGGCTTCATGGCTCGCCGCCGCCCGAGACCTGCGCCTCGCGCTCGGCCCGACGCTGCTCGCGCCGCGCCACGCCGCGCGCGCGCCAGTAGGCGATGCCTCGACCCGGGCCGATGTCTTTCAGCTTCATGGCTTGCTTCTCGACCAGATGCCAGCTCAGCCAGGCAAGGCCGAACGCCCCCACGAGCGAGAGCAGCACGTACGGCCAGTACCCCCAGAGGTGAACCCCGAGGTAGGCGAGATACTGCTGAACCACCCAGCCGTAGAGATAGACGCCGTACGAGTAATCGTTGACTGCGCCGACCCTCTGCAAGCGCTGGGGCAGCCACGCCGCAAGAAAGAGCACGGCGTACGCGAAGGCAATAAAGCCCATCGTGTTGAAGCCCCCAACCCGCAGGGTCACGAGCGAGAAGACGATGGCGAAGACGCCGAGAGGCACGCTGTAGGGCACGCGATCGCTGTAGAGGGCGATGCATCCGCCAATAAAGAAGATGAAGGCGAAGTTGACCCGCCAGGGGTCGCCGAGCAGCGGGATCATCTCGGCGAGCGCCCCGGGCATGACGATGTTCATCAACTGGAAGACCGCGAGAAACGCTGTGATGATCGGCACCACCAGTCGGGCTTTCGCAAGCACGCCGGCGAAGACCAGCACCATCACTAGCAGGTAGCACAGCCACTCGTAGGCGAGCGTCCAGATCGACCCATTGATGGGGCCACCGAAGGGGTTGCCGGCGAAAACATCGTTGATGCCGTACTGCCCGATCTGCAGCGTCGCGTTGGCCGTGAGGTACGTAATCGGCCCACCAGGCGCGAGCGAGAAGTAGTCGGTCAGCGAACGGCCTTCGAGCAGATAGACCGACGGGCCGACGACGAACGCCCCAAAGATCAGCACCGCCCAGAACCCCGGGAAGATGCGAAGAAACCGACGCCAGATGAATTGCATGCCGTCGTTGCCGAGACCGCTCTTGGTCACCAAGTAGCCACTGACCGCGAAGAAACCCAGCACGGCCAAACCGCCGAGCGACTGCTGCTCGCGCGTCAGAGCGAGGAAGGGCGCGGTGCCCCACCCCCCGAGGGGGAAGGCGTGATCGAGAATGACCGCCGCGGCCAGCACGAGGCGAATGATGCCCAAAGAGTTGCGATGGCCGTTGAGGGCGTCGCGCATCGACATCGCGCTTTCCTCTCTGACGAGGCCGTCGGTGGAGCGGCCGAACCCCGTCCGAGTATAGGTTGCAGCCCGCCGCTAGGATGGCGGATGCCCTCCGGCGTTGCCGGTGGTCGCACGTCACGAGGGAGATCTGCCGTCATGCCCGAGAAATCCATCGAGCTTTCGATCGTCATGCCGTGCCTCAACGAGGCCGAGACGCTGGCGGTGTGCATCGAGAAGGCCCAGGGCTACCTCGACCGCTCGGGGGTGATCGGCGAGATCATCATCGCCGATAACGGCAGCACCGACGGGTCGCAGCAGATTGCCGAATCGCTCGGAGCACGCGTCGTCGACGTGCCTGCCAAGGGCTACGGCAGCGCCCTGATGGGGGGCTTCGAGGCAGCCCGCGGCACCTACATCATCATGGGTGACGCCGACGACTCGTACGACTTCGCCAACCTCGATCTCTTCGTCGAAAGACTTCGCGCCGGCGACGACCTCGTCATGGGCAACCGCTTCCGCGGCGGCATCGAGCCGGGCGCCATGCCCCCGCTGCACAAGTACCTCGGCAACCCGGTGCTGTCGTGGCTCGGTCGACTGTTCTTCCGATCGCCCATCCGCGACTTCCACTGCGGTCTCCGAGGGTTCCGACGCGACGCCATCTTGGACCTCGGGCTGCGCACAACCGGGATGGAGTTCGCGAGCGAGCTGGTCGTGAAGTCGACGTTGGCGGGTCTCCCGGTCTCGGAGGTACCGACCACCCTCAAGAAGGATGGTCGCAGTCGCCCGCCCCACTTGCGCAGCTGGCGCGACGGCTGGCGCCACCTGCGCTTTCTGCTCGCCTTCAGCCCGCGCTGGCTGTTTCTCTACCCCGGCATGATTGCGTTCGGCATTGGCATCATCGGCTCGATCGCCCTGCTGTTCGGCCCGATCGCGATCGGCAGCATCGGGCTCGATGTGTCCAGCCAGCTCTACCTGGCCGTGCTCGCGATCGTTGGTTATCAGGGAATGCTGTTCTGGCTCTTGACCAAGATCTACGGTCAGCGTGAGGGGTTCACCCTGCCGCGCGGCCGCCTGGTCTCGACGATCACCGAGCGCGTGACCACTGAGAGCTCGGCTCTGGTCGGAGCGCTGTCATTTCTCGTCGGCTTGGGCATCCTCGTTGCGCAGCTCGTGATCTGGGCCGGCGGCGGGTTCGGTGCTCTCGACCCGACCGACACGATGCGGCTGGCGGTGCCCGCGGCGCTGCTGATGATCCTCGGTGCGCAAACCATCATGTCGGGCATGTTCATCGGCATCTTGTCGATCGACCTCAAGAAGTAGCCGCCACCGATGGCCCGCATCCTCGTTAACCTTCTGTCGTTCACGGGAACGAAGGGAGGAATGGAGACCTATACGCGCGCTCTCTACGAGGAGTTCGCCGCGATGGAGACCGGTCACGAATACATCGGATTCGGCAGCACCGAGTTCATGCAGCGCGACCACTCGTGGTTTCCCGGTCGCGTCATCGACTCCGGCATCTCTGGCGAGAACCGTTTCGTGTGGGCCTTCGGCGAGCTGTTCATGGTCGGGCGTGCGGCTCGGCGTGAGAAGGCCGACCTGATTCACAATCCGGCAACTCTCGGGCCGTGGCGCTCACGGGTTCCCGCCGTGTACACGATGCACGACATGCTGTACTTCCGAGCGCCCGAGCACATGGCGACCCCGCTCTACACCAAACCCGTTCAGTGGATGGAGAAACGGGCCGCCGGCAACGCCAGCGCGATCATCACCGACTCCATCGCCTCGGCAGAAGACATCGAGACCTACCTGCGGTTTCCGCGGGAACGCACCCCGGTCGTGTACCTGGCGGGCACCGTGCGCGAAACAGTCGTCACCGGGGCCGAGCGCGAGCGCGATCTGCTGCTCGTCGTCGGCAACCGGCTTCCGCACAAGAACATGGCCGGGATCGTGCGCGCCATGGCCCGCATCCCGGTTGAGCAGCGCCCCCGCCTCGTCGTGACGGGCAGTCGTGGGGATGACCCGCTACGCCCGATCGTCGACGAACTCGCCCTGCACGACCACGTCGACCTGCGCGGCTGGGTCTCGACAGAAGAGCTCGACTGGCTCTACGCCCACGCGACCGCGCTGGTGGTCGCCAACTTCTGCGACGGGTTCGGGCTGCCCTCGCTCGACGCGATGCTCGTCGGCCTGCCCGTGCTGCTCTCGGACATCCCGGTGTATCACGAGATCAACGGCGAGGCGGCGGGCTACTTCGACCCGCTCGACCTTGACTCAATCGCGGCGACGCTGCTGCGGGCGACCACCGACCCGCAATGGATGGCAGAGCTCGCAGAACGCGGGTATGAGCAGGCAGCGAAGTACTCGTGGCGGCAGACCGCCGAGCAGACCGAAGCCGTCTTCCAGAAGACCCTGACCGACCCCCGCCGCGCGAAGCGTATTCCGCGCAGCCAGCTCGACACCTGGTGACGCGGGGCGCGATTAGGCGGGGATGCGCAGCCCCACCACGTGCCGCATGAGAGCCCGCACACCGGCGCCGTTGCGCTGAGCAACCGCGGCCGGCACGCGCGTGAGGGCGTTGAAGCGCGAGAACCAGTGTGCGCGCGCGGCTGCAGCAGCCCGCCGCCACCCGAGTGCCGCAAAGCGTGCCTGCTGAGCGTCGAAGAGCGTGCGCTCTTGCCGAAAACGCGAACCGTCGACGGCCGTGGCCGACGAGACGCTGCTGCCGTGGCGGCGGTACTGAAACTGCACCTCGTCGTCGAGCACCATCACGCCGCCCTCAGCGGTGATGTCGAGCAGCATGATGAGGTCTTGCACCACATCGAGGTCGGGGTCGAAGCCGTAGCGACGCAAGAGGTCGACGCGCCACACGAGCGAGGGAAAGTACGTCCAGTTTCCACGGAGGAGGCTCTGCGCGAGGCGCTCTCCCTGCAGCACGAGGGGCCCGTTCGTGCGGGGACGCAGCATCGTCTTCGCCCGATCGACGAGCGGGCGCACGACGCGTCCCTCTGCGTCGATGACCTCGGCGCCGGGCTGCACGATCGCCACCCCCGGGTGCGCGTCGATGAGCGCGCGCACGCGGGCGAGAAACCCGGGCAGCAGCCGATCGTCGCAGCCGAGCAGCATCGAGTACTCGCCCCGCATCCGGTCGACGCACGCCAGGTAGTTCTTGCTCACACCCAGGTTCTCGGCGTTGCGCACGTACTCGATGCGCGGATCGCCGAGACTCTGCACCCACTCCCCCGGCGCCGTATCGGGGTAGACGTCGTCGACGACGGTCAGACGCCACGCGGTGTCGCTCTGTGCCAGAACGCTCTCGACCGCAATGCGGAAGTGATCAAAACGGCCCCAGAAGGGCAGCAGGATGTGAAAGGGCTCGCGCTCGCTCATGGTCTCTCGGTTCACTCGCCGCCACGCGGCGTGACGGCATACACCTGGATGCTCGACGCGCCTTGATCGATATCGTCGAGCAAGCTCAGGCACGCGTCGTCGAGCGGCGCTTCATCACTAACGACGTACTCGATGTGCTCTTGCGCAAAGTCGGAGCAGGCGTCGAAGCCCCCGACGATCATGTCGCGTTGCGGCGCCTCGAAAACGGGCTCACCCTCGCCCCAGGTCCATCGCACGTGGGCGAGCCGGTTCCACACCTGCTCGTCACCGCCATCAGGGTCGATCTGCTGCCACATCTCGTCGGCAGGGTAGGTCTGAAAGCCGTTGTATCCGCTGACGCCGGTCGCCACAACGAGAGCGGCGACAGCCTGGCTTCCGACCCCCACCCATTCACCGCGCTCCGCATCATCGATCGCGAGCATCGCAGAACCCGCGCTCGTCTCGCGCAGGTCGAACGATCCGACGTAGAGCGGGTTCACCGCCGCGCCGATAGCCATCGATGCGACGAGCAGGCTCGCGGCCGACCACGGGATCGTGCGGGAATGGTAGATCAGCACGACCGCCGCGATGATCGCCGCGGCGGCAAGAGGCCACAGCACCGAGACGGCGAGAACGTCAGGGTCAAGGGTTGCGATGGCCTGCAGGGGAATCGCTGTGAGGGCGAGTGCGAGGCCCAGGCTGATCGCCGCCGGAATCCACAGTCGGCGGTCGGCGTGCGCGTCGACCTCCCGCGCGATGAGAGCGAAGAACAGCGGCATGAGGGTGACAAAGACCATGCGCAGTCGACCGACCGGTACCCGATCGAGAAGCAGCAGCTGAGCGAGGGCATCCCACCCGGGCACGAGCAGGTAGGCCAGCATGACAACGAGTGACACGAGGGCACCCAGCAGCACGAGGTCGAGGCGGCCGTCGCGACGGCGACCGCGGACGAGCATCCAGATCACGCCCGGAATCAGGAAGACGGCCAGCAGGATCGCCGCGGCCGACTCCGACGGGTTCGGCCCCAGAATCGAGCCGGCCGACGTCTGGAACGTCTGGCCCCAGGGCGCTCCGGCAATGCCGGTCAGAAACGGGTCTTCGACGAGCAGGCGACCCGTCGGGTCGCTGCGCTCACCGGGGTACACGGTGGAGGTGACGGCTTCGATCGTGGCCGAGCGCGTCACCACCCAGAGCGCAACGACGATGGCGGCCACGGCTCCTGCGGCAACCAGCGGAGACAGTCGGCCAAACACCCGTCGGGCAGCCTCGCGGCTGAACGGTCGTTCGTGGGCCACCACCCCCAGCGCGAAGAAGAGGAAGACCAGCAGGGGCGGCACAAGGAACGGCACATAGAGCCCGATGACCGCGGTGACGGCCAACCACCCGAGCAGGGCAGACCAGACCACGCGCACCCAGAGTCGCTCGTCGCGGATGATCCACAAAATGCCCGCCATAGCCAGCAGGCTCCAGGCCGTCGGCCACAGCTGATTGGGGCCGTACCACCACTGGAACATCGGAGAGAACCACACGGCGCACGCGATGAGGGCGGCCGTCATCGGCCGCCGGGGTACCAGCGTGACGACGAGCAGGTACGCCCCACTCACGAGGGCGATCGCGGGAATCCACCACTGCCACGCCGTTCCGCCGTCGAGGCCGAACAAGAAGAAGCCCCACAGGTGCGGCCGGAAGACGGTTGACCAGTCGGCCGACGGCAGCTCCATGAGCACCGTGGCATCCATGCCCCCCGGAAACACGCCGTTGACCACGGGGAAACCCTGCTGAATCTGCGACGTGATCCAGCCCTGTGCGGTCAACCACTCGTCCTGACGGATCGGGCGTGGGCCGCCGAGAATGACCCGAGGGTCGAGCCCGGTACCGAACGTCGCCCACCATGCACCGGCCGACGTGCCGCTGACCCGCAGAGCGATCAACAGCGCAGCGCCCAGGCTGACGAGGGCAGGAAACCAGGCGACAACGCGCCAGTTCGGCAGGCCAGAGGGGCGGGGGGCGACGGCCTCGTGCCACCGGTCGCGCAGCGGTGGTCGCGCGGGGGCAGCGGGCACGGCATCGCTCCAGGGGTCGGGGTGGGTGGCGGGGGCAGCCCCGCGTCGACTGCCGACCAGTCTAGAGCGGGGTCAACGGGCCGCCATGATCGACCGGATGCGCGTGGCATCGCCCCAGACAGCGGGCGAGTCATACGGCCGATCCGCGAAGGCTCCGTATTCGAGGGCAATCGGAAGCCCCTGCTCGGCGATAAAGCGCTCCACCCTCTCGCGTAGCGGAACCGCCTCGCCCGAGCAGCAGTTGATCACCCCGGTCTCGCCTCGCGCCTGCACGACCGCCGCGATCTGACGACCGAGCTCATCGACATCGATGAAGTCGTAACGGTTGCGCCCGCTCGTGAACGGGAAGGTCGTGCGGCCCTCATCGACAGCCTGCAGAAGCTTCGTGAAGACGGACTGGTTGAAACGGTCGTCACCGACGATGTAGTACGACCGAACCCAGGCGAGTTCGATGCGGTCGGCGAGAGCCAGGGTCGCGGCTCGGCGGAGGGCATCCTTCGCAATGCCATACAGGCTCAGCGGGTTCGTCGGAGTCTGCGCATCGATCGCACCCTCCCAGTAGCCGACCTCGTGCATCGAGCCGAGCACGACGAGGCGAGGCACGCCCGCGTCAACGACCGCCTCGAGAAACCGGAAGTGCGCCGAGACGTTCTCGATGTGCGAGGGGGCATTGTGGGCAAAGCCGTCTTGCCACGCGAGGTGCACGACCGCATCGATCTCGCCCTCGACAGCGGCGGCCAGGTCGAACGCGGGGTCGAGCACATCGGCCACCAGAACCTCTGCACGCGAGTCAATCTGCAGCGGTCGGCGAGCACTCTGTCGCGCCACAGCGACCACCCGAGCACCGTCATCGAGAAGGGCTGAAACCAGATGACGCCCGATGTAGCCCGCGGCCCCCGTCACCACGATCGTCAGCTGGCCCAAGTCGAAACTCCTCACTACGGTTCGAACATTACCTGAGCAAAGCACGGAACGCTCTCCACTAGACTCAGCGTACCGGTGCGACGACGTTCGGCCCGCGACGGCCTGCCCGCCGCCTTGGCCGACCCGGAAGGACCACCGCTCTGTGATGACCACCGCGGCGACTCACGCAACTGCGACGTTGCCCACGACACTGGGCCCTGAAGCCCGGCGCGCGATCATCTACCTCTTCTACGATCGTGACGGCGTCGTCGACGATTACGTCCCCTATAAGCTGGAACGACTTCGCGCCCACGCCGAGTACATCCTGGTCGTCGTCAACGGCCAACTCGACGCTTCGCAGGCGAGCAAACTCGAGGCGGTCGCCGACACGGTCTTGCAACGCGAGAATTCCGGCATGGATGTCGGCGGATACCGAGCCGCGCTTCACGAGCTTGGGGAGCGCGTCTCCACGTTCGACGAACTCATTCTCATGAACTACACCTGGTTCGGTCCGGTTGGCAGTTTCGACGCCGTCTTCGAGCGCATGGATGCTCGCCCCGTGCACTTCTGGGGGATGACCGTTCACGGCGAAGAGAACCCGAACCCGATCACAGGCACCGGCGTCATGCGAGCACACCTTCAGTCTCACTGGATAGCCGTGCGCGCACCGCTACTGCAGAGCGATCACTGGCGCGAGTACTGGGCGACGATGCCGGAGATCAGCTCTTATCGCGGGTCAATTCTTAACCACGAGTCGCGCTTCACCGGGCACTTCGCGGACCTCGGTTACGCCTGGGAGGCGGCCTTCCCGCCCGAGAGCTACCCCGGTACCTCGCACCCCGCCTTCGAGAGCGCGGTGCAGCTGTTGCGCGATGGGTGTCCTGTGCTCAAGCGCCGACCGTTCTTCCACGACCCGCTCTATCTCGACAGGCACGCCATTATTGGGCGGTGGCTGATCGACGAGGCGTCCCAGCGCGGTTACCCGGTCGACCTAATCTGGCCGAACGTGGTGCGCGCGGCCGCGCCGAAAGTGCTCAACACCAACGCCTCGATGCTCGAGGTGCTCCCGCACGTCGATGTCTCGTACGACGCCAGCGCCCCGCTGCGCATCGTCGCGGTCGTGCACGTCTTCTATGTCGACCTCACCGACGAACTGCTCGACCGCCTCGATCTGCTGCCGCAGGCCTACGACCTCGTCATCACGACGACCGACGAGCCCAAAGCAGCCGAGATACGGCAGATGCTCGCCAACCGCTCGAACACGAAAGCCACGCGCACCGAGGTGCGCGTGCTGCCCTCCAACCGCGGTCGCGACCTCAGCGCGTTCTTCGTCGCCTGCCACGACGTCATCACCAGCAGAGACTACGACCTCGTCATCAAGATCCATTCGAAGAAGACGGTTCAGCAGGGGGCCGCCGCGGGAGAGTTCTTCAAGCGGCAGCAGCTCGAGAACCTCCTCGCTTCGGAGGGCTACGCGGCGAACATTCTTGGCCTCTTCCAGCGCGAGCCGGGTCTCGGCGTGGTCTTCGCCCCCACCGTGCACATCGGCTACCCCACGCTGGGCGGAGCATGGTTCGGCAACAGAGAGCCCGCTCGCGCACTGCTCGACGCCGCTGGCGTGCACGTGCCCCTCGATGACCGCAGCCCGCTCGCCCCGATGGGCGCCATGTGGATTGCGCGGCCCGCTGCCATGGCTCGCATTGCCACCGAGCTCGACTACGAGGATTACCTGCCCGAGTCGGAGCACCGCGACGGCAGCCTCGCCCACGTGCAAGAACGGGTTATCGCGTACGGCGCGGCCCAAGACGGCTTCCACACCCGCACGGTCGCCAACCCTGAGTACATCGCCATCAGCCACACCTTCCTTGAGTACAAGTACGACCAGATCATGGCTCCGATTCAGGGCTACGCCATCGACGCGCGGCACCACGTGCACGATCTCGTCGGCGCGGGGCGACTGCTGACGACTCCGCGTTTTCGCCCGGTGTTGAGCTACTACATCCGCCGCCACCACCCGGGGGTCGCTCAGGCTCTGCTGGCCCCCTACACGGGCGTCCGGGGTATTGTGAGGCGATTGCGCGCCCTGGTGCGCCGACCTCAGAGAGGGAGCACGACGCCGTGAAGAGGACGCTCAGCGTGGCGGAGAGCTTCGACCCTCGAGCCAACAGCATCGGGTTCCTCCGCTGGTTTCTCGCCTTCCTCGTGATCTTCTCCCACGCGGGACCGCTCGCCGGCTTCTATGGCGGGCGCGATCTCGGTACGCAATGGAGCGACGAGCAGTCGTTCGGAGGCGTCGCGGTGGGCGGCTTCTTCTTCCTGTCGGGATACCTGATCACGACGAGCAGGCTCGGTCGAGCATCCACCGCTCGTTTCTTCTGGCGGCGGTTGATGCGCATCATGCCGGCGTTTTGGACAGCCTTCCTGGTCACCGCGTTCGTGCTCGCGCCGATCGCCTTCATGCGCGTCAATGGCAGCATCGACGGTTTCTTCACGGCAACCGAAGATTCGCCCTTCACCTACATCTCGAACAACATGTTCCTGCTGCTCGGCCAGCCCTCAATCGCGGGGCTCGGGCCGACCGTGCCTTACAGTAGCGGCATCTGGAACGGTTCGGCCTGGACGCTCGCCTACGAGTTCGGGGCGTACATCATCGTCGGCATCCTCGGGCTCGTCGGAGCCCTGCGGTACCGCGCACTGGCCGCGTCGTTTGCCATCAGCATCATCGTTCTCGCCACCCTGCAATGGACCAGGGCGGGCGAGGTCTGGCGCGCCGGCGACCTGTTCGCCGACTTCCGCGTACTCCTGCTTCTCGCCCCGTTCTGCTTCGGCATGCTGTTCGCCCTCTTCGGCGACCGCATTCCGGTCGACGACAAGCTCGCCGCGCTCGCCCTGCTGATCGCGGCCGCAACCTACGGCTTCGGCGGCTGGCTCGCTGTGGGACAGTACTTCTTCTTCTACGTGCTGATGTGGTTCGCGATCCGCGTTACGGCCCTGAAGAACTGGGAGCGCCCCGGCGACTTCTCGTACGGCATCTACATCTTCGCCTGGCCCGTGCAACAGTTCGTCGCCTACTTCGGGGTGCATACCTGGGGCTGGGTGGCTTACCACGTCATCGTCGTCGTGATCGTCCACGTGCTCGCCTACCTCAGCTGGCACCTGATCGAGAACCCGGCGATGAGCCTCAAGAACTGGACACCCCGCTGGCTTGACCGACGGCTCACGCGGTTGAGAGAGCGAAGGACGGCCCGCAAAGCCGTTCGATTGGACGCTCACGATGCCAAGGAGGTGGCCTCGTGACGGCCGGACCCGTCGGCTCGCCCGACCGAAACCACGAGTTGTTCGCTGTGTACCGATACATCCCGCTGATGTTCGTGACAGGAGCAGTTGCGATCACCGGCATCATCGGCAGTGCTCTCAGCCTTGGCGGCGCGGTGACCAATGCTGGAGGCACACCGGCGGCCCCGCCTCCCCCGCCGGTGCTCGAGATCGTCGACGGCACCGAGGAGGCTGCCCTTGATGAAGTCTGCCGACGCCCGCTCGACGCACCCGCAATCGAACCATGGGCAGCAAGCTCGGCGCCGAAGTCGGAGGAAGTATGGCAGAGCAACAGCGCTGACTGGAGTTTGCCGTACCTGAAAGGAGAAGGTGACTTCGTCTTCTGGGGTGACATCCAGAACAACAACATCAGTCAGGCAGTCGGCCGGAGAACCCTCTCGGCAGACGAACTCACCACCTGGGTGGAGTCATTGCGCTACGTGCGCGACAGCCTGGCCGCAGAAGGCATAGACTTCGTCATCGTGCCCGGCCCGGGCAAGTGGGACGTCTACCCAGAGCGGTTGCCCGCATGGGCGCGGAGCATTGACGGTTCTGGGCCCCTCGAGCAGCTGCTGCGTGCCGCTCCCGACCTACCGATCATCGACGTGCGTGCCGACCTGCGCGCGGCCGCCGTCGATGTTCCGGTCTACCCCGCCGTCAACAGCCACTGGAGCGACTACGGGTCGTGGGTGGGCTGGCGCACCATCGCTGGGTGCATGGCAACCATCGACCCGCGCTTCGCCGCGCTCACTGTTCCTGCCATCACTGGGGTCGACTTCATCGCGGGTGGTAATGAGTTCGGGGAGTGGGGCTTCGAGGCAGATCGACCCGATTGGAGCATCCCGTTGCTCGCCGAACCGCTGATACCGGTGACTGTCGCGATCGACGGTCAACCGCAAGAGATTAGGGGTGCGGAGCAGCGCATCGGGCTCGAAGAACTGCCGTCGACGGTGACCAACCCTGCGGCGACAATCGACGAGACGCTGCTTCTATTGCGTGACTCCATGGGCACGAGCCTGACACCGTGGCTTCAGCAGAACTTCAGCGAGGTGCGGCAGCTGCGGCATGCATTCGATCTCGGCAACCCCGAAGGGATTCCCGACATCGTGATGACGGCGCGCGAAGCAGGCGCGACGGTTGTCATGCTGCAGTTCGCTCAGAGGCACCTCAACCAGCCGCCCGATCTCACGCCGTAGAATCCCCGTCCGACCGCAGTTCAGCGCGCGGACGCACCGCCGCCGAACCGGGAGCGCCAGCTACCGATACGGCGGGCAAACCGGTAGCTGCGTGACGACCGGATCGCCGCGATCTCGCGACGCAGCAGCTCGTTGCGCCCTCGCGCCTCGGCCAACTCGCTCTCGACCACTTGCAAGGCAGCGACCTGACCGCCCGTGAGCACGAGCAAATCGTGCTGCGCCTGATCAAGCTGCGCACGCTGCGCACGCAGCTTCTCGCGCTCGCTCGCGGCCCAGCGCAGCATGCTGTCTCGGCGACCTGCCGGCGTCGCCGCCGACGGACGAAGAGCAAGGAGGTGGTCGCGCAGGATGGCGGCCCGTGCTGTACCCGAGTGGTTGCGCCGCACGTGCTCACTGAGTCGCTGGGCTCGATCGGTGAGGGTCGGTGGATCAGCGAGAAGCTCACGGACCACGCGGGCCAAATCGTCGGCAGTCGCATAGGTGGCAACGTCGTCGAGGCCGAGCTCGGCAAGGCCCCGCGACTCGTTGGTCACCACAAACGCGCCGCAGGCAAGTGCATCGAACAGGCGACTGTTCTGGTTGCCGTAGGCCGCGGCGGCCGGAATCAGATCGTCGAGCACGATCGCCCACTCTGAATAGACGCGGTTGAGCTCACCCCACTCCACCAGACCACGGTGGTCCACGTCGCCGAGGTTCTCGAGGTACGTGCCGTTGCGGCCGAACCAGGCGACAGGATGCTCTGCCGCTACGGCCCGCAATGCCCCCGTGATGCCGCGCTCGACACCCCAGAAGTTTGCGGTCGTTGCTACCCCTGGCGCCCGTTCGGCGGCAGCCACAGGAGCGAAGATGATGGGATCGGTGGCGATCGGCACCACACGCACCTCTCCGCCGAAAACGGTACCGAGTAGCTCGGCAGAGGCTGTTGAAGAGCACCACAGGGCGTCGAACTCGTGAAGATACGGAAGCCCCGCCCACACCTCAGCCCAGTTGCGCACCCAGCCGACTAGCCGGGTTCGACGGTCGACGTACCCAGGCACGTACGACTCGATCATCACCACCGCGATATCGATGCGGGCTGGCAACTCGTCACCGTAGCGATCAGTAGGCCAGAGCATCACGCCCCAGCCGTCGTCAACGAGCGCCACGGCGAGCGCGAGCGCCACGTAGAGGTCACCCTTCGACTCGGTCAGGTCGTCCGTCGACACGACAAACGCGATCGTGCCCCGATCTCCGGATGTGTGGTGGCCGGCGGCCACCGCCCGATAAAGATCGAGCCGCTCACGTCGGGCGGTGTCAGCCGAACGAGGGCTCATCGCAGAAACCTCACGAAGGAAAAGGGGGGACGAGGGTGCATTGCATCGAGAATCGGGGCGCGCTGTTCGAGGCTAGTGGACGAGACGCAGGGATCAACGAGCGAATCGGCGGCGCACACGACGAGTCGCCTTGTTCCAGACCACAACGGGGCCGCCGTTGCGCAGATAGAAGCCCGCCAGCTTCAGGTCGTTGACGACGCCCTTCTTGCGCTGCGGAGCGCGCAGCGGCGCCGCTGCGCCGCGAGTGGCAACGCTTTCCGCACCGGCGCGATCGCGAGCCGGGCGGGGGTCGCGCACGAAGCGCACGAGGGGCTCGAGCACAACCGGCCACAAGTACTGCTCACGAACGCGCGCGATGTTGGCCCGGGCTTCCGTCGCGAAGTCCTCATCGAAAAGCACGCGCTCAAGGGCCGCGGCCAGGCCTTCGACGTCACCATCGCGCACGACAACACCGAGCCGCTCTGCCTCAACCACGGCGGCGAAGTGATCGCCTTCCGTCACGACCATCGGCAGGCCGGCCCAGAGGTAGTCGAGGATGCGGGTGCGGAACGAGAACGTCGTCTCGATGTGATCGTGGTGGGTGCTGACTCCGGCGTCGGCCTCGAGCAGGTAGTTCGCGCGATCGGCGTATTCAACCCACGCATCGTTGAAGAAGACCACGCGATCAAGAACGCCGAGCTCCGCGGCGAGGTCGCGCGACGCACGAACGATCCCCATCACCGGCACGTCAGGGTGCGGGTGCGCCGTGCCCTGGAAGAACAGTCGCACCTCGGGGCGCGTCTCGCTCAGCGTTGCGACCGCCCGAATGAGCGTCTGCGGGTCGAACCAGTTGTACAAGCCTCCCGCCCAGAGCAGCACTTTGTCGTCGGCGCCGATGCCGGGCCGAACACCCTTGAGCACGGCGCGGCGGTGCTGCGGTGGAGTCGGATCGATGCCGAACGGCGCCACATCGATCAGCCCCGTGAGGTCGTCGTCGTTCTCGTAGACCTCCGGGGTCAATCGACCGAGAGCCGCGAGCTGACCGAGATAGAAGTGCCGCTGACGCTCTGACGCGCAGAGGAAGAAGTCGCCACGCGCTAGTTGCTCATTCAGGGAGGTCGTCGCCTCGGCAACGTGCCGTGTCCAGACCTCGCGCGGCAGCTCGCGCCCCTGTTCCAGCTGCTCAAGGTGCATCGGGTCGTAGACGTCGATCACCATGATCGTGTCGCTCGACCGAAGGCTCGGGAACGCCTCCAGAGCGTGGCCCTGGAAGATGATGACGTCCGCCTCGGCCTCGAGCTTCGCAAAGGTTCGGTCGTCGTGCGCACGGATGCGAACCACCTCGAACGGCGCAGATACAGGTTCAACCCGCGACATGCTCACGAGGGTCACCCGCGCATGGGGGGCGAGCGCGTGCGCCATGTTCCAGGCACGGATCGCCGGGCCGGCCAGCTTGGCCCCGATCGGATCACCGGTGATGATCACCACTCGAGGCGTCGACGCACCACCCAGAACAGCGAAAGCCGACACGATGGACTCGTAGCCCTCGCGATACCGCTCGTCTTCGGAGGCCGGCACATCGGTGTTGCCGAAGAGCTGGGCGATCCCCGCATCAGACACGACTCGATTCGCCTGGATCTCGTCGCGGGAGGCGCGGAGGGTGGGCAAGTGCTCGACGAACTGATCGATCGCAAAGGGCGCGGTGAGGGCATCCTTGGCGATCATCACCTGCTGCTGCTCGTCTCGCGGCGCTCGAATATCGAGAATCGTCGAGTCGACGCCGCCGCGCGCCACGGCGCGACGCACGGCCAGCGCCATCGCCGCCGGCAAGGCCTCCGCCAGCGCCTCGTCACCGAGGTTCTTGTACAGCGTGAAGAGGGCATTGCGCTCAAGGAGGTACTGCTCGCGGAACTGACCGAACGAGCCCATCGAAGCGTGGTGCTTGTGGAAGGCGACCGACTCCGGCGCGTAGGCGAACCGCCAACCGGCCAGGTTCAGTCGCCACCCGAGATCGACATCTTCGAAGAACATGAAGTAGCGCTCGTCGAACCCGCCGAGAGCGTCGAAAACACGCCGCCGCACGAACATGGCCGAGCCGGTGCCGAACAGCACGTCGCTGCGCTGCGGCATCGACGGCGAGAAGCGCTCGGCGGTGAAGGGCTTGTACCCCATGCCGTACCAGGTCAGGCCGGCATCGATGAAGTCGACGTTGCGACCCTCCCAGTCGAGCACCCGACTCGCGACGGCGCCGATGCGCGACGACTCGTCGAAGCGCGCAACGGCGGCACGCACCCACCGCGGGTCAGGGCGGGCGTCATTGTTGAGGAAGGCGACGATCTCGCCCCGACTGTGGCGCACGCCGAGGTTGCAGCCGCCGGCGAACCCGAGGTTCTGCGACGACTCAACGAGGGTGATGCGGTCGCCCAGCTGACGGAGGCGCTCACCACTGTCGTCGCCCGAGCCGTTTTCGACCACGATGATCTCGAGCCGATCGCGAGGCCAATCCACCGCCTCGAGGTGTTCGATGGCCGTCAGCGTGTCGCTCGTGCCACGGAAGTTCACCAGCACCACCGAAACGGTCGGAGCGGTCGCACGAGTCATGTTGCGGGGCCTTTCGACGGGGCGGCGGCTCGCGACAGTCTACTAGCGGGCGTTACGGCGTCCGGCCGCCGTCGGCCGGCCGATCGCCACCCCTCAGCCAGAGTGCGGTGTGATCGACCAAACGCACGATGCGGCGCGAGCGCAATCTCGAGATCTCCGACTCCAGGGCCGCGGTGTGCAGACGCAAAAGCGAGTTCGCTTCTTCGAGTTCGTCGACGCGGCGCTGCTTGCTCTCGATGAACCGTCGACGAATCTCTTCTGCGTCTGCCGCGACCACCTCGGCACCGGAGGCTCGTAGCCGTGCTGACTCGGCGTTGTCGTAGAGCGCGTCGGCCCGCCTCGGCAGGGTGGAGTCGGCCAGTACCCGGTCCTCCGTGAACCAGCCGCGTGCTATCCCGTCGGCAATCTGCTCGTCATCGGGATGACGAATGATGTAGGTCTCCTCCAAGGTTCCCGCCAACAGGCGACGGTAGTCGCGCAACCCGTGATGGTTGGGGCTCGGCTTCAGCTCCGGATTCGCGGCAAAAGCAAGTCCCGCGTTCCGCACTTTCCGCTCGAACTGCTCCCACGAGCGCCACGGAAGATGCAGCACCTCCAATGCGAGCTCGGCGGGCGGTCTGCCCCTGCTCGGAGTGCTCACGAAGTGATTGCCGTGCAGCACGGTCACGTCCGGATCAGCCACGTGCATCGTGTCGAAGGTGGAGTGGTCGTGCAGGCCGACTCGGAACAGCATCTCCAACGGCCGCACGTCGCGGTAGACGAGGCGATCGAGACCCGTGCCCGAGCGCGCGGGCGGGCCGGTCATGTCGACGACCGACACCGGGAACGCTCCGATCTCAGGGTCGTACTGCTCGACGGCATCGTGGATGCGGAGCGCGCGGTCGATCGGCATCCAGAACTCGTCGGCATCCGCATTGATCACCCAGTCGGCATGGTGACGCGTCGCCGCGTCTCTCGCCATTCCAGACACCACACGGCTCTGCTGCTTCTTGTGCTCCGGATCGTGCCGCAGATCGACGTCATGGTCGCGAGCAAACTCTTCGATGATCTCGACCGTGCCGTCGGCCGACCCATTGTCGGTAATGACGAAGACGTCGACCCCTTGCTCGGCATGGTGCTGCAGCATCGCGCCGACGATGTCCGCTTCATCGCGCACCATCAGGGTCAGAGCGAGTCTCATGGCGCCTTCCTCGGCCGTGCGCGCCGCGGGAGGGATCGCGCGCAGCGTGAGCGCTCATTATCGCGACGACAAAGAAAAGCGGTCAATTCGCTGAGCGAAACTCGTCGATCATGGAGTCGGCCACGTGCTATCCACCGTCGGGGCGCTTCCGCCCACCGCTTAGACTGATCGTAAGAACAAGATTGACTACGGCTCGACGGAGTTGACGAGGTTCACCTCTCCCCGTCGGGGCACCGCCACCTCCGCAGTCCAGACGAAAGACTTCTGACATGACGAGCGAATCGGCTCAGGCACGGTTCGCCGCCCTCGAGCGGCAGCCTTTCGTGTCGACGGTCAGCGCCCGCAGCCTGCGCGGGGCGATCGCTTCTCTGCGAGAGATCGTTCGCCATCGTGAAATGCTGGGCTTGCTCGTACGCCGTGATGTGCGGTCGCGGTACAAAGACAGTGCACTCGGTCTGGTGTGGAGCCTCGTTCGGCCCCTCGTGCAGCTGCTGATCTACTACATCGTGATCGGCCGATTCCTCGGCGCTGAGCGCGGAATTCCTGAGTTTGCGATCTACATCTTCGCGGGCCTCACGGCCTACGGTCTGTTCTCGGAGATCGTCAGCAGCGGCACCACCTCGATTCTCGGCAACTCCGGCATCGTGAAGAAAGTCTGGCTTCCGCGTGAAGTCTTTCCTCTGGCGTCGGTGGGTTCGGCGCTCTTCAACTTCGCGATGCAGCTGCTGATCCTCATCGGTGCCACCATCGTTCTCGGCAGCTTCCCCTGGGCAATCGAACTCGCGTACGCCCTCCCCGGCCTCCTTGTACTGCTCACCTGGGGCCTCGCCCTGGCGCTGCTGCTCTCCGCGATCAACGTTTACCTCCGAGACGTCGGGTACCTCGTCGAGGTCTTGGTCATGTTGCTGATGTGGGCCTCGCCCATCGTCTACTCGTGGCAAATGGTGCGAGACATCGTCGGCCCGGGCCTGCTGCTCGAGCTCTACACCAACAACCCGATTACCCTCGCGGTGCTGGCCTTCCAGAAGGCGTTCTGGACTGCAGGAGCAGAGAGCGGCGCGGCGTTCCCTGCCGACCTCGAGCTTCGCCTCGTCATCGCGATCGCCGTGGGCACCCTGGCGGTCTTCCTCGCGCAGCGCGTGTTCGCTCGCCTGCAGGGCAACTTCGCCCAGGAGCTCTGATCACCTTGCCCCCCGCCGCCTCCGCCCCTGATGAGATGATCGACGCCCCCGAGATCGTGCGCATCGATCACGTGTCAAAGCGCTTCACGTTGCGCAAAGACAAGTCGCTGAAAGAGCGCATCGTGACCCTTGGCGCGCTCGGCCGGCGACACCGGGAAGACTTCTGGGCCCTCCGCGACGTTTCGCTGAGCATCCGTGCCGGCTCGACGGTCGGCCTGATCGGGCACAACGGATCTGGCAAGTCGACACTGCTCAAGGTCATCGGCGGCATCATCGACCCGTCGTCGGGCGACGTCAGCCGACGGGGACGCATCGCCGCACTGCTCGAACTAGGTGCGGGCTTTCACCCCGACCTCACGGGGCGCGAGAACGTTTACCTGAACGCGTCGATCCTCGGCCTGTCGCGGCACGAGACCGATGAGCGACTCGACGCGATCCTCGACTTTGCGAGCATCGGTGAGTTCATCGACACGCAGGTCAAGTTCTACTCCTCGGGCATGTACGTGCGACTGGCCTTTGCCGTCGCGATCAACACCGACCCCGACCTGCTGCTTGTGGACGAAGTTCTCGCAGTCGGTGATGAAGCGTTCCAGCGCAAGTGCCTCGACAAGATCCGAGAGTTTCAGGCCGAAGGGCGCACGATCATTCTTGTGTCGCACTCGCTCGGCCAAGTGACGGAGCTCTGCGATCGCGTGATCCTGCTCAACGCAGGCTCGGTGGTGCACGACGGCGACGCCCATGACGCTGTCGCTGCTTTCCGCGACATCCTTGAGCAGCGACGCCTCGACGGGCTGGGGATGACCGCCGAGCAGGTTGCTGCCGAAGGGCACATCCTCGGCGTGAGTGCGCATCCTGCCGGCGACCCCGACCGCACGGTGCTTCGAGCAGGCGACGACCTGATCATCGATGTCGTGCTCGAAGCAGAGAAGGGCATGCGCGACTGGAAGTGCGGCATCCAGATCGACAACGCCTCCGGTCAGGTGGTCTACGGCACGACGACCGAGCGGATGGGTGTCGACGTCGGTGAGCTGCGCGAACGGCGCCACCTGCGGTTCCGACTCGCCGACACGCGCTTCGGCCCGGGCAAGTACTTCGTGAGCGTTTCCCTCATGACGACAACCGGCATTCATGTGCACGACTGGCCCCAGTCCGCGAGCTTCGACGCCGACGACTATCGCGTCGCAGTCGGAACCGTGCACGCGATTCCGACTCTGGAGTCTCCGGCCGGTGACGGCGCCTGACAACACCCCGCCACGCGCGATGACGGTGAAGCGCGTCGCTGCAGGACTCGCTCGCCGCGCACGCCGCGTTGTCGGCAGGATGCGCGCGCATCTCAGCGTCATGCGCGGTCGTGCGGCCAAGCGTCGTGCTGCCGCCCGAACCGCTGCCCACGTGCGAGCCGCGCTGCGATCCCGGCAGTCACCCGAGCGGCTGCTCGGAACCCCCCACCCCGATTCCCTTGCCGTCGTGGTGTGTCTCTGGAACAGGCCGCACCGCATTGGCGCGATTCTCACGATGCTCGATCGTCAGCACACCAACCGGCGGCTCCGACTCATCCTCTGGAACAACCAGCCGCGCGACGTCGAGCGCTACCGCGACGCGGTGCGGCGGTACCGGCCAAGCGGAGCACTCGACAGCGTCGAATTCACCGCGTCACCCCACAACATCGGGGGCATCGCTCGATTCGTGGCGATGCGTCACCGGGTGAACGATGGCTATCGCGGGCCTTTCATCATGCTCGACGATGATCAAGACGTCAGCCCGAGCTTCATCACTGATCTTCTCGCGGTGGCAGGCGCACGCACGGTCGCCGGCCTGTGGGCGTGGCGCACCGGCGAGACCTACTGGGAGCGCACGCGCGCCGACGGTCCTGGGCAACCCGTCGACTACGTCGGCACAGGGGGCAGTGTGTGCGACGCGGAGCTCGTCGCGCACGACGAGTTCTTCACGGGCATCCCGCCCCGATTCGTCTTTCTCGAGGACATGTGGATGAGTTGGCTCGCCGCCGCCAACGGCTGGCGCGTCGTGAGCGCCGACACTCCGGTCGCGTTTGTCGAGGGCGATACCGACCAATACCACGCGCTCATCGCAGCGAAAAACGAGTTCTACGACTGGTTGCGCGAGCCGGGCAACTTACCCCAGTGGGGGCGCGCTACCGGGTCGTCGGCAGATTGACCAGGTACTGGCCGTAGCCGCTCTTCACGAGAGGCGCGGCAAGAGCAAGAAGCTGCTCGTCGCTGATCCAGCCGGCGCGCCAGGCGATCTCTTCAATGCAGCCGATCTTGAAGCCCTGGCGGTCTTCGATCACGCGAACGTACTCCGACGCCTGCATCATCGACTCGAATGTGCCCGTGTCGAGCCACGCGGTGCCCCGATCGAGCACCTGCACCTGCAAGCGGCCCTCCGTCAGGTAGTGCTCGTTCACGGTCGAGATCTCGAGCTCACCCCGCGCACTCGGAGTAATCGACTTCGCGACCTCGACTACGGAGTTGTCGTAGAAGTACAGACCGGGAACGGCGAACATGCTCTTGGGGTGCTGCGGCTTCTCTTCGATCGAGATCGCCCGCATGTCGGCGTCGAACTCGACGACACCGTAGGCGGTCGGGTCGGCAACCTGGTAGGCGAAGATCAGTCCGCCGTCGATGCTCGTGTGCTGACGCAGTGATGAGCCCAAACCGGAGCCGTGGAAGATGTTGTCGCCAAGGACCAGGGCGACGCTGTCGTCGCCGATGAACTCTTCGCCGATGATGAAGGCCTGAGCCAGGCCGTCGGGGCTCGGCTGCACCGCGTACTCGAGGCGCACTCCGAGCTCGGAGCCGTCGCCCAGGAGGGCGCGGAACTGATCGTTGTACTCCGGCGTCGTGATGATCAAGATCTCGCGAATGTCGGCCATCATCAAGGTCGACAGCGGGTAGTAGATCATCGGCTTGTCGTAGATCGGCATCAGCTGCTTCGAGATGCCTTTGGTGATCGGCCAGAGACGGGTTCCGGAGCCCCCCGCGAGAATGATACCCTTCATGGTCTTCAGCCTAGCCGGGGGCGAGAGACCCCCTCTGCCGCCCTGACAACCGTTGCCCGAATGCAGCCAATGAGCCCTGGAGAGAATCTCATAGACTGCGAACCGTCTCGGCCGTGAGGTCGACCACCCTGCCATCGAGGAAAGCGAGAGCGCGTGCGTCGTCACTACCGCCGATTCTCGCTGGCTGCAGCGACGACCATCATCTGCCTCATGTTCGGGGCACTGGCGGTTAGCCCCCCACCAGCGAACTCTGCCGCACGTGACACGGTCATCAGGCTGACGTCACCGTCATCGATCGGTGACACGTTCATCTACGACACACCTCCGGTCTCTACCTCTGTGCGTACCCTGACGATCGACCTGACTCCGCTCGGCGACATGTCCTCTTTCTCCTCATGGGTCGCGTTCCTCAATGACGGCACAGGTGGCAGATCGGTGCCGGTGCGCGTTCAAGGGGGCGCTGCCACCATCAGCCACCCCACCGCCCTCTTCCCGGCAGCTCGGGGGTACTCCCTTGACATCCAGGGAACCAGTGCTGACTCGCAACGAAGCCTTCTGCTGCAGCTGAGCCTCGACGCCCGCCAGGGCATCGGCACCGACGCCAGTGTCGTGTGGAGCATCGATGAGTTCGATCGAGTTTTTGGCTACACGCAGACCGCCTGGGGTTTTTCGACCCCGCACGTTAACGCGATCGTCGTTCACCCCGGCGACACGATCACCTTCGTGGCGCAGCCTGGCATGTTCACGTCTGGAAGAACCGGGCTGATGCAGAACGCGACCTCCATCGGCACGTTCATAACGCCAAACCGCAACGTCGAGACCCGCGCGTGGGCATCCAGCGATGGATCGCGACTCACCATCGAGGTTCCCCGCCCATTCTGGTGGGACGAAGCCGGAACAGAGGTGCGCGTCAGTGCCTCCGTGGAGGGCGACAGCGGAGACTTGAGGGAGTATCTGGGCGTGGGGTATCCGACCACCTTCCCCCGCACGCTCACGCAAACTGACGTCGACCGCGTCGGGGGCGCAAACCGCTTTGACGTCGCCAACAGGGTCGCCGAGCGCTCGTACCCCGATGGCGCGCCGGTCGTTGTCGTCGCGAACGGCATCACCTACCCTGACGCGCTGAGCGGGGCTGCCGCGGCGGCGTTCCTCGAAGGCCCTTTGCTGCTCACGCGTGCCGATGCCCTCTCGCCCGGGGTCGCCGCGACGATCACCCGACTCGGTGCCGCCCGCGTCGTCGTCGCCGGGGGCCCGCAAGCGGTCGCTGACGAGGTCATCGCCGAGCTCGAGGCAATCCCAGGGGTCACCCGTGTCGAGCGCATCGATGGCGACGACCGTTTCGCCACCTCGCGGGCGCTCGCGGATGAGGTGTTCGGCGCTGCAGGCTCTTCCGTCGCCTACCTGGCGACCGGCCTGAACTTCCCGGACGCGCTCTCGGCGAGCGCCGCGGCTGGAAGAGTTGATGCCCCGGTCATCCTCATCGATGGACGTGTGCCAACCCTCGACTCCGAGACCATGGCCCTACTCGATTCTCTGGGCGTTGAGCGAGTCGTGATCGTTGGCGGCGCCAACTCTGTGTCGATCGACCTCGAACGGAACCTGCGGTTGTCCGGCTTGTTCGCGAACGTTCGACGACTTTCCGGCAACGACCGCTACGAAACCTCATCAAACATCGCCCGTGATGCGTTCCCTCAAGCGGCCCGCGTGTTTATCGCGACAGGCGTCACCTTTCCGGATGCCCTCGCCGGAGCCGCGTGGGCCGCGGCGAGCGACTCCCCGCTCATCGTGGTGCCCGGCGGTTGTGTGCCCTCCCGCGTCGTTCGTGACCTCACCAACTACCAGGTTGACGCGATCACAATTCTTGGCGGCACGAGCGCGGTGAGCTCGTCGGTCGAGGCACTCTCGGCATGTCCCGGCTTCGCCTGGCCGGAGCGCTGACATCACACATTGGCCTGCAGGCCCACCCGCACAGGGATGTGATCAGCGTGCGCCCTCACGCTGACCATCGGCCTCGGCATCGAGCGCCGCGTACCACGCCCACACCTCGTCGAAGCGGGGCAGCAGCCCGAGCGCCTCTGCCTGCGCGAGCGAGGGCGCCTCGAGGTCTTTCGGCGACAGCAACGGCTCACCCGCCTCCGCCGGAAAGACCAGCCCCACCTGTTCGTCGAGGGGGTTCACAGCGTGCTCGCGCGTCGGGTTGTACGTGTCGGTGACGAGGTATGACACCGTCGCGTTATCCGTGAGGGCGACGAAGGCGTGACCGAGACCCTCGGCGAGATAGATGGCGCGGCGGTCGACGTCGTCGAGCAGCACGGTGTCCCACTGTCCGAAGGTCGGCGAGCCGACCCGCACGTCGATTGCGAAGTCGAGCACGGCCCCGTGCAGGCACGTCACGTACTTTGCCTGGCCGGGCGGCAGCTCCGCGAAGTGGATGCCCCGCACGACGCCGCGCTTCGAGACGGAGGTGTTTCCTTGCCGAAGCGTCAGAGAGTGGCCGACGGCCTCTTCGAGCCGATCGTGCCGATACCACTCGAGAAACACCCCACGGTCGTCACCCCGCAAGATCGGGGTGATCTCGTAGGCATCAGGAATAGAGAGCTCGCGAATCTGCACGAGCACCGAGCCTAACGCGCCCCCGGGGGCTGCACGAGATCGCGCACCACGTCGATGGGGCCACGGGCGAACCGTGCGTAATCGCCGCGCACCCACCGACGCAGCACCCCAACGACTCGCAACGGCTGCCATCGCGGAGCCTGCTCGCGCGCGGCCTCGAACGCGAGCTTCTGACGCACGTCGCGGAGCCTCTCGGCTGAGACCCCCCAGTCGGCAGCGCGCTCGGCAAGGGCGGCAGCGCGCGCAACCAGCCGAGCTGCACGGTCAGCTCGCGGCTCGCGCAGCTTCTGCCAGCGGCGCCCCCAGGTGACGCGACCCGCGCCGATGACATTCGCGTCGTGCTGCCGATAATCGAGCAGAGGCTGATCGATCAAGCGCAGACCATCGCGCGCTGCGGCGACCGCCGCGAGCCACTCGTCGTGCACCCAGCTCGCCGGAAAAGGTCGAGCTTCTCGGGCGAGTTCGGCACGCACCACCACCGTCGCCCCCGTGACCAGATTGCGGCGAAGCAGCACGGGCCACGCGTCTCCTGCCTCGAGGGCGGCCCGCTCGGAACGCGTGGCCTCAACGACCTCCAAGAGTCGGGCTCCCGTGTCACGACCTTCGGCGTCGATGAGCCGCGCATCACTATGGACAAGCGAGACACTCGGGTCATCGAACGCCCGCACCAGGCGCCCGAGACGCCCGGCGGGCCACACGTCATCCTGATCAGACAGTGCGATGAGCGGACTGCTGCACGCGGCAATGGTCGACTCGAAGTTCGCCGTAACGCCGAGCGGAGCATCCCGACGAATGATGGTCACCTGTGTCGAGAAGGCGGGGTCGGACGCCCGCGCCTGGGCCACCACACGCTCGACCTCCGCAAGAGTGTCGTCGGTGGACGCGTCGTCACCGACCACCAGTTCGCGCGGCGGGGGAACCTGCGTGAGGATGCTCGCCACCTGCTCGGCCACGAATCGTGCTCCGTTGTGGGTGCAGAGCGCCACCGAGACAGCGAGGGGTTCGGGCGCGTCGACCACGCCGATCAGCCTAGAGCGACGCGGATACGATGGGCGCACCATGAACGCGAACAACGACCGCCTACCCCGTGTCGGGGTCGTCACGGTCGCGTACCGCTCTGATGCTGTCCTGCCGGCCTTCCTCGATTCCGTTCGGGCGTCGACCGGAGTTGCCGTGAGCATCGTCGTCGCTGACAATTGCCCGGCAGACGGCGACGGCGCGCGAAGTGCCGCAGCGGCCGTCGACGCGGTGTACCTTCCCCTCGACCACAACCCGGGTTACGGGGCTGCGGCAAACGCGGGTGTCGCGGCGCTGGGGCAGAGCGTCGATTGGCTGGTGATCAGCAACCCCGACGTCATCGTGCAACCAGACACGATCAGCACCCTCGTCGGGTCGGCGGAAGCGACGACCGACGTTGGCGCGGTGGGGCCGCGGGTGCTCAACCCCGACGGCACCATCTACCCATCGGCACGCGCAGTTCCTTCACTGCGCACGGGAATCGGCCACGCGCTCTTCGTGCGGGTCTGGCCCCGCAACCCCTTCACCGCCCGCTACCACCAAGCGGATCAGACAGCGAGCGGCCGACGCGACACCGGGTGGCTGTCGGGGGCGTGCCTGCTACTGCCACGGGCGGCGTTCGAGCGAGTCGGCGGGTTCGACGAGGGGTACTTCATGTACTTCGAAGATGTCGATCTGGGCTACCGCCTGGGCAAGGCGGGGCTGCGCAGCATTTACGAACCTGCGGCAGTTGTCACCCACACGGGCGCGCACTCCACCGACGGCGAGTCAGCCGCGATGCTTGAGGCCCACCATGACAGTGCTCGACGATTCATCAAGGCCAAGTACCGCGGCTGGGCACTGTGGCCCCTGCGGGTCGTTATCAACGCCGGGCTGCGGGTACGGGCCGCGGTGCTTACGCGCACCACGAGGCCCTGAAGCCGACGGCTAGACTTTCGGTCATGAGATTGCTCGTGACCGGCGGGGCCGGCTTCATCGGCTCGAACTTCGTGCACCACGTCATCGAGCACACCGATCACCACGTCACCGTTCTCGACAAGCTCACCTATGCCGGCAACCGCGCGTCACTGGCAGGCCTTCCCGATGACCGCGTCGAGTTCGTTCACGGCGACATCACCGATGCCCCTCTCGTCGACGAACTCGTCGCCGCTGCCGACGCCGTGGTGCACTACGCCGCCGAAAGCCACAACGACAACTCGCTGTCTGACCCGCGCCCGTTCGTCGACACCAACATCATCGGCACCTACACCCTCCTCGAGGCCGTGCGGCGCCACAGCACCCGTTTTCACCACATCTCGACCGACGAGGTCTACGGCGACCTCGAGCTCGACGACCCCTCGCGGTTCACAGAGTCGACGCCCTACAACCCGTCCAGCCCGTACTCGTCGACCAAGGCGGGTAGCGACTTGCTCGTGCGCGCGTGGGTGCGGTCATTCGGGGTGCAGGCCACGATCTCGAACTGTTCGAACAACTACGGGCCCTACCAGCACGTCGAGAAGTTCATCCCGCGTCAGATCACCAACGTTCTGCGCGGTGAGCGCCCGAAACTGTACGGTTCGGGCGAGAACGTTCGCGACTGGATTCACGCCGACGATCACTCGGCTGCCGTGCTGACGATCCTCGAAAAGGGGCGCATCGGCGAGACCTATCTCATCGGAGCCGATGGCGAGAAGAACAACAAAGAGGTCGTCGAGCTCATCCTGACGACGCTCGGACAGCCCGCTGACGCCTACGACCACGTGTCTGATCGCCCGGGCCACGACCTGCGCTATGCCATCGACTCGACGAAGCTTCGGGCCGAACTTGGCTGGGCTCCGCAGTACAGCGACTTCGGCGCCGGTCTCGCCGCGACCATCGCCTGGTACCGCGACAACGAAAACTGGTGGGCGCCGCAGAAAGACGCGACCGAAGCGCGCTATCGCGCCCAGGGACAGTGAACGAGCGCCCCGGCGCCACACCGGGCCGAGCGCTCGTCGCCGGGGCTGGCGGCATGCTCGGTACTGACCTCGTCGCCGTCCTGGCTGAGGCCGGCTGGCGCGTGACCGCGCTCGACCGCTCGGGGCTCAACATTCTCGATTCCGCAGCCTGCGAAGCAGCAGTGGCGGGCTACGACGTCGTGCTGAACGCGGCTGCCTACACCCGGGTCGACGACGCCGAGAGTGACGAAGACACGGCCATGGCCGTGAACGCCGACGGGGCAGAGAACCTCGCGCGCGCATCCCGAGCCGCTGGAGCGGTGCTCGTGCAGTACTCGACCGACTACGTGTTCTCAGGCGACGGCATCGGCCCCTACCCGGAAGACGCTCCCCTCGCGCCTGTCAGCGCGTACGGCCGATCGAAGGCCGAAGGAGAGCGCCGCGCCCGCGCCGCGCATCCCGACGGAACGATCGTGCTGCGCACCGCCTGGCTCTACGGCGCGCATGGCCCCAACTTCGTGCGCACGATGGTGCGGCTGTATCGCGAGCACGGAACGTTGACCGTGGTCGACGACCAGCACGGACAACCCACCTGGTCACGCGATCTCGCCCACCAAACGGCGGGGATGCTCGCCGCGGGCGTGCGCTCCGGAGTGTTGCACGGCACGAGCAGCGGGGCCACGACCTGGCACGGCTTTGCCCGCGCGATCGTCGAGAACCTCGGTGGTGACCCCGCCGCGGTTGTCCCCACCGACAGCGCACGCTTCGTGCGGCCGGCGCGCCGACCGGCGAACTCTGTTCTGGGGCACGACGGGTGGGCAGCTCTCGGGCTCGAACCGATCCGCCACTGGCGGGCTGCGCTCGACGACGCGATGGCGCACGGGATCATCGCGTGAGCACCACCACCCTGCGGGTGATTCTCGACCAGGCGATCGTCCCCACGGCCGACGGCATCGGCCGCTACACCGTCGAGCTGACGCGCGAGCTCATCGCGTGCGCACCGCGCGGCTGCGACGTCGCCGGCATCGTGCCCGCCTCGCCGCCCGCCGAGTACGACCGGCTGCTCGAGGCGCTGCCCGGCCTCACCACGCTGCACAAGAGCGCTCTCGACCGGCGTCAGCTGGCCGCGGCCTGGCAGCACGGGTTCACCCGACTGCCCGGCACGGGCATGGTGCACGCGCCCAGCCTCTTCGCGCCGCTCTCGCGCCACGACCGCGTCAACAACCCGGGCGACCAGATCGTCGTAACGATCCACGACACCGTGCCCTGGAGCCACCCCGAGACGCTCACCCCGCGCGGCGCCGCCTGGCACCGGGCGATGGCGAAGCGCGCCGAGCGCTACGCCGACGCGATCGTCGTGCCGACGCACGCCGTCGCCGAGCAGCTCGCGGCGATTCTCGACCTCGGCGAACGGGTGCGCGTCATCGGCGGCGCCCCGAGCAGCGACCTCGTTCCCGGCCCGGATGCGAGCGCACGCGCCGCCGCCCTCGACCTTGCCGACCGCTACCTGGTGTGGGTGGGAACAATCGAGCCGCGCAAGGGCATCGCCGAACTCATCACCGCCCTGAGCCTCCCGGCGGCCCCCGACCTCCCGCTCGTCATCGTCGGTCGCCCCGGATGGGGCGGCATCGACGTCGAGACCCTCGCGCGCGAGGCCGAGCTCGACGAGGGGCGCGTGCGCCTGCTCGGCGGGCTCGACGACGCCGACCTCGCTGCCGTGCTCGAACGCGCGACCGTCGCCGTCGTGCCGAGCCTCGCCGAGGGCTTCGGGCTGCCCCTGCTCGAGGCGATGAGCCTCGGAGTGCCGGTCGTGCACTCTGACGATGCGGCCCTCGTCGAGGTGGCCGACGGCGCGGGGCTCGCCGTGGCTCTCGCTCCGCTCGACGGTTACCCGCAGCGGCTGGCCGAGGCGCTGCGCGGCGTGGTCGACGATCCGGCTCTCGCCGCCGAGCTCGCCGTGCGCGGTCGCGACCGGGCGGGCGCATACAGCTGGCGCGATTCGGCCGAGAAGACCTGGCAGTTGCACGCCGACCTGTAGTCGGCCGAGCGTTACGGGCTCGGGGTCGGGGTGGGCCGGGGCGCGACCGCCTCGGCGACGAGCTCGTGGATGAGCCCGATGTCGGGGAACTGGTTGTCGACGGCCGGGGGCGCGAGCTCGAGGCGCACGAGCTCGTGATCGCGCGACCGCACGGCGAGATCGCTCAGCACGCCGAGCATCGCCTGCGGAACGGTCGTGCGCACGAGGTCGCTCGAGGCCGCCGCGATCGCCTCGAAGCGCGTGAGCACGGTCGCCGGGTCGAGCTGCCGCAGCATCGCCTCCTGGATGTCGCGCTGGTGCCGCATACGGTCGAAGTCGGTGAGATTGCAGCGGCTGCGGGCGTACCAGAGCGCGAGCGTGCCGTTCAGCACCTGCTCGCCGGCCGGGATCTCGCCGACGATGGGCCCGCCGTTCACGCAGATGTCGACCGTCTCCTCCACCGTCACCCGCACGCCGCCGAGCGCGTCGACGAGCCGGGCGAACCCGGCCATGTCGATGAGCACGGCGTACTGCACCTCGATGCCGGTGACACCGCCCACGGCGTCTTTCATGGCCTCGATCGCGGGCGTGCTGCCCTCGCGCTCGGCATCGGGGTACAGCTCGGGGTGCTCCTCCGCCCACGGGTAGAGGTAGGCGAGCAGGCAGTCGTCGCCGCAGTCGAACCCGTTCGGCCACGCCTCCCACAGCGGTGAGCCCTCGGTGAACGGCGCCCGGTACAGATTGCGCGGGATGCCCACCATCGTCACCGCGCCCGACCCCGCGTCGATGCTGACCAGCGTCATGCTGTCGGGCCGCAGACCGATGCGGTCGTCGCCGGCGTCGCCGCCGAGCAGCAGGATCGTGTAGCGCCCATCGATCGGCTCGTCGATGCTGCCCGCGGCGAAGACCGAGCCCAGGGCATCCCGCCCCGCGCCGGTCAGCAGGGCCGCATAGCCCGCCGTTCCCGTCGACAGCACGATGCTGAGCACCGCGAAGACGGCGATCGGCAGGCGGGCGTGCGCCGGCGCGCGCACCAGCCGCACGAGCACGAGGGTGTTGAGGGTCGTCACGAGCCACAGCACGGCGTAGAAGATCAGCCCGAGCTGGGCCACCCACAGCACGAACGGGTTCGTCGCGAGGGTGAGCGCGGCCGGGCGCCACAGCACGAGCAGCAGCACGGCGGCGGCGAGCACGGCCCACAGCACGAAGGTCGCGCCGACGGCGAAGCGGCCCCAGCGCCGGTCGCCCGCGAGTAGCTGCGCGCTTCCCGGAATCAGCAGATTGAGCCCGAGCAGCCACCAGGCCCGGCGGCGCATGACCGCGGGGTCGCGGGTGTCGGGGTGCCGCAGCGGCGAGGTGTGGCTCGCGTGGGGCGCCGGCAGCGCGCTCACGAGCCCGGCAGCGACGCCTTCAGGGCGGCGTTCTTCTGCGCGACGGTGTGCTCGAGGTCGGTCGCGAAGGCCGCGAGCCGGGCGGCGACGGGCGCATCCGTCGACCCGATGATGCGCGCCGCGAGAATGCCCGCGTTGCGCGCCCCCCCGATCGAGACGGTCGCGACGGGGATGCCGGCGGGCATTTGCACGATGCTGAGCAGCGAGTCCATGCCATCGAGGTGCTTGAGCGGTACCGGCACGCCGATGACGGGCAGGGTCGTGACGCTCGCGATCATGCCCGGCAGGTGGGCAGCCCCTCCGGCCCCCGCGATGATGGCCCGGATGCCCCGGCCGGCAGCAGCGCGGCCGTAGGCGATCATCGCGTCGGGCGTGCGATGGGCGCTCAGCACCTCGACCTCGGCGGCGATGCCGAACTCGGCGAGCGCCTCGGCCGCCGCGTGCATGACCGGCCAGTCGCTGTCGGAGCCCATGACGACGGCGACGCGTGGTGTGCTCATGACCTCCAGCGTATGGCCGCCGCCCGCGCGATGGCGTGGCGGCGCGCTGGCGAGAGCACGCGCAGCACCCCCGGCTGGCGTGCGTTCAGCGTCAACCTGTGGTGAGCCGCGTCGGCGGAAGCAGCGATAATGAGGGGATGTCGTCACAAGCTACGTGGGTTCTCGGTGTACCCCGAGAGCGATGCGACGACGACATGCACAGTGTGACGGCGCCCGTGCGAACGCTCGGCCCGGGCAGCACCGTGCATCACGACATTGTGCTTCGCGTTCACGATGCCGAGCCGATCGACGCAAGCGCCGCTCCGATGCTTCCGATTGCCTGCGCCTTGGCCGTATGGTCCGACGCACCTGTCCGCGTCGAAGGCGCCGTGTCGTCTTCGATCGCTGCAGCGACGGGCGCCCTCCTCGACGAGCTGGGCGCCCGTTTCGGAGCCACCCGCGCCCGCGTCGAGGTTGATGTCGAGCCCGGTGACGCGGTCGCGTCGGGTGCCCTCTCTCACGCCAGAGAACGGGCGAAACCGTCCGACAGTGAGCCACGCAGCGTCGCGCTCTTCTACACACGGGGCGTTGACTCCGCCTCAACGCTGATCGCTCTCGGCTCTCACGTGACTGCGCTTCTCGGACTCGACTGGGTAGACCCGCCTTACGCCGACGATGGCCAGGCCGAGATCTGGCAGGGCACCCAGCGCGCTGCTGACGAACGCGGGCTCCCGCTGATCCGCCTGAGCAGCAACGCACGCCAGGTGCTTGATCCGGTGCAGTCGTGGTCTCACACCCATGCTTTGGTGCTCATCGCGATGGCGCAACTGGTCTCTCCACGGTTCGGCGAGGTTGTGCTCTCGGGCGCTCATCGGCACGACCTGGCGCCCCGTTCTTTCGGCAACGCCCCAGAGGTGGTGAGCCAGTGGCAAACGGAGTCGCTCGTCATGCGGGCGTTCGACGCTGCGGACGGCCGCACGGCGAAGACTGCTCTCGTCGCACACGACGAGCACGCACGGCGTCATCTCCTCGTCTGCTGGGAGCAACCCGGAGACCGCAACTGCGGTCGGTGCCTCAAGTGCCTGCAGTCGATGTCTCACGCTCACGCTGCCGGTGTCATGCACCAGTTGCACGAGCGTTTCGAACAGCCCCTGACGCCAGGCGCAGTGGAGTCGCTTGTCGGATCACCCGTGGATGCCGCCACACTGGCGGTACTGAGAGAATTGCGTGACGACCTCGACGACGACCCCCTCGGCCGCGCGTGGCGACGGGTCATCGCAGCGGCTGACACCCCGAGGAGGCAGGACGCAGAGTGACTCGTCTTCTCGGCGACGCCACCGTCGCAACAATTGTCGCGCGCAACTACGCCGCTCAGGCGCGGGTTCTGCACGCGAGCGGCGCCGAGCACGACCCTGCCCTCCACCGCGTGACGCTTCTGATCGATGGCACGAATGACGACCGTTCGATCTCGGGCCTTGGCGAGGTTCTGATCCCCGCTGATCTGCCGATCCCCCGGCACGAGCTTGAGCAGATGATGCTCATCTACTCGGTCATGGAGCTCGCGACCGCACTCAAGCCAGCGCTGTTGCGCATGCTGGTGGCGCGCTCGGGACGACCAGCTCTCTACCTTGACCCCGACATTCGAGTGTTTTCGACCCTGCAGGGCATCGTCGATGATGCCGAAGCGCACGGCATCGTCGTCACCCCGCACACCCTAGAAGAACTGCCCCGCGACGGGCTTCGCCACAGCGAACAGACGATCATGCTCGCCGGCATGTACAACTTGGGATTCATCGCCGTGGCACCCTCGGCACTGCGGTTTCTCGACTGGTGGCACGAGCGGCTGCTCGTCGACGCGGTCAGCGACCCCGGGGCGGGCCTCTTCACCGACCAGCGCTGGATCGACTGGGTACCCTCGCTGTTCCCGGTCTTGATCTCTCGCAACCCCGGCGACAACGTTGCGTATTGGAATCTTCACCATCGCCGGCTTCGTCACGACGACGCCGGCTGGTCGGTGAACGGTGTACCCCTGCGCTTCTTTCACTTCAGCGGCTTCGACCCGACGAGGCCGTGGGTTGTCTCGCGACACATGGGCGACACCCCGCGGCCGCGGTCGAGTCGCGACGATGACCTCTCGCTGATCCTCGAGCAGTACGCAGAGAAGCTGCTGGCGGCGGGCCACGGCGCGGCGAGCTCAGAGCCGTATCGGCTCGACGCCCTGCCCAACGGGGTGCCGCTCACGCCACTTCGTCGCGCGTTCTTCCGTCAGCTGCTGCTGCGCGGCATGCTCGCCGACGCGCCGTTGCCCTTCAGTGAGACCGAGAAGTTCCTCGACTGGCTCGACGAAGGCGACAGCACGGGGGTGCCCCGCCTCGCGCGCTTCGTGTGGGCAATCAGGGACGATCTGCGTCATGCCTTCCCCGACCCTGCCCGTGTCTCGGCGTCGGGCTTCGACGCCTGGCTCCGTGCGGACGAGTGGTATCGGGCGCTGGGCGACGGTCTGGTGAATCCCCCGAAAGAGCTCGCCGCCACGGCCGGCACGATGCCCGCCGACGCTTCCCTGAGTGCTTTCGGATGGAACGTCATCGCCTACGCGGATGCCGAGCTCGGTGTCGGAGAGGTCGGTCGCCGCGTCGCCCACATGGTACGGGCGACCGGAGTACCAACGCGATTGGTCAGTGTGCCCCGGCGCATCCTGTCGCGAGACGAGCACCGCAGCGCGATGACGATCGAGACCTCGCTCGCTTATGAGAACTCGATCATCTGCGTGAATGCCGACATGGTCGCCCAAGTCACGCGTGACCTCGGACTCATGGGCACCCGAGGGCGTCGCATCGGCCTCTGGTTCTGGGAGCTCGATGAGTTTCCCGAGTACCTCCCGCACGCTCTCGACCAGGTTCACGAGGTCTGGGTAACGAGTGCGATGACGCGGGATGCACTCCTCCACCACACGACCAAGCCCGTGCGCCTCATCCGCATCCCCATCGGTGTGCCGGCCGAGCCCACCCCGTACACCCGGGCTCAGCTCGGCATGCCAGACGGAACCCTCCTTCTCACCAACTTCGATTACCTCTCAATCCCGCGACGCAAGAACCCCATCGGGGTGATTCGCGCGTACCGCGAGGCGGTGCGGCCCGACGAGGGAGTGACCCTGATGGTGAAGTCGATCAATGCGCACCACGCGCCTCTCGCGCACGATGAGGTCGTGTACGCGGCACGGGGTCGCTCTGACATTGTCATCGTCGATGCCTACGTCTCGCAGGCCGAAATGCAGGCGATGATCGAGCTCGCCGACGGCTACATCTCGCTGCATCGCTCCGAGGGATTCGGACTAAACGTGGCCGACGCACTCGCTCGCCGCACCCCCGTCATCAGCACGGCCTACTCAGGCACCCTCGAGTTCACGACGCCCGACACCGCCGCACTGATTCCTCACACGCTGGTTCCTGTCGGCCCCGATTGTCATCCCTATCCCCCCGAGGCGCTCTGGGCGGAGCCCGACCATGCCGCTGCAGTCGACGCGATTCGTCACCTGATTGATGACCCGATCGCGGCTCGAGAGCGGGCCAATCGGGCAGCCGCTGCGCTAGCCCGCGATTGGTCGCTGGCGGCGACCAGTCGGGCGATTGCCCCGGCCGTCATGCCCAGCCCGCTCCTAGGACGTGTTGCTAATCCCGCTGTCGAGCCAGTGGAGCGTGGCCGCGAGGCAG
>OFDN01000264.1_pt1 | contig 48677 bp, 72 predicted proteins | sample 1520971 | NCBI WGS metagenome assembly OFDN01 (sample SAMEA94257418, study PRJEB24077) | hot springs metagenome | biome: Aquatic biome; feature: Geographical feature; material: Water | place: India | collected 2012-06-12 | depth 5 m | reverse complement strand
GCCGCTGTTCGATGCCGCGCCGCGCGTGCCGCTGTTCGATGCCGCGCCGCGCGTGCCGCTGTTCGATGCCGCGCCGCGCGTGCCGCTGTTCGATGCCGCGCCCTTAGCCTTCGTGACGCACCATTCCGCCACCCGGCGCATCAGTTCGCCCATAGTGATTTCAACGCCAATCGTAATGCTGGCGCTGGCGATCTTATTGCCGTCACGATCCGTAGTGCCCGAAGCGGTCACGTCGAAATAGCGTGAGGCACCCGGCGCGTAATACTCGAACACCGCATGGGGCGGGGTTTCGTCATCGACTGGGCAGGCGTGAAAGCCGCTGTTACAAGCCTTCACGGGACCGTCGATGGTGTAGGTCTTGCCGACCTCGAACTGATACCCGCGACATGTCATATCGCGGTTCATGCCCTTGATTGCCGGAATAGCAGGCGTGGCTTCGTGCTTTTTCTTAGGCATTGCTGTTCTCCTGTTCGTATTCAGCCACCATCCGATCATCCTCGGCACGGTCGCGGGTGAAGTCGGCATAGTCGGCGGCGAGGTCATTCACCGCAGCGCTCCACGCGTTGAAGTCAGCGCGGAACTCGGCAAGCAGGGCCAGAAGCTCGGCGTCGTGACGGGGGGGATAGGGGCCGGTCATTGGGCACTTCCCTTCATCAGAAGTTCGGCAATCTGGTCGGGCCACACCCACCACACGGGGAAAGCGCCATCTTCCTCGGCGCGGCGCATGTCCCCGCCGTTCAAGCAGCGCCGACCCTTCTGGTCGAAGCAGAGCGCGGTGAAGTGCGTGCCGCGCCAGCCTTTTGCGGGACCGTTGTGTTCGGTGTTGTTGTAGTCGGGGTGCGCCGTCAGCCATGACGATGCCCGGTTGACCCACTGCTGGTGGTTGGCAAAGAACTGCCCCTCGACAGCGACGAACGGCGTATGCCCCTGCGGCTTGATCTCGGGGCCGGTCATGCTGCGGCACTCCGAATGGGGAAGCGCTCGGCAAATGCCTCATCTAGAACGTGCGACACCTCGGGGGCCCGCTCCATCGCCACCAAGTAAGCAGCCCGGCGGGCCATCGTCCTGTCGACGTTGGTTTCCTCGAACGCGTAACCGAGGTCTTCTTCGATCGCCGCGGTGCGGATGTATTCGAGCGCGATCAGCGCTTCGGACGACCAGCGATCCTTGCCGGTATAGACCCAGTAATCGGCCGGGATGGCGATGCGCGTCGTGCGCTCGACGTTGCTGCGATCAAGCCGCGCGATGATGCGCTGGGCGATCGGATCGCGGTGCCAAGTTTCGAGAGTGTGGGGCATTGCGTCGTCTCCATCAGAGGATGGGGACGATATAAATGCGGGTAATCACCCGCGTCAAGCATTAAATGCGGGTAGTAACCCGCTTTAGTTCATGCCACGCCTGAACACGGGTGTCACCGCCGCATTGACGATGCCGATTACACGGGTTTCGTCATCGCCGAAGTATTCGCCATCGGGCTTCCCCAATGCGATCGGATCTTGAAATTCTGGTCGCGTGGACTCGGCGCGCAATTGGTACCCGCCATCAGCGAGACGCTCGAGGCGCTTGCAGGTGGTCTCAATCAGGTCGCCACGACAGCGCTGGACAATGACGACATCGCCGGGTTCTGGCACCAACCCATCGGAGCCATATACCTGGAAGCAGTCTAGGATCGTGCCAGGCAAAAATAGCTTGTCCATCGAGAAGCCAACTACGCGCAGCCCAAAGCGACCGGTCGCCCCAAATGGCGAAGGCGTAACCTCTATTTCGAAGATCTGATCTTCATCCCATTCGCCATTTTCGCGCCAAGCCCCCGCTTCGACTTCGCCCACCACCTTTATGCGGATCGGGCCTGCGGGCACCAAAACTTCGCCCATCAGAAAATCGCCCAGCTCTCGGCCAAGCGCCCGCGCCAATCCGGCCGCAGTTTCGATCGACACTTTGCGATCTTGCCCTCGGCTCAGAAGATCGCGCACCAGATCCGGGTTTTTCCCATCGCTGGCGAGCAGAGAGAGTTTGCGGCGGCTCAGGCCAGAGCCTGTCGCCGTCGCCTCGATGATCGTTTTTTTCAACGACGCCACGTTGATTCTGGATTGCCCCGACATGGCGCGCATTGTCGTCCTGCGGGTAGAAACACGCAATAATGGGCAGCTACCCGCATTAGGTGTTGACAGGCGGGTAGCTACCCGCATATCAATAGCGGCATGGACACGCTGCTCACCGACATCAAGGCATTCATCGCCCGTCATGGCATGGCCGAAAGCACATTCGGGCGCGAGGCGCTGGGCGACTGGCGGCTGATTGCAGAACTGCGCGGCGAAGGTCGTGCCCGCCCTCGCAGGCTCTGGCCTGAAACGGAGGACAAGGTGCGCTCCTTCATGGCCTCATACGACACCGCGAAGGCCGCATGAGCATGGGCCGCGTCAACTGCCACACCCATGCGGCCCCGGTTGCCACCCCTTTGCGCGCCAACCCCTCCCGGCGCGCGGGGGCCGTCACCGCCACACCTGACGGCCCCCATCCCCATTCCGCCCCCCGGTCCTCCCAACAGCCGACGCTCGCCCGCGGCTGCGAAGCCGAACCAGCTGCGAATTGCTCGAGTGTCGAGCGGCGCGGGGACACGCGGATGCATACGACGCTGCGAATGGTTCGGAAGGGCGAGATTTTCACTGCTGTTCATGGAGAGACTTGTGCCTGACACCGGAACCAATGTCCTGTTGCCGATGGCCATGCCGACACAAAGTGCTCTTCGCAGCGCTGTGGGAAACATGATCCGCGATATCCAGCGCGATCACCGAGAAACCGACCAGGACACCGCAGACAGACTGGGCGTCTCGAAGGGCACGATCGTCAACGCCCGCAATGGCACGACCGACCTCAACGCTCTCACGATCGCCCGCGTTGGCGCCGTCTATGGTGCCAGTTACGTCAACCCCTACAACGCTCTCTACGGCGCCACTGCGACCCCAGTGCAGGCCGAGACCAGCGACCCGTTGTGCCATCTCGCCCGCGCGGTCACCCGTATCTGCGACATGCGCTGCCCCGATGGGCCCGGCGGTGCGGTCGAAACGCCCAAGGAACTGCTCGACGCCCTTCCCGACATGAAGCGGGCGCGCGCTGCGCTCGACGGGCTGATTGCGCGTACTGAGAAGCTGAGGCTGGTGGCATGAGCGCCGCCTGCCAGACCTGCGGCAAGGCGCTCGGCCGCAACAACCGCTCCGGCTATTGCAAGCACCATGTCAGCGCCGCGAAGGCGCAAGACCCCGCTTGGCGCGAGGCCCAGCGCGCTGGCGCGAAGCGGGCGCTGCTGGCCGATCCCGAGCGTCTCGACGCCCTTCGTCAGCGTATTCGCGCGCAAAACATCGCGCCAGAAAAGCGTGCGTGGGCCGCTGAGCGGGCGCGCCAGATAAAGTTTTACGAGATCGGGCACCGGTCCTGCCACACCCCCGAGGCGCAGGCCAAACGCTCAGCATCGTGCACCGCGACAAAGCTGGCTTGGTGCCCTCCGCATCTTCGCGCGGATTATCGGCGCCTCGTTCGCACCAAGCACATCCCCGCCGCTGAGGCTCGCGAGATCATCCTTGCGCAAGAGCAAGCCGAGATCGCCGCAATGCGCCGCCGGTTGGAGTGGGCGGCATGACGATCACCTATCACGACGGCCTCATCCAAGGCTCCGAGGAATGGCACGCCGCACGCTGCGGCCTGATCACTGCTTCGGAAATGAAGCTGATCCTCACGCCGACACTGAAGGTGGCAAACAACGATAAGACCCGCGCCCACGTGTGGGAATTGGCTGCCCAGCGCATCACGGGATACGTCGAACCTACCTACATCGGCGAGGCGATGCTGCGCGGCCATGAGGACGAAATCCTAGCCCGCGCTCTCTACGCCGAACACTTCGCGCCGGTCGAGGAAGTCGGCTTCGTCACCAATGACGAGTGGGGCTTTACGCTTGGTGCATCGCCTGACGGGCTGGTGGGCGATGATGGCGGCATCGAGTGCAAATCGCGCATCCAGAAATATCAGGTGCAGGCAATCGTCGAATATTTCCGCGATCAGTCAGCGCCCGAGGAATTTCTGCTCCAGGTGCAGACCTGCATGCTCGTCACGCGCCGCAAGTGGTGGGATCTGATCCTCTACTCTGGTGGGCTTCCGATGCGGCCGCTCACAATCGAGGCAAATTCCGAAATCCAAGAGGCAATCATCGAAGCCTCGCGCGAGACCGAAGCGAAGATCGCTGCGGCCATCGCTGATTATCACGCCGCCGTATCTGCGGACAAGCGGCTGATCCCGACTGAAAGGCGCATCGAAGAAGAGATGATCGTCTGAAGTCAGCACTCGCCGACGCGGCCTGTTTTGGCAGGCACCGGCAATCAAGGAGAAGCGAAATGGTCGACATGACCTCAACTATTGCCCCCAAAAGTGACCAGATTAACGCCGACGATCTGATCGGTGGCCCGCGCACGATCACCATTACCAAGGTGACGGGTAATGAAGGCAACGCCGAGCAGCCGGTCAACGTCTTCTTCGAAGGCGACAACGGCAAGCCCTTCCGCCCCTGCAAATCCATGCGCCGCGTCATGGTGAAGGTGTGGGGTTCGGACGCGTCGAAATATGTCGGGCGCTCCATGACCCTGTTTCGCGATCCCAAGGTGAAATGGGGCGGCATGGAAGTCGGCGGCATCCGCATTAGCCACATGACGGGGCTTGAGAGGCCCGAGGTCATCGCGCTGACCGAAACCCGATCGGCACGCAAGCCTTTCACGGTGCAGCCGCTGAAGATCGACGTGCCGGCACCCAAGGAAGACCGCGCCGTCCTCATGGCGAACGCACTGATCGACCGCGCGCGCACCGAGGACCTCGACGCCTTCGAGGCTGACCCCAAGGTGATCGAGCAGCGCGCGTGGCTCGCCAAGAAGCGCCCCGATCTCTCGGCCCAGGTCGACGCCGCAATCCTCGACGCCGCAACCCTTGAAGGAGCCGAATGATGGCCGCGCTGAACAAAGTCATGCTGATCGGCAACCTCGGCGCTGATCCCGAAATCAAGTCGTTCCAGAACGGCGGCAAGGTCGCCAACCTGCGCATCGCCACGTCCGAAACGTGGAAGGACAAGGCGACCGGGGAGCGCAAGGAAAAGACCGAGTGGCACTCGGTGGCGATCTTCAATGACGGGCTCGTCGGTGTGGTCGAGCGCTATCTCAAGAAGGGCAGCAAGGTCTACATCGAAGGCAAGCTGCAAACCCGCAAGTGGCAGGATCAGTCCGGCAACGATCGCTACACCACCGAGGTCGTGTTGCAGGGCATCGGCGGTTCGCTCGTCATGCTCGACGGCAAGCGCGGCGATGACGGTGGCGGTTCGTCCGGCGCGTCTGGTGGAAACGCTGACGGTGGCTGGGACAGCGGTGCGTCTAGCGGTGCCACGGGCGGCATGGCTGGCGGTGGCGGCAGCTACGACGATCTCGACGACGACATCCCCTTCTGATCGCGTCGCGCTGCGAGCGCGTGGAAGCGCCTGCCGGTGGGCGTGGGAAAACACCGGCAACCTTTCCCCTGATTGCCTGACCAATGGAGCCGCGCGTGATCGAACTGCGCCCCTATCAGAAACGCGCCATCGACGAAGCCCGAGAGGCCTTCCGCACCGAGCGCGCCGTACTGTTCCAGCTTCCCACTGGTGGCGGCAAGACGGTCACCGCATCCACCGTCGTGCACGGAGCCGCGCAGAAACGCAACCGCGTCTGGTGGCTTACCCATAGGCGGGAGCTCGCGGCCCAAGCATCGCGGACGTTCTACGACCTGGGCATCCCGCACGGACTGGTACAGGCCGGCACGGTCACCGACCCCAATGCGCTGGTGCAGGTCGCCTCTATCCAGACCATCGCTCGCCGCCTCGACAAGCTGCCCGAGCCCGCGCTGATCGTGTTCGACGAGGCGCACCATATCGGCGCAGCGCAATGGGATCAGGTGTTCAATCACCACAAGCGCGCCAAGATTCTCGGCCTGTCGGCGACGCCCTGCCGTTTGGACGGGCAGGGTCTCGGGCGGTGGTTCGGCCACATGGTCGAAGGGCCGACCGTGCGCGAGTTGATCGAGAACGGCTCGCTGTGTGACTTTCGTCTGTTTGCGCCATCGGTGCCTGACCTGTCGGCGGTCGGGTCACTGGCGGGAGACTTCAAATCCGGTGCGCTTGCGAAGGCGATGGACCGACCTGCGATCGTTGGCGACGCGATCGGTCACTACCGCCAGCTTTGCCCGGGCAAGCGCGCCGTGGTGTTCGCCGCCGGTGTGGCGAATAGCAAGAGCATCGTCGCGCAATTCAACGCCGCTGGCATTCCGGCCGAGCATGTCGACGGTTCGATGCCAGCGGTTGAGCGTGATGCCATTGTTGACCGTTTCCGCCGAGGTGAGACGCTGATCCTGTCCAATGCTGACCTGTTCGGTGAGGGGTTCGACGTGCCTGCGATCGAGGCCGTCATTCTGCTGCGGCCCACCAAGTCGCTGAGCCTCTATCTCCAGCAGGTCGGTCGCGCTCTCCGGCCCATGCCCGGCAAGAGCGAGGCCATCATCCTCGACCATGCTGGCAATTCTCTGCGTCACGGCCTGCCCGATGATGAACGGGAGTGGTCGCTGGATGATCGCGAAAAGCGCAACAAGCGCGAGGCCTTGGAAAGCCCGGTCAAGCAGTGCGAGGAGTGCTTCTTCGTCTACCGCCCGGCCCCGAAATGCCCGTGCTGCGGATACGCTCCGCCCGTTCAGTCGCGCGAGATCGAGCAGATCGAGGGCACGTTGGCCGAAGTGAAGCGGGCAGATCATCAGCATCGCAAGGAAGCTCGACAGGAACAGGGACAGTCGGAGACGCTCGAAGACCTGATCGCCCTCGCAAGGAAACGGGGCCAGCGTTACCCGGTGCAGTGGGCGCAGCGAGTTCTGCAAGGCCGTATCGAGGCCGACGCTTGGGCTCATACATTCGGTTTGACCGCGCGCGACATCAAGAACTTGCGCAAGGAAGGTCTGCCCCCCTCAAGCAAGGGCGTCGAGGCCAGCCTGCTTTGGCTCATGGCCAACCGCGAACACCTTTTCTGGAAGGTATTCGAGGTCCGTCCCGCGCTGTTCACCGAAGGAATGGTTGAGCGCCTGCAAGTGGCTGTCGGCATGAGGGCCGCAGCATGAACCCCGCCGACGCCCGCCTTCTGCGCCAGATCCGCCGCGCTCTCGCCACCCCCTTCGCCGATCCTGTGAACGTCGACGGCGCCACCATGTCCCGCGCGACCGCGCGCATGATCGAGCGGAACCTCACCTGCTCGACAAGGGGAGTGTCGGCGGCATGACTTGGTCCCCCCAACAAGACCGCGCGATTGCCGATGGCCGCAATTGGCTCAAAGACCCGGCGGGTAAGCAGATTTTCCGCCTGTTCGGCTATGCCGGAACGGGCAAGACGACGCTCGCCAAGGAACTGGCGAAATCGGTCAAGGGCCGCGTCCTGTTCGCTACCTTCACCGGGAAGGCATCGCTCGTTCTGCGCCAGAAGGGCTGTGACGAGGCTTCGACCATCCATTCGCTGATCTACAAGGTCGAGGTGAACGAGCGCACGGGCGAGGCGACCTTTGTCCTCAACCCCGATAGCGACCTTGCCGACGCGGCCCTCCTCATCGTCGACGAGGTCTCAATGGTCGGAGAGGAACTGGCGCGCGACCTGCTGACATTCAAAAAGCGCATCCTTGTCCTCGGCGACCCGGCCCAGCTTCCGCCGGTCAAGGATGAGGGTTTCTTCATTAACTCCGCCCCCGACGTGATGCTGACCGAGGTGCACCGGCAAGCGCAGGACAATCCCATCATTCGGATGTCCATGGACATCCGCGAAGGTGGAGCCATCAAGCCCGGGCAATATGGTGACAGCCTCGTGACCGCCAGAACCGCTATCGGCCACGACCGCCTGCGCGAGCTTGTTCTCGGAGCCGATCAGCTGCTTTGCGGCATGAACCGGACTCGCATCGCCTACAACCGGCGCATCCGCGCGCTGAAGGACTTGGAAGGTTCAGCGGAAATCTGGCACCCGACCGCAGGCGACCGGCTGATCTGTCTCAGGAACAAGCGCGACAAGGCCATCTTCAACGGTGGCATGTGGCTGGCCAATGAGGTCGGCGACAAGTTCGGCTGCCTGCAAATCGAGGCGACGTCGCTTGACGAGGAGCGCGATCCGCTCACCCTTGAAGTCGCGGAAGAATTCTTCGTCGGCGGGGAGCACAAGCTCAATTGGCGCGAGCGGCGCAAATACGACGAGTTCACCTTCGGATGGGCAATCACGTGTCATAAGTCGCAGGGCTCACAATGGAATGATGTGATCATCTTCGATGAGAGCGCAGCCTTCCGCGAGGCACGAGCAAATTGGCTGTACACGGCTGTCACGCGCGCCGCCGAAAGGGTCACGGTGATCCAATGAGCGCGCGCCACACCGACCTCGTGAACGAAATCCGCCTCTATCTCGCCAGCATTGGCGCGATGTCTGTCCCCGTCGACACGCCTGGCTTGCTCTACACCCGCCAAGGCGTCCCGGCTAAATTCGGCACCAAGGGCGTGCTCGACATCGCCGCTACCGTGAAGGGCCGCGCGGTCTGGATCGACGCCAAGGTCGGCCGCGACCGCCTCAAGCCCGCGCAGGTCAAATTCTGCGAGGCTCAAGAGCGCGCCGGTGGCATCGCCTTCGCCGCCTACTCGGTCGAGGATGTCGCCAACCGGCTGCGGATGGAGGATCTCCTTGGCTGACCTTTTCTCCGACCGGTTCCAGACGTTCCAAGATTGCATTGAGGCGATCTCCTTCGCTGCCCTTTCTGGTCAATCCGCCGCGCAATGTCTTGGCGAGGAAACGGCGCTCGAGATCAATAATCTGGTGGCGGCATACTCGCACGAGATCCGAAAGGATTGCCCAGCCAAGCTCTGGTGGGATTATGCGGCTTATCACCCGGCGATCGCGCGCGCGCTCAAGATCAATCGGCAGCAGACTGGCGGCGTCTATGCCCTCGCCCCATTCCGGCTCTGGCATGACGGCGAGCGCCACCTGATCCTTGCCGCTTACCCAGCACCCCGCATCCTCGGCCCGATCGACATGGATCACCTCGACATCCAGAATGTTTTGGCATGGAACCCGATCACCGATGAGGCCCAAATTCTCGGAGAGGTCAGCCCAACGATGTTTGGCGCGGCCGGGGAAACCGAGAGGCCTTTCACGCTGTATCAATCCCCTCGAGCCTTCCTCACCGATTGGGCGATCAATCGCGCGCACGCCTATGTCCGCATCACCGAACTGCGCAAGAACCGCTGGTCTGACGCTGAAGACCGCGACACGCCGCCCGGCGCGTTGGTAATCGGCAACCCAGAAAAGGTGGACCTTACGAAACTCCCGCGCGATTTCGCAGCGCAGGGCTTCGATGTTGCCGAGCTCAATCGCGCCATCATCCGACAGGCCCGTCTGCCACGCGCACACTCGGCGAACCAAAGGGCCGCAGCATGATGGCCGATGTGATTGATTTAAAGGCTTGGAGGGGCAAGCTCAAGATGGGGCGGAGTGGCCCCGTCAAGAACATGACCAACCTCATGTTGCTGCTCCAGAACGTCTCTGAGCTCGGCAACACCATCCGGTGGAACGAACTTGCGCAGGTGGTCGAATGGAATGGCCGCCCGCTCGAAGAGCCGAACCTCGTCGACATCCGTCTGATCCTCGAAAATGAGGGGTTCGAACCGTCTGTCGGCGACCTTTTCGCCGCGATCCAGCGCCACGCGCGCGACAACAACTATCACCCTGTCCGCGACTATCTGAAGCCCCTCAAGTGGGACGGCGTGAAGCGTCTTGACTTCTGGCTCCAGCATTGCCTCGGCGCGCCCAACACGCACTTCAATCGCCTTGTCGGCCGCAAAACCCTTATCGCCGCCGTCGCGCGCGCGTTCAAGCCGGGATGCAAGGTCGATACCGTCCTCGTCCTCGAAGGCGATCAGGGCATCAAGAAATCGACCGCCATCGAAGCCCTGTTCGGCGAGGAATGGACAGCCGAATCCGTCAACCTGTTCGACCAGCACAACAAGATGGTCATGTCGATGATGGGTGCCTGGGTGGTCGAACTGGCCGAGTTCATCGCCATCGCCAAGAAAGACCAGAACACGGTCAAGGGCATGATCTCGATGCGCGCCGACCGCGTAGTTCTGCCCTATGCCAAGATGGCCAGCGATCACCCGCGCCAGTGCATTTTCTTCGGCACGATCAATCCGGGCGAGGCAGGGTATCTGACCGACGCCACCGGCAACCGACGCTATTGGCCGGTCGAAGTAGTAAAGGCCGATATTGCGCTCATCAAGGAGCGCCGCGACCAGCTCTGGGCTGAGGCCGTGAAGGCCTATTTCGCTGGCGAGCAATGGTGGCTTGAGGATGAACTCGATGTCCGCGCCGCGCAACGGCAGGTCGCCAAGCGCGAAAAGCAAGACATCTGGGACGACATCCTCGAAGAGAAAATCGCCTTCCGCCAGCTGACATCGGTCACGCTCGCGCAAGCCCTCGAATGCATCGGCGTCCCGGCCGATCGCATGGACGACCGCGCGCGCGAGCGCATCGCGGGGTGCTTGAGGAGGCTGGGATACACCAGCAAGCCCCGGAAAGAACGGGATTCGGATGGCATCCGCAAGTCCGTGCGCGTCTACAAAAAGGAATGGGATGATGACCAGATCACAGCGCAGTAGCCGCGTGGCTACAGCACCCCTCTTTGCGAGCCCAAACCGTAGTCAAATGGCTACCACACCCGTAAAAATCAGCATCGCTGTAGCCAGCCCTGTAGCCAATCAAAACCCGCAGAAATCCGCCATTTTTACCCCCTCTGTCTACTGTCTACCCCCTTTTATGAAAAAAAGAAAAAGGGGGGAAAATAGGGCTGACGGGGAAAAGTTTTGGGGCTGGGTAGACAGTAGCCAGCACCGTTTTTCGCACCACCAAAGGAGCATTTCGACATGAGCGACATCATCAGCCAGACCGTCATTCCTGCGCAGCCGGGGTTCTTCCGGGTCTATCCCTATCGAGACATCAAGGGTGAAGTCGTGTGCCGCAAGGACGCGGTCATCGCGTGGGTCGTCACAATTGAGGAGCCGATCAAGATTAATGGGAGGAGCGACCCTCATCGTTATGCGAGCGCAGTGGCTGTGGCATTTGGAGACGCGGCGGATGACGCGTTCATCGGTGAGTACGCCATCCTCCGCCCTGATGGCATGGTCGAGGAATTTGATCAGCCTGTCGTCACGCTCGACGCATGGCTCGCAGACCCTGACCTTCTGAAGAGGTTCAAGGCATGAACCTCACGACCCCGTGAAGCCCGGCCATGGAGCGGGCATCCTCCTCTACGACGCGCAACGTCTCTCCCGCGCGCAGATCCGCGACCGCTGGAAATCCGGCGAATACGGCAAGCCCGGAGAACGACCGCGGGCAGACTACGTCGACGGGTGGCTCAAGCTGCTCGGCAAATAATCCCGACACAGACGAAAGGATCGCACCAATGGCTAGTGAACTGACGATCATTGAACCGCAGCAATCGCCAGCGGTGTGCCTGGATGACTGGGTCGCCGAGGGGCGTAGGCTTGCATCCATTCGCCTCGAGATCGACTGGCGGCTCGGCGACTGGCTCGCCCAAGGCCGCGATCACTTCGCCCCCGAACAGATCGAAATGGCGCTGGGCGAGATTGCGGCCGATGTCGAACAGGCCCGGGCCCTGCGCCGTGTCGAGAAGGTCGCCCGCGCTTTTCCGCCGGCCGTCCGCGACACCGCCCTCACCTTCGAGCATCACGCCAAGGTCGCCGATCTGCCGCGCGAGGAAGCGCTCCCGCTGCTGATCGAGGCGCGCAAGGAGAAACTGCCGGCCTCCAAGCTCCGCGTCCGCGCCATGCTGCGGAAGGTCGATCTGGGCCTTGTCCTGCCGCGCGAGGATGACGAGGAAGATGACTTGTGGCTAGCTGCGGTTCGGGCGGTGAACCGCCTGCCTTCCAAGCAGCATCGGCGCGATCTCTATGAGCTGATGGAAGATGCCGACTTCGGGGTGATCGAGCCATGAGCGCCCGCCGCTTTCCCGCCCCGCCACCCGAGTTTCGTGAAGAGTTCGAGCGCGGAGGCTGGGAGCGCGTCGAACTGCTCTACGGCGCCCGCACCGACTGCATTCGCAAGTGGATCCACCAGACCGGCGCACAGACCCGGCGGGCCTTGCGGGCGGCGGGAAGCCTTGCGGCCTCTGAGGCGTAGGGAAACAGCATGGCAAAGGCCCCAACCAAGACCCGCGCCAAGAAGGCGCCGCCGCCTCGCACCATCCGCACGGATCGCGCGCGCGCGCGTGAAACGTTCCTCGAACAACTGCGCCTGACCTGCAACGTCTCGCACGCCGCACGCTCGGCGGGAATTGGGCGTCGCACCGCCTACGACTGGCGTGACGCCGATCCCGATTTTGCCGCCGCGTGGGATGAGGCTGAGGAGGAGGCAATCGACGCGCTGGAACTCGCAGCGCGCGAGCGTGCGATCGACGGCAGCGACCGCATGATGGAGATCCTGCTGAAAGCGCACCGGCCCGAGAAGTATGTCGACAAGCTCAAGACCGAACTGACGGGCAAGGATGGCGGGCCGGTCAAACTCGACATGAGCCGCCTCACGCCCGAACAGTTGGCGGCCCTTGAGGCCCTTCATGCTGCTACAGCATGATCCGCGGCTGATCGCCGAGGAAGCCACCCGCGAACTCTGCCGCCGCTCCCTTGCCGCCTTCGCCAAGCGCGCATGGCCCATCCTAGAGCCCGCCACCCCGCTCAAATGGGGCTGGGCGTTGGACGCGATGTGCGAGCACCTCGAAGCGGTGAGCCGGGGCGAGATACTGCGCTTCCTCGCCAACGTGCCGCCGGGTTCCATGAAGTCGCTGCTCACGGGCGTTATACTGCCCGCGTGGGAATGGGGGCCCCAGCGCCGCCCCGAACTGCGCTACCTCGGCACGGCGCACAAGCAAGACCTCGCCGTGCGCGACAGCACCAAGTGCCGCCGGCTCATTCAATCCGCCTGGTATCAGAACCTCTGGCCGGTCGAGATCGTGGGCGATCAGAACGCCAAGACGAAATTCGAGAACAGCGCGACCGGCTTTCGTGAGGCGATGGCCTTCACCGGCATGACCGGTTCGCGCGGCGACCGCGTGATTCTCGATGACCCCCACAGCGTCGACGACGCGAACAGCGCCGCCAAACTGGCGGGCGACATTCTCACCTTCCGCGAGGCCCTGCCCTCCCGCGTCAACAACGACGAATCCGCGATCGTCATCATCATGCAGCGCTTGCACGAGAAGGACGTGAGCGCCGTGGCCCTTGATCTCGGCTATCAGCACCTCTGCATTCCGATGCGCTACGAGGAGGGGCGGTCGAAATGGGTGGTCGGCAAGGGCGACCCCCGCACTGCCGAAGGCGAATTGATGTTCCCCGAGCGCTTCCCCGAGCCTGTGGTGCTTGAACTCGAGAAGTCGCTCGGGGCCTATGCCACCGCAGGCCAGTTGCAACAGCGTCCTGCCCCGCGCGAGGGCGGTCTGTTCAAGCCAGAATGGTTCCAGCCTATCGCCGCCCTGCCCGCCGACATCAAGCGCACGGCGCGGGCGTGGGACTTGGCCGCCACTGCCAAGAGCACCAGCAACGACCCGGACTGGACCGCGGGCGTCCGCATGTCGGTGACCTCGGCGGGCGTCTACATTGTCGAGCACTGCAACCGCTTCCGAGGTTCGCCCATGGAGGTCGAGCATCGTCTCTTGCAGCAATCCGCCACCGACGGGACCAAGGTTACCGTGCGCCTCGCCCAAGACCCTGGACAGGCGGGCAAAGCGCAGGCCGATGGACTCGTGCGCAAGCTGGCGGGCTATCAGGTCAAGGTTGAGCGGCCCACCGGCGACAAGGCCACCCGCGCCAGCCCGCTCGCAGCGCAAGCCGAGGCGGGCAACGTCCGCTTGCTGGTGACCGGTGACCCGGTGCGCGATGCATGGATCCAGCCTTTCCTCGATGAGCTCGCCCTGTTCCCGGCGGTAGCGCATGACGATCAGGTTGACGCGGCTGCCGATGCCTTCAACGAACTCGCGCTCGGCTCCACGCGCAGCTACGACCTCTCGACGCTGTGACGGCGGTTGAACGGACGGGTGGGCGTTGGTAATGTGGGCCAGAGAGTGGCCGTGAAAGCCGCAGTGCTCTGTTCAAGGGTGAGGCTAGCCCGCAACACTGTAAGCGCTCGGATGCTCTCATCTCCGCAGTTGTCGTCGAACGGGGATAGGCGGCAGCGTCCATAGCGTCGTATCTGATGCGGCTGCGGACCCCGGCGGCGGGAACGACCTTCCCGCAATCCCGCCACACCGCCCGCCATGGGCCTCCGCAGTTTCTTCGCCGATATGCTTGGCAGCACAAGCACGGGCAGCACCGCCCCCGCACCCGCGCTGACCCGCGATACGCTGACCAACGCCCTCACCGGCTCTGGCACCCGCTTCGATCCCCGCAGCGCCAACGCCTACACCGCGCGCATCCTGACCCAGCACGAAGTCGCCAGCGCCTATTCCGGCAGCGGATTGATGCGGAAGATCATTCGCATCCCCGCCGAGGACATGGTGCGCGAGTGGCGGACATGGGGCGGCGGTGACGAGGACCAGCTGGCCGCAATGCACGACGCGGAGAAGCGCTTCGCCATTCCGCAGAAGATCATGCAGGCCGAGATCCTGCGCGGTCTGGGCGGCGGGGCGTTCATCATGGGCTTGCCCGGCGACCCCGATCAGCCCCCGCCCGAGAACAGCGCCCTCGCCTTCCTGCATGTCGTGAGCCGCTGGCACCTGTCCTACGATCGGCTCAACCTCGACGCTACCACGCCCGGGTTTGGTGAGCCGGAGATGTGGACGCTCACGACCAGCGACGGCACGCAGCGCATCCACCCGAGCCGCGTCATCCCGTTCCGCGCTGACACCAGCGCCGCCATGATCCTGCCGACCGCTGGCGGGCAAGACCAGTTCTGGGGCGAGAGCCGCGTGCAGCAGGTGCTCGATGCCGTGCAGGACAGCGACCTCGCGCGCCAATCCTTCGCCGCGCTCATTCACAAAGCGCGCCTGCTGCGCATCGGCATTCCCGACCTGATCGACCTCGCAGCGACCGGCGACGGTGAAGCGCGGGTGATGAAGCGCCTCTCGATCCTCGCCGCCGCCGAAAGCATTCACAACACCACGATCTTCGATGCGGGCAGCGCCCAGGACGGCAAGGGCGGCGAGCAGATCAGCGATGCCGAATACAGCTTTGCGGGCGTCAAGGATGTCTTGAACGCCTATGGCGAGTGGGCCGCCGCGATCTCCGACATTCCGGCAACCCGCCTTCTGGGCCGCGCGCCCGAGGGCATGAATTCGAGCGGCGACAGTCAGCAGAAGGACTGGAACAAGGCCGTGCGTGCCCGCCAGACCCTTGAGCTTGCCCCGCTGCTCGACCGGCTCGACCCGCACCTTATCGCAGCCGCCGGCGCACCGCTGGGCGATATGTCCTACGAGTTCGATCCGCTCGACACGCCCTCGGAAAAGGAGCGCGCCGACATTTTCAAAATCGAGATGGAAGCGGCAGGCGCCCTTCAACTGACTGGGGCCATCCCCGAACAGGCATTCAACCGCGGCCTGCAATCGCTGATGATCGAGCGCGGCTATCTGCCCGAGCTTGAGGCTGCCTTGCTCGAAATGCCCGATGACGAGCGCTTCGGGATTGAGCAGGGTGAGGATGATACGGAAGGAGGTGATCCAGCATCTCTGGGTGCGGCGGGCGAGGATGATACCGACCCCGCCGACCTTGGCGACGCGATGCCGCGCCCGCTTTATGTCAGCCGCAAGCTCTTGAACGCAGCCGACCTCATCGCCTGGGCGAAGGCCAACGGATTTGAAACGACCCTGCCCGCAGCCGATATGCACGTCACCGTGCTCTACTCCAAGCTGCCGGTCGACCCCATGAAGATGGGCGAAACGTGGTCAGGCGAGGATAATGGTGGCCTCGTCATCAAGCCAGGCGGTCCGCGCGCGCTGGACCAGTTCGGCGAGGGCGCGATCGTACTGCAATTCGCCAGCTACGCGCTGCAATCGCGCCATGAGCAGATGGTGCGCGAGGGCGCGTCGCATGACTATCCCGAATACCTGCCGCACGTGACGCTGACCTATGAGGCTCCCGCGGGCTTGGATCTCGCAAAGGTCGTGCCCTACTCGGGCGAACTGCGGTTCGGGCCGGAGATCTTCGCGCCGATCGACGAGGACTGGAAGGCCAAGGTCGAGGAAGTCGGCGCATGAGCAAGCCCTTGACCCTCGCTGACCTCATTGCCCTGTTCGCGCTCGGGACGGCTCTTATCGCGCTGGTGCGCTGATGCGCATCCCCCTCGCCCAGATTGCACGCCGCGCCCGCCCCGGTTCGCGCCGCAAGGCCATCACCATGCAACCGATCAAGCTGCCCGCCACGCGCGCAACCGACCTCTACCGGCAGGCCTACGCGCCCGTCATTGCGGCCTGGCAGCAAGCCCTACCCGGCATCATGGCCGAGTATGAGCGCAGTCTTGCGGCGCTCACCACAGACAGCGCCGCAACGCTCGAAACGCAGATCGAAACCAGCGCAACGCAGATCGGCGCTTTCATCTTGGGCGTCCGGGCACGGGTCGAAGGCTGGGCGAGAATGGCCGAGGCATGGCACCGGCTGCGCTGGCGCCGCACCGTGCAGGCTGCCACCGCCATCGACCTCGCTACCATGATCGGGCCGCAGGATGTGCGCGAGACGCTGGACAGCGTGATAGCGCGGAACACCGGGCTGGTCCGGTCAGTCAGTGAAAGCGCGAGACAGCGAATTGCGGATGCTGTTTTCAGAGGTCTCCAAGCGCGCACACCACCTCGCCAAGTTGCCAAGGAATTGGCTGACGCAGTCGGCATCGAGCGTCGCCGCGCCCTTCGTATAGCCGCCGATCAAGCGTCCAAATTGGGCGGGGCCTTGAATGAAGAACGTAGGCGGCAAGCTGGAATCACGGCGTATTTCTGGGTCCACAGCGGGAAGCGCCATCCGCGCGAAGACCACCTCGCTCGCAACGGCAAGCTGTATTCCGAAGACCCGGCCCGCGTCGGTCAGGAATACGAGGGCAAGGTGGTGCAAACTCCGCCGCCCGATGCCCCGAATGAGCTTCCGTTCTGTGGCTGCACTAGCCGCGCCTGTTTGATTTTGGAGTGAGGTGTGCTATGAAAATCGGGCTGCAACGGGTGGTCTAGACCCGCGCAGCCCTGACCACGCGAAAGGAACCTTCGCCATGGCTATTGCCGGAATAACCAAAGTTGCGCCTATCGGAAAGCGTTTTGGCAAGCTCGTTGTGTGCTCGCCCTCGCGCCCCGCGCTTAATTCTCGCTCCACTGTTGTCGATTGTCGCTGCGATTGCGGCGATGTGCGCGCCTACTTCATCACGAACCTGCCGCGCATGAAAGAGCCGATGTGCCCGGAGTGCAAGCCCGCGCACAGGCCGTCCAAAGGGCAGCACAAGCACCCGCTCTACAATATCTGGAAAGGCATCATTCAGCGCTGCGAGAACCCGAACCACACGCACTACGCCGACTATGGCGGTCGCGGCATCGCCATGTGCCAGCGCTGGCGGGATGACTTCGAGGCCTTTGCCGTCGACATGGGCGAGCGCCCATCGCCGGAACACACCGTCGACCGGATCGACGGCGCGCTCGGTTATGAGCCCGGTAATGTGCGGTGGGCAGATAGCAAAACGCAACTTCGCAACACGCGACGAACTTCCATGGTTGAGTGGCGGGGGCGCGAGATACCGCTTTCGGAGGCCGCCGAGCTTGCGGGTATCTCGCGCCACCTGTTCCACTATCGCGTTAAGAACGGGTGGCCTATCGAGAAGATCATGACCACACCGTCACGGGAGGCCAAAGCATGAGCAAGGAATTCGTAGTAGTCAGCACGGCCTATGACGAGGAACCAGACGAAACGCCGGCCGTCATGCACATGCGTTTCTATGAGCGCGAGGTTGCCGAGAAGTACGCAGTCGATGCCGCGAAATCGCAGCCGGGCAGGCGCTTCTATATCCTCGCTGGCGCGTCTTGCTGGTATGGTTTCGCTGCCAGCCTTGATGAACTGAAGTGGCCCGGCTAGATCGCTTGAATGATCCAGATCATCGGCTTCCTCATCTGCGCCTGCCTCGCCGTGAAACTGCTCGAAATGTCGGGCAATCCTGCGTTGCATGACGATGCCGGCAATCCGAGATCGCCGATACTGGCCGCGCTGTTCTTGGGCTGGCTCTCCGTCATCGGATTCGGGCTATGGCTTTACGCCCAAGGTAACGCCATCCCGGTTCCTGCCCAGCCCCTAGCGACCGGCGCAGTCGGCGAGCAGCTGGCTTGTCTCGACCGCGCACAGACCGCCGAGGAAATAGCGGCCTGCACTCCCTAATCATGCGGCGGGAATAGCCCGCGTGCCCGCGTCCTATCGCGGGCAACATGATTTTCGCCGACCGTCTCACGCTCGACGCACCCAAGCGCCTCTCAGGCGGTTACGTCGCTGTGCGAGCCCGCGCCGCGCGTACCGGCGTCTACGATTACGCGGGACGCGAAATCGATCCCGAGAACAAGCACGGCCTGCGCGACAAAGCGATTGTGAAGGTGCTGCGCGACGAGGGCGCGGTCTTCGACGACCGGGCCGCCCGCAGCTTCATCGGCAAGCCCGTCACCGATAACCATCCCGCCCAGCCCGTCACCGCCGACAACTGGCGGCAGCACGCGCGCGGCACCGTCATGGGTGCGATGCGCGACGGCGAATATCTCGCCTTCGACCTTCTGCTGACCGATGCGGCAACCATCGCTGCGGTCGACGCGGGCAAGCGCGAACTCTCCAACGGCTACGCGGCGGACCTCGAATTTGGTAGCTTCACCGCGCCGGACGGCACTGTCTGCGATGCGCGCCAGACCTCGGTCACCGGCAACCATGTCGCAATCGTCGATCGTGGCCGCGCCGGTCCCGAGTGCGCAATCCGCGATGCGGCGCTGTGCGATGCGATCACTGCCGCCGAACTCTCCAACCTCAAGAACCTGTTCAACGACAGCAAGGAGCCGAAAATGGCTGGAACTATCATTGTTGACGGCCTGCCGGTTTCGCTGGCCGACGAGACGGCGGTTCGCGCCGTGCTCGACAAGAAGGATGCAGCCGTCGCCGACGCCCAGAAGGCGCTCGCTGACGCCACCGCTGCGCACGACAAGGCGCTCGCCAACAAGGACGCCGAACTCGACGAGATGAAGAAGAAGGTGGTCGATCAGGCCACCATTGACGCGCTCGCCGATGCCAAGGCCGAGGTGGTTGCCAAGGCCAAGGCCGTGGTCGGTGACAGACTGGGCGAAACCAAGGGCAAGACCGTCGCCGAAGTGCGCCGCATGGCCCTCGACGCCGCCAAGATCGATGTCGCCGACAAGTCCGACGACTACGTCGAAGCGCGCTTCGATGCTCTGACCGCCGACGCCAAGCCCGCCGTGGCGAACATCGTCCCGGCAGCCGCCACCAACGACGCCGCCTCGCGTGAAGCCAAGGCATTCGCGGACTCGGTCGCCAACCTCAACGCCTGGCGCTCGGCCAAGTAAGGAGTAACGCCAATGCCTGCTCTCCAGACCACTTACCCGCTCAACCAGGATGCCGGCTTCGCTGGCATGCACGCCGACATGGCGGAATGGGATGCGCGCACCCGCACCGCGACTGCCGCGATCAACTTCGGCGTTCCCGTCCAACGCAATGGCGCCGAAGGCTGCCAGACGCTCGCATCGGGCGGCGAATACATCGGTATCGCCGGTGTGCGCCGTGTCACCATGGCGTCGGGCGACGGCTACGCGATCGGTGACAACGTTCCGGTGGCCGACGAAGGCTGCTTCTTCGTGGTCGCCGACGTCGCGATCGCGGTGGGCGCTGCCCTCAATTTCAACACCGCCACCGGCCGTTGGACGACCGCTGCCACCTCGGGAACCGTGATCGCGGTGCCGCAGTCGGAAGCGGAGACTGCCGCGTCGGGCGCTGGCGCTCTCTTCAAGGTGCGGCTGCGCCGCATTCCCTCGTAAGGAAGGTGAAATCCAATGACGCAGCTTAACGACGCCGCCGCATTCAACTTCGTGGTCGCCCAAGCGGCCACGATCAACCCGACCGTCTACGAGACCCGCTTCCCCGAACTGCCGTGGAACGAGCTCGTCTTCGTCGACACCAGCGCGCCCGAATGGACGCCTGGCATCATCACCTTCAGCTCGACCACCGTTGGTCAGGCCCGCTGGTACTCCGGCGGCGCGAAGGATGTCGCCAAGGCCGACGTTTCGATGGACAAAGTCCAGCAGGCCGTCCACATGGCCTCGATCGGCTACGGCTATGACCTCGAGGAAGTTGGGCAGGCCCAGCTTCTGGGCGTCGGCCTGACCGCTCGCAAGGGCGTCGCCGCGGCTCGCGCCTACAACGAGTTCATGTGGCGCATCTCGCAGACCGGCGACACGGACAAGGGCCTGCGCGGCCTCGTCAACCAGACCGGCGTGACCACCGGCACGGCGCCTGCGGATGGCACCGGCTCGGCCACCACCTGGTTCAACGCGGGCGGCGAGCGCACCAAGACCCCGGCCCAGATCCTGCGTGACTTCAACAACGTCATCGTGGGCATCTTCACCGGTTCGAACACGGTCGAGATGGCCGACACGGTCCTTCTGCCGTTCAACGTGCTCGCTTGGCTGGGCGCGACCCCGATGAGCGACACGAACAGCGAGACGATCCTGTCGTTCATCCAGCGCAACAACTACTACACGCAGCAGACCGGCCGCCAGCTGACCATCCGCGGCGTGCTCGGCCTCGATACCGCTGGTGGCAGCAACACCCGCCGCATGGTGGCCTATGCCAACCGCGAGGACGTGGTGGTTCTGCACCTGCCCATGCCGCACCGCTTCCTGCCCGTCTATCAGGACGGCCCGACCAGCTACGAGGTGCCGGGCATCTTCCGTACCGGCGGTGTGGATGTGCTGCGCCCGGCGGCCTTCCGTTACCTCGACGGCATCTAAGGAGATCGCGCGATGATCTTCAAGAATGTCACCGAGGGCCCGAAGGTCCTCAACACGCTCGCTGGGCCGGTTTCGGTACCGGCGGGCGGCCAGAGCGACGATGTCGAGCTGAGCGAAGGCGAGGCAAAGGCCGTCGAAGCGATGGGCTGGTTCGAGAGCGAGCCTGCGAAGGGAAAGGCCAAGGCGGCGCCCGCTAAGGCTGAATCCAAGGAATAACGACGCCTCGTCTGCGTCAGGGGAGAGGCCCGCTCGGGAAGCCGGGCGGGCCTTTTGCATAGGAGCCTTTCAATGGTCAGCATTCGCCACAACACCCTTGCAGCAGATCGGCCTTCAGGTGGGCTCGGCGCCACGCAATGGGATGCCGAACACACCATCACCGGGCTTGTGATCGCCGATGTAACCGGCCTGCAAGCGGCGCTCGATGGCAAGCAGACTGTCTCGACCGTGCTCACCAACACGACCGCCAGCTTCACCGCGGCTCTCGAGAACAAGCTTGCGGGTATCGCATTGGGCGCGACGGCGAATGCCACCGATGCGCAGCTGCGCGACCGGTCGACGCACACGGGCGCGCAGGCCATCAGCACCGTGACCGGGCTTCAGGCTGCGCTGGATGGCAAGGTGGCGAGCAATCCCGCCGGCATTACCGGGGCGGATGCGATCACGAACATCGTGTCGCTTACGCAGGCCGCATATGATGCGCTTGCGACCAAGGACGCGACCACCTTCTACGTGGTGACGGCATGAGGGTTGGGGGCAACGCGATCACGGCTGCTTATCTGGGCAGCACGGCGATCAGTCGTGCCTATCTGGGCGCGGTGCAGGTGTTTGATGGTGTTGCGCCGCCTGCGTCATCAGCGCCTCGCTATATAGTGGACACGGATTTCGCAGGCGACCCTGACGATCCTCTGGCATTTGCAATCTTGATCGACGCCCACAAGGCCGGGGTTATCAATCTCATTGGCGTGGTGGTGTCCTCCACTGTCGAGACTTCGGCACCCGGTGTCCGCGCGCTGCTGAATGCCTATGGCCTGTCATCGGTCCCCGTCTATGCCTACCAAGGCGCGGTCGGGACGTATAACAACACATATAGCGCCCAACTCCGTGACCGCTTCGGCGTGCCGGGACAGACACGCGCTGACTTTGTTGACGATGTGACCGGCTACAAGTTGCTGCTCAACGCGGCACCGGACGCATCCGTGAAGATTATCGGCATCGGTGGCCTCACATCATTGTCGCGATTGCTCGCTGACAGCCCCGCGCTGATCGCGTCCAAGGTGATTTCGCTTACGCAGATGGCGGGGACATTCCTTTCGAGTTCCGGCACGCCCGAATACAATATGACCCGCGACATTGCCGGTTCGCAGAACATCTTCACCAACTGGCCTGCCAGTGTGCCGATTTTGATGCACGGGTCAGAAATTGGGGGAAGCATTTTCTCTGGTCCGGGTTACGGCGCAGATCCTCTAGTGGACCCGATCAAGTATGCGTTCGACCTTGGGCAATCTGCGGGGCTGCTGAACAGCGCGCTCAAGAGACAGTCGTGGGATCCGATTGCTGTCCATTATGCGATCTACGGCCCCCGTTCGGCCTATGGCATAGGCGGCGCAAACGGCAGCGTTACCATCGACGGTGCAGGCAACAACGCTTGGAGCGCATCGCCAGCGGGCAACGTCAGTTACGCAACCCGCATCGCCGGGACGCAGGTGCTTGGGCGCGAGCTCGACAGGATCACAGCGGCGGTCGATATTTCCAACCCCGCGCCAGACAGCGATAATTTCCTGTTCAACTTCACCGAAGGGACCGGCAGGCGGTCGGTCGGCCCCAACCCGAACGACATTGCATATTTCGGTTGGGAAAGCCTCACCCAGATACCGGCATGGAGCGCTGGGGTTGGCCCTGACTTCGACGGCGGGGATGTTGCATGGGTCAAGCATCGGCCATCTTACGCCAGCCAAGACATCGCCTTCGCAGCGGTGGTCAATCTGGACAGTGTGGCCGCATCCCGCGTGATAGCCGCCCGCGCCGATGGTAGCGGGAGGCAATATTGGAACTTCCGTCTGAACGCTGGCCGACTGGAATTTGTGCTGTTCAATAACGCAGGAACGGGTTTCACTGCTACTGCTCCGGTGGCGAATATCACCACCGGGACAAACACGCTCGTCTCCTTCCTGCTGACCGGCGGCGACACGCTTACGATACGGCGTAACGGGGTGCAGGTGCATACCGCCACACTTGGCGCGAAGATGAACTCGAATGTTACCGATGGTCGCCTTTTGCTGGGCGCGCGGATTAATGCCTCAGAGGCTCTCGCTGACTTCATGGACGGCAGGTATATCGCGGCGGGCTACAAGGCTGGAGCAAGCGCTGCGGACCTGACGAACCTCGAAACTGCGGTGCAGGGCGTTGCAACGGCCAAGGGCCTGACGATCCCATGATGCGCCGCGCCCACTTCCTCCGCTGGCTCCCCACGTCTCTGGTGCTGCGGGGCCTGATCGCATGGAGCGTGACATGACACGCAAGGACTTCCTAGAAGCGGTGTCACTCGCCGCAATCGCCTTTGCCGACAGGCTGGGGCTGGTAGATGAGGTCGCACAAAGCGAACCTACTCCACCACCCGCCGACCCGTTCAAGGGGGGCACGGTCTATCCCGAAGAACCGGGCGTGGTGTTTCACGATACCATCGTCGCACCAGGAGCGACGGTTGCTTATGGCCGCATCACCCTGAGCGAACCGGCGATCCATACGGTTATCGCGCATCCTGTCAGCCGCGATGGCACCGGCCCGACTTATGGCCGCGTCAACGGCTCTGTCAGCCCTGCCGTGCGGTTCCTGCCGGGGGAAACAGAAAAGACCTTCCAGATACCCGTTCGCCCGATGAAGGAAGGCCAGCACGTCCTTTACAGCGGCAACCCTGTTCCTGACTTGGGCAGGCCCGTTGATGCGACCGGCAAGGTGCTTTGCACGGCGCTGGAACCGGCAACCCAGCCCATTGCCGCCACGCCGCCACCGCCCGCATTCGAGCCGGTAGGCACGTTGGTCTATGACAAGAAGGGGGCTGAAATTGCTTTCACCGATGACGGCACGGGCGGCACGTTCGCCACCCGCCTGCCGCATGGGCGCACGCAAACCGGGAACAAGGAAACGGGCTTTTATGCCCCGAAAGGTTGGGGCAACTTTGCCATCGATGGCGATGACCTGATCCTGCGGACTTGGAAGCTGGACAGCCCGCATATCGTGGACAGCTATGCCACGTATCATGTCGCCAGCGTGCTTTCGGGGCACCGCGCCACCGAAACGCATCTGAAGTATGGCACGTTTGAATTTGAGGCGATGATGCCTTCGCGTGCCGGGACTTGGCCTGCGCTGTGGTTCCTGCCGCCGAAGGGTTGGCCCCCTGAGATCGACCTGTTCGAAGGCTTCTACCACACGCCGAACAAGCACAACCAGCTATCGAGCGGAATGCACTTTGGCGAGGAAGGCAATTGGCAGAAGGGCCGCACCTTGGTTCGCTGGGCCGGTCGCCACACCATGACCGACTTCGGCTTGAAGCCCACGCTGACGACCGAGCTTCACAAGTTCGCCTGCACCATCACCCCGGAATGGGTCATCATGTATGTGGATGGGGTGGAGACGATCCGCCTCGCAAATCCGTTCGCGGGCGTGACGTGGTTTCCGATCATGAACGTCGCGGTGAAGGCTGACCCCGCTGACACTTACGACAAGGGCACCGCAAACATGGTGCTACGCCGCGTCCGCATTTGGAGGCAATCATGAGGGCGGGAAACTCCCGCCCGCCCGCGGCCCAATAGCTGACCATGGCCAGCATCTTTGACCCCGCCGTCTTTGATCCGCTGATTTTCAGCACGACCGAGGCCGTCACCGATCCCTTTCTGACTGCATTTCGCGCTCGCTACCCGGCCTTCGCCGCCGTAGGCGATGCTACCGTGCAGGTGTGGCTCGATGAGGGCTTTTCCGAGGTCATCAGCTGGGCCGGCGCCGATCAGCCTCGCGCCGCAATGGCCTATGCAGCGCACAAGCTTGCCGTGCAGGTGGGCGCCGTCCCCGAGGGCGTGACCAGCTTCAAGTCGGGCACCTTCTCCGCATCCTTCAGCGATGCGCAGGCGAGCCGCACCGGCTTCGCTGCGACGATCTACGGGCGCGAGTATCTTGACCTTGCCCGCCGCAACTTCGCGGGGCCGCGCCTCGCATGGATGCCGCCCGCCAGTGTTTGACGCCGCCTTCGCCTCGATCGCCAACGCCTTCGCTGGCATGGGCGGGCCGTTTGTGGATGCCGTGGCGAGATGGCAGGGCACGCCTACCTATGACGCAGGCGGCTCGATCTCGGCACCCGGCACTCCTGCCAGCTATCCTTGCAAGGCGCAGTTCGACGCGCCGACGCAGCAAATGCGCGAGGCCGAGGGGTTCTTGCAAACCGATGTTCGGATCCTCGTGCCTGCCGCCTCGCTTCACGCGTCCCTTGCCCCTGCGCTGGACACGCTTGCCCAGATCACCGTGGCGGCAGGGCCGAATGCTGGCACTTGGGCGCTGCTGACCTGCCAGCGCGATCCGGCGGGTGTCGGTTACGAGTGCGCCAGTCGAAAGGTCAGCTAGGCCATGGCCCTGCCCCCAGGAATGCGCGAGCACATGCGCCGATTGCAGCGCCTCAGCAGCGCCGAGGTCATTCGCGCCGCGGGGGCGGCTGTCTATGAAAGCGCCGATGCAATCCGCGCCGAAGCGTTCCGCTCGATCAGCGCTGGCAGCACATCGGGCGCGGGCCATGTTCCCAGCGCACCGGGTGAAGCGCCGAACCGCGACACCGGCCACTTGCAGGCCAACCTCAAGAACGTTGAGACCGGCCCGCTGACTGCCGAAGTGCGCAGCGAGGCTGCATATGCCGCGGCGCTCGAGTTCGGCACCAGCAAAGTCGCCGCTCGCCCCTACATGCGCCCCGCCCGCGACAAGGAACTTGAGCCGTCGCAGCGCCGCCTCGCCCAGCAAATCGAACGCCTTTTGCGCCGCAGTTGATAGGACATCGCAAGGAGACCCCCATGCCCACAATCACCCTCGCCCGCCCGTGGACCTACTGCACTCCGCTCGCCACCGTCGAATTCCCGGCGGGCAAGCACGAAGTCAGCGCCGATATCGCGGCCGCCGCACCCACCCCCATCGAGGAGACCGACAATGGCAACCGGATTGCAGCGCCTCGTGCGCCGCGCGGTGCTCGCACGCCTGAAGGCTGATGCCCCGCTGACGGCGTTGGTGCCGGCGGGCTCGATCTACCCGCAGGCCGTGCCGAGCGAACCGGTGTGGCCCTTCATCAAGCTCGGCCCGACCGGCACGCTTCGCCTCCGCGCGGCATGCGTGAGCGGCGGGCTGGTCTCGGTCGATGTCCACGCCTTCGCGCGGGCGCGCACCTCAGGCGGCGTCGACCAAGAGACCGCGGAGGATCACGCCTCCCGAATCGGAGCCGAGATCGAGCGGTTGCTCGACGGTGTAAACCTCGCATTGGTAGGCGGTGCGAAGGCCAAGGTCGATCTGGGTGACATCAGGTTGCTGCAAGACAGCGAACCGGATGCATTCCATTGGTTTGCACAGGTCAATGCGCGGGTTCTCGCCGCCTGACCCCAATGGTACAAGGCGGGCATGACCACACCTCCGCCCGATGGCAATGCGCTTGCCATGATCCTGACCGCCGAGCTCCACCGCATCGGCCTGTTCGACCACGGCAATCTCGCGTGCATCGCCCGGCGGCTCGAATTGGTGGGCGAGGATGACCTGGCGGGCCGCGTGCGCTCCCTGCCCCTGTCCAACGCGCTGACTGACCCCGAGGCCATGCGCGAAGGCCTCTACGCGATAGACGGCGGGAAAGAGCGCGACGATTAGGGCGCGGGCCTGCCATGATTAGCGTGGAAACCCAATTCCCGCTCAGCGGCTTCACGTGCCGCAATTGCGTCTTCTTTGAGGGTGAAATCACCGAGATATTTGTGTCGGCGATTGATCTTGATGGTAGCGAGCCACTTGCCCGTTTTCTTGTTGAAGCACACGCCAATGCGGCCCGACTTGTTGTCGCTCGGCAGAGAGGCGTTCATCATGTTTTCTCGGTGAGACACCGATCTTAAATTGCAAATCCGATTATCGAGAGTGTCGCCATTGATATGGTCGATGTGTTCCGGCCATTCACCGTAATAGATTGCCCAAGCCACTCGATGCGCCTTGTGGCTTTTGTCGAAGATGCCGCCGATATAGCACTTGTATCCTGAGCGCCCGCTTTCGCGCACAGTCGCAAAACCCTCTTTGCCCGCCCATTTGGTGTTCCAGCTTCGGAATATACGGTCACTTTCGAAAAGCTCTCGCGGCCTCGCCTTCCAAAACAGCTTGCCTGTCTCGGGATCGTAATCGAGCAGTTGGCGGCACAATTCGGGTGTGATATCGGCTCTGGCAGCCATGCGAAGGTCCCTTTCGCGTTGGTTAGGGCCGGGCGGTGTTGGAGCACCGTTCCGGCCTGAATTTCATAGCAGCATACGGCGGGAATCACAACAATTGAGGGGCCTATTCCCGACGCAAAGTTTGCAGCTTTGCGAGGTGCCTGCCAATGTCGTTGCCAACGGAATTCGATTTCGCTCTCATCAAGATGGGCGACGGTGCCACCCCGACCGAGCTTTTCACCACGATCTGCGGCATGCAGGACGTGACCCTCAACGAAACCGTCAACACCAATGACCGCTTCGTGCGAGACTGCGCCAAGCCGGGCGAGGTGCCGCAGCGCCGGGTGCAGCCTTCGGGCAAGCAGACCGACCTCACCGGCACCGGTCTTACCAACGCCGACAACATCGCCAGCATTCGTGCCGCGCTGGGCGTGTCGAAGAGCTACCGCGTCGAGGTCTACAAGCGCGACGGGACCGATGCGGGCGATCTGCTCGGCACCTTTGCGGGCAAGTTCGTCATGACCGCTGCGAACCTCAACATGTCACTCGAAACCCCGGGCAGCGCTGAAATCACGCTCGCGAGCGACGGCGCGCTGACCTACACGGCGGCGCCCTAATGCGCGAGGGCTGGGGCGGAGACTAGCCCATGGCTGACACAGCCGTCACCTTCGCATTCGCCGATGGCGAGTATCGCTTCTGGCTGCCTCTGCCCGAGGTGGTGGAGTTGGAGCGCAAGACCGGCTCCTCGATCCTCGCCATCGAGGAACGGCTGCGCGCGGCGATTGGCGCGGACGGCTCGCAGGACGAAGCCAACCCCCTTTTCGTCTTTCTCGGCGGCGGTACTGCGACCGTTGCCGATGTCCGCGAAACCTTGCGGCTCGCGCTGCAAGGCGGGGGCGGCGGCTTGGTGGATGGCGAACAGATCGAAGTTGGCCCGATACGCGCGCGGCAACTCGTCGACGCCTATGTCTACCCCGCCCGCCCCTTTGGTGAGGGGGTCCTCCAGGCGTGGCGCGTGCTGCACGCGGCCATCCACGGCATTCAGCTTGCCTCAAAAAAAAACAGCGCGGCGGGGGAAAGCCTGAGCCCTTCCGAAAAGGCCAACTGATCGCGAACTGCGGCCAGCTTGGGCTCGATTGGCGGCAGACCGACCTCTCCGATTACTTCGAGGCGCTTGAGGCCAACTACGAGGCCCACGATCCCGACGCAGCCAAGCACAAAGAACCGACGCCGGAACTCTCCGCGTTCGTCAGCGCCCACATGGGCGGCGGGAACGGCGCGGCGGCGAAGGGATAGGCGGGAACCATGGCCGAAATCGATCCCGTCATCCTTCAACTGCGCGCCGATGTCGACCGCTACATCCGCGATCTGCGCCGCGCCCAAGGCGACAGCGATCGGCGGCTGCGCGACATGGAAAACAGCTTTCGCCGGTCGAGCGACGGCATCAGCACCAGCCTCAAGGGCATCGCGGGCACACTGGCGACGGCGTTCACCGGCCGAGAGCTCGTAGGTCTCATCGATAGCTACACCCGGCTGCAAAACAGCCTCAAGGTCACTGGCCTCGAAGGGGAAAAGCTTGCCGAGGTGCAGGGCCGCCTTTTCGCCGTCGCCCAGCAGAACGGAGTCGAGCTTGAAGCTGTCGGCCAACTGTACTCCCGCGCTGCCCAGAACCAGAAGGAGCTTGGCGCATCGACGGGCGACCTGATCGGCTTGACCCGCGCCGTCTCGGCGTCGCTGCGCATCTCAGGCACCAGCACGCAAGAGGCATCAGGCGCACTGTTGCAGCTTGGGCAGGCGCTCGGCTCGCCGCGCATTCAGGCCGAAGAATTCAACTCGCTGCTCGACACGATGCAGCCGCTTCTGCGCGAGGCGGCCAAGAATATCGAGGGCACCGGCGGTTCGCTTGCCGGGCTCACGCAGCGCATCAAGGACACCAACGGCCCCGGAGTTTCGAACGTCGAGCTTTTCCGTGCCATCAATCAGGCGCTTGTCGATCTCGAGAAACAGGCTGCATCTTCGCAGCTGACGCTGGCAGGCGCATTTGCCACGCTCAACAATGCCTTGATTACCTATGTCGGCGAGGCGGCATCGGCAAACGGCGTCACCGGCGCGCTGGCGTCGGGCATTCAAAAGCTGGCCGACAACCTCGACACCATCATCCCCGCACTGGCGACGATCGCGACGATTCTGGGCGTGCGCTTGGTCGCGGGCGCCGTGGCCGCCACTGGCGCCGCTGTCGGCCTGCGCGTCGTCGCACTGGGCCTCGCCGTGCAGCTTAACGGGGTCTCCGCAGCTGCCACGCTCGCCGGGCGTTCTCTGCTCGCTGCGTTCGGCGGCCCGGTGGGCGTCGCGATCGGGGCGATCACCCTCGCCTTCATCGCTTTCTCCAATAGCGCGCGCGGTGCCGAAGCGGCGACCGGCAGTTACAAGGCCGAGCTCGAATCCTCCCGTAAGGCAACCGACAGCGCGCGTGAGGCTGCCGAGCGCCTTGCGAGCGCGCACGGCAAGACCCGCGACGAAGCGCTGAGAGCGGCGACCGCCGAGCGCGAGCTGACCAAGCAAAAGCTGGCCGGCGCGCGAGCCTCGCTGGTGCAGGCGCAGGCCGAGCTCAAGAAGGCGCAGGCCTTTCAGGTTGGGCAAAACCAAGCGTCATTCGGTGCGGGCGGCGTGCCCGGAACCGGCGCCTTCATCCAAGGCCGCGGCGATACCCGGGTCGCGACAGCGCGCTCGAATGTCGACGCTACGAGCGAGCGCATCAAGAACCTTCAAGGGGCGATTGCCACGCTCGACGCCGCCATTGCTGGCAGCAGCGCGCCCGCCATCAACGCAGGCGGTGGGGGGGGCACCGGCGGCGCGGGCGGCGGCTCGACCGGCGGCGGGCCCAGCGGCCCGAGCGCAGCCGACCGCCTCAACCGCTTCCTCGACGAGCAGGCCCGGCTTGACGCCGAAATCCTGCAATCCAAGATCAATCTTGCCACCTCGATTGAAGACCGTGCCGCCGCCGAACGCGAGTTTCTGTCTTTCCAAGGCGACCAGCGTCGCGCCGATATCGACGCCCAGGTGCAGGCCAAGGAACTCACTGCCGAGCAGGGCGCGGCTCTCAAAGCCCAGATCGACGCTCTCTATGGCACCGCCGCGCAATATGACGCGCAGGGCAACGTCATCGCGACCTACAACAAGAGCCTCATCGCCCAGGAACTGCGGCTGCGCGAGCAGGCCGATCTTGAGCGGCAACGGATCGAGATCCTCGAGGAGCAGGCCGCCGCCGAGATTGAGGGACTGCGCTTGCAGTTCGACCTTGCCGACACCGAGGCCGAGCGCCGCCGCATCGCGCTTCAGATCCTCGACGCCGAGGAGCGCCTCGCCCTCGCAAGAGAGGAGGAGGTGCTGCAATCGCTGGCCGCCAGCGACGAGGCCAAGCGCATCGCGCAACTGCGCAAGGATGCGATCTTGTCGCAGAGCGGTGCACGCCGTGATGCGACCGAACGCCAGTTCGACGGCCCGCTTGCCCGCTATGCCCGCAACGCCAAGGATGTCGAAACCCGCGTCGCCGAGGCTGCGGTGCGGCGCATCGAGGACTTGAACGACACGATCGCCAACGCGATGACCGACGCGCTGGGTGTCAAAGACCCGTTCCTCTCGCAGCTCATCAAGATTTTCCTCGACAAGAATGTGTTCGGGCCGCTCGCCGAGGCGCTTTCCTCGCAAGGCAGCGGAGGCGGCGGGGGGATTCTCGGCGCTCTCGGCTCTGTGTTCGGCGGTTTGTTCGGTCGCGCATCGGGCGGCCGCGTCAATGCTGGCAGCATCTACCGCGTCAATGAGGGCGCATCGCCGGGCCGCGTCGAGGCGTTCCGCCCTGACGTGTCCGGGCAGATCATCCCGCTTGGCCGAATGAATGCAATGCAGGCAGGCGGCGGGGCCCAAGGCGGCACTGTTCGCGTCGTCATCGAGGAGGCGCCGGGCTTTGCCGCCCGCGTGCGTACCGAAGCGGCGGGCGTTGCTGTCGAAGTGGTGCGCCAGTCCGCGCCTCAAATCGTGGATGCGGCGGCAAACGAGACCTTCCGCCGGGCTAATAGACCGGGCCTGTAGGAGCCGCGCACCATGCCTGAAATCACCGTTCCCGTGCCCGGCGATCTGCAAATCGACCGCCTTCAGCTTGCCAGCCCCTCGCAGGTCAACCGCTCGACTTGGACCGGGCGGCGCAAGGTCATCGGCCTCCCCGGCATCGAGCGGTGGGAAGGCGCCGTATCGATTCCGCCGATCGCTCTTGAAACGGACGAGCGGCAGTGGCGTGCGTTTCTATTCGGGCTCAAGGGTCCGGCGAATTGGTTCCGCCTGCCCTTGCCCTGCAACCAGCATTCTGGCAGCAAGCCCACCGTCGCGACAGGCGCCACCAACGCCTACATCCTCCCGCTTACCGGCATGACGCACAACACGCTCGTCCTGCGAGCTGGGCAATTCATGACTGTGCCGCTGCCGAGCGGCCACTTCCGCGCGGTTTGCCTGACCGCTAATCTGGTGGCCAACGGCTCGGGCAATGCCAACGCGATATTCGAGCCCGCGCTTAACGAGGCACCCACCCTCGGCGCCACTGTCGAAACACTCTCGCCATTCGTCGCCATGGCGCCGGTCGATACCTCCATCGGGCTAGCTATGTCCGATGGCGTCTCTGGCGCCTCTTTCGAGGTGGAGGAATCGCTGTGAGCGTCTTGCCCGACGCCACCCATGCCGCGGCCCTCGACGCCGAGGTCATCAAGCCTGTCTGGTTTGCATGGCTCGACTTCGACGGCGACCCGGTGCGGGCCAACACCAGCGGCGCGAACATCACGCCCACCGGCACGGGTGATGACGATCTCGACGGATTTCCGTTCATAGGCATCACTGCCGATCTGGTTTCGGTCTCGCCCGTCCGGTTGAGGGAGGGCGGATCCGACACCGTTGTCGCAGAGCTTTCTGGCATTCAAGGTCTCGATGCTACCGATCTGGCGTTGCTTAACAATCCGGCGAAATGGCGGGGGCGTGATGCTCGCCTGTGGCGCATCGTCCGTAACGAGGCCAACGTGCAGCAGGGCGGCTTCCACGCCTATTACACCGGCAAAATGGTGGGCCTACAGCACAGCGGAAGCGGTGAGGGGCAGACGATCCGTGTCACCATCGAAAGCTATCTCGCTGTCTTCGCCAGGGCGTCGAACCGCACCTACCTGACCCAATCGGAATACGACGCGGGCGACCTGTCGGCGCGTGCTGCCATCGCGATTGCGAACGGCAACTATGGCGGGGCGGTCGTGGGTTCTGGCGGGGGCTCCGGCGGCGGCGCTGGTGGTGGCGGTGGCGGTGGACGATTTGGGCAAACGGAGAGCGCGCGATGAGCACGCGCTTGCCCGATTGGGAAACCCGTTTGCACGATTTCATCACCGCCAACCGCGACCGTGAGTTCGCATGGGGCGAGTGGGATTGTATCCTGTTCGCCTGCGCAGCAGCTGAGGCCATCACGGGCCACGACGCGGCCGCCGAATACCGCGGGCAATACAGTGACGAGAAAGGCGCGCGGGCAATCCTGCGCAAGCTTGGTGCTGGCACGCTTCTCGCCACGATCGACGCCAACTTCGAATCCAAGCCGGTGCCTTACGCCATGCGCGGCGACCTGGTCTGGCATGACGGCTGCGTGGGCGTCTGCATGGGCGCGGCGGCGGCATTTGTTACCGATCCGACAGCCATGGATGAGATGGGCGCAGCCCGGATTGGTGGTTTCGTCATGGTGCCTCGGGCCCACTGGCAGCGGGCTTGGAGCGTCTGATGGGAAAGATTGTCAAGAAGGTCGTGTCGGTCGCGCTTCCGGTGGTGCTCGGAGCGCTTGGAACTGCGATTGGCGGTCCTCTCGGCGGGCTTATCGGCGCCGGTTTAGGCAGCATTGGCGCGTCTGCACTCGCCCCTCAAGCGAAGCGCGCCAAGGCCAGCCCCGAAGCCATGAACCGGCTGCGCGCCAACGTCGACCCGCTTACGCCGCGCAAGACCGTCATCGGCATCACTGCCATGGCGACCGATATTCGCGATGAAGAGTTCACGGATAATCAGGAGCAGTTTCATCGGTTCATCGTCTGCGCCAGCCACAAGGTGCAGTCGATCGATGAGATCTGGTTTGATGATGAATTGGCATGGTCGACCACTGGGGGCATTCAATCAAAGTTTCTGGGCTATCTCGGTGTAGAAGGCTATCCCGAGGGAAGCGCTGCCAACGCCAAGAACATCAGCGCCCGCATGGGAAGCACGCGCCGCTTTACGGGCATGGCATGGGTCTATCTGCGCTACAAATTGACGGGGAACAGCAAGAAGACTGACAGCCCCTTCGCGCAGTCGATTCCGACCCGCATCACCATTCGCGGCAAGGGCGCGGCGCTCTACGACCCGCGCCTCGACAGCACCGCAGGCGGCTCCGGTTCGCAGCGCGCCAACGATCAATCGACTTGGGTCTGGAACGACAACGCGAGCCGCAACCCTGCGCTCGCTTTGCTGTTCTACCTCCTCGGCTATCGCATCAATGGCAAGCTGGCCGTGGGCAAAGGCATCCCTGCGAGCCGCATCGATCTCGAGAGCTTCATCACCGCAGCCAATCTCTGCGACGAGCTCGTGCCCAAGGTGGGGGGCGGCACCGAGCCCCGCTATCGCTGCGATGGCGTCTGGTCCGAAGGAGACGATCCCACGACCGTCATCGACATGCTCAAGGCGACGATGAATGCCGACCTCGATGACGTTGGCGGCAAACTGCGCCTCACCGTGTTCCACAACGACCTCGCCACGCCTGTTGCCGACTTCGGCGACAACGACCTCATCGACGCCTTTAGCTGGCAACCGCTGCCCCCGCTCGATGCCACTTTCAACGTGGTTCGCGGGCTCTACACTGATCCGAGCAACCAGAGCCTCTATCAGCAGGTGGATTACCCGGAGCAGCGCGAGGCAAGCCTGGATGGCATCGACCGCATTGATACCTTCAACTTGCCGATGGTGCAGTCGCCCGGGCAGGCGCAGCGCCTCGCCCAGTTGCGCCTCCAGCGCCAAAAGTACGCGGGCGTTTTCGAGGCCGAGTTTCAGGCGACCGCATGGAAGGTTTCGAAGAACAGCATCATCAGGCTGACTTTCGGCCAGACCGGATTCGCGCAGAAATTCTTCCGCGTTGCCGAGATGGAGATCCGGCAGGACGGGCGCGTGCCGCTGAAACTGCGCGAGGAAGATCCAGCCATTTATGGCGACCCGCCTTTGACGGGGCCAATCTCGCCCATTTTCTCGACGCCCTTCGATCCGGCTCGAAGCCCGTTCGTGCAGGCAATCAATCGCTGGCAGGGCACCTATTCGCCGACCACCACCTACGTGCTCGACGATCTGGTAACGGGCCCAGGCAATTCAGGTTGGCGCTATATCAACGCCACGCCGGCCGCAGGACAGGCACTTCCGATCTGGCCCGCGACCTCCAATGCCTATTGGGAAGTCTTCACCGCGCCGGTCAATCCACCTGACATTGGAGTTGAAGAAGGCGCCACCCGCAACGTCCCGCGCGGCACCTATGATGCGGGCACCACCTATGTGCGCGGCGACAGCGTGCTTTTCGCTGGGTCAAGCTATCAGCTAATTGTCAACAGCAGCACCGGCAATGCGCCGCCCGATGTGGCGCGTTGGGCTTTGCTCGCCAACGCGGGCAGCGGGCCTCCGGGCGCAGACGGCCTTCCCGGCCTGACCGTAATCGTCAGCAACGAGGCGCATGTCGTGGCAACCGCGCCTGATGGCAGTGGCGGCGATTACAGCGCGGCGGGCGGGCAGATGCGCCTGCTGCGCGGCTCCACGGTTCTCACGCCCACCTTCTCGATCCCGGCGAAGACCCCGAATACAAGCTGGATCAGCATCGACAGCACCGGGAATTACACCGTTACCGATCCCGGCGTTGATCTGGCTACGGCAACGCTGCGCGCGGTGAACGCGGGCGTCAGTTACGACCGCACCTACACGCTGGCCAAGAGCAAGCAGGGCGTTACCGGCCCGCGCCTCGCTTTGGTCGCTGACACCCAAGCCTTCACCTTTACCGATGGCGCAGCCAATCCGGGTAGCCAGACCATTACGCTGACTGCGCTGCTCAACAATCTAAGCGGCACGGCGACTTGGACGACCACCCCGAGTGTAACGCTGGGCGGCACAGGGAACACGCGCACGCTGTCGGTCGCCAGCTTCGGCAGCAACAGGCAGGTGACCGTCGAGGCCACGCTGGGCGGGATCACCGACCGGATCACTGTTGTCAGGCTCGACCGGGATGCGTTTGGCGGCAACGCGAACCGCGTGCCGTTTTCGCGGATGGAAGGCGACCGGGGGTGGAAGGTTGCTTTCAACCCGTCCGCCTTGGTGACTACGCCTGTGTTTTCCGAAACGTCTGGCCGCAGATTCTTTGCTACGATTTTCAACACCACCGCCAGCGGGCAGTTGATGGCAATAGGTAGTGAGCCGTTGCCCTTAAGCTCTTTCCCCGCGCAGCCAGGTGAGCGCCTTTCGGTTCAGGCCCGGGTCACGGCACTAGGGCCGATTTCTAGCTGGTTCCTGAACCTTTGGTATGTCAGAGCGGATGGCACACGCACCGCTGTAAACGTGGCCAGTGGCACCAGTGAAATTACCCTTGGTGTCGCTAATCAGCTAAATTTTGTGGATTTTCCCACAGGTGGCTCGCCGGTAGTCGGCGCGCATATTGATTTGCTTGCCCAATCATCTGGCGTGGGCTTTGTTCAGATTGCCATCTCCGAACCGATGGTGACTTCGGCAGCCCCCGACCAGACCATCCACCCGCCGTTCTCGCCGGGGCCAAACGCCAGCGACGGGGCTGACCCGAACAACCTCATCACCATCGACGGCGGCATCCTTTCCGGCATCGGCACCGCCGACATCTTCGTCGACAACACCCGGGCCGCCTTGCAGGGCCTTGCCTCGGCGCGGCCTCCATCGGGCCAGTTCATCGGACAAGAATATCACGCGACCGACACGCGCGAGATTGTCCAGTGGGACGGGTTCAATTGGCGGTCCTCGGCAGACATTACCGCTTTGGCCCAGCGCAGCATCGAGCCGCAGTTTCCCTCGATCGAGGTCAAACAGGGCCAGGCGGGTCACACCGGTGACCGCACCGTCACCCACTCTGCTAAGCGCGGGACCGCCACCATCTCGGGTGGCACGTGGAGCCTTCCCGCCCAGAACCTTGGCGCGGGATCTGCGAGCGTCAACAGCGCATCCGGCACGGTCACGCTGAGCGGCATCGCCCAGTCCGGCAGCTACACTCTGCGCTACACCCACACCGACGGCTTCGTGACCGAGATCACCGTCAACGTCTCCTATATCCCGGAAGCGGCGACCGGCTCTTCGGCCAAGGTGGGGCGGCAGGCCGTGACCACCAGCACCGCCGACAACTCCGACTGGCAGACGATCCTGACCCTCACCGTGACCGGGGCGCCGACCGGGCGCGTCAATTTCGGCGGAAACCAAGGGCTGAGCTTCCTGGAACCACAGGGCGGAATTGGCACCAACTCATTCGAAGCGCGCCTTCTGCTCGACGGCGTGACACTGGTTAGCCTGACATCACAGCCGGTCACAGTCGCCGATGAGATTGAGCCGACCGACTTCGCGGGCCTGTTCAACGGATCCTACGCAGTCGGCTCCGGAACGCGTGTGTTCATGATCCAGCTGCGCCGCACCTTCGGGACCGGAGTGCTGAACGTGATCCAGGCGGCGCTCGAAGCCACCATTATCGCAAGCTGAGGGCACATGACAAAAGAAGAAGCGATCACCGCTGTCGAGAACGGTGAGGCGCAGCGCATCTGCGCGCCGGGCCAATGGGTTGTCTGGCGCGAGGGCGAGACGATCATGAGCACGGACTTGCCCGCGTGAACTGGCAGGCCCGCACCGTCCTCGCCAGCGGCACGGCCAGCGCGTCGGCGTAATACAGCTACAGGTGACCGAAGCCTTGAGGGGGATGACCCGCGGCGGGAAAGCGCGCCCTATTCTAGGGCCATATCGCGATCATGACCCGACCCACGCTTAACTTGGCTCGCGCCATTTTCTCCGTCTGGCGCGGCCATGCGCAGCGTATTTGCGCGCCCGGAAAATGGCGGGTGTGGCGCGATGCAAAAGGCCTTCACGTAAGTCAGAAGCCGTGACGGCGAAGGCTCGCTCATGAACGCCCAAGATCGCGAAGCGCTGCAAATGATCTCGTCACAGATCGAGACGCTGGGAAAGAGCGTGGAGAAGCTGTCCGACCCGGACACGGTGAAGGCGCTAACCGGGCTCGTCGAGATCGCGCCCACGCTCAAGGAACTGGCGGACGGCTACAAGGCGGCCGGTCTGGCGGGCAACTTCATCAAGTGGGCGGCGGGGATATCGACTGCCACAGTGGCGCTATGGGCGCTGGTCAAGATCTTTATCTTCGGAGACGCGAAATGATCGACTGGCTCAAGAACCGCCTCGTGCCCGAAGCGCAGGCATGGTGGAAGCTGTGGAGCGCCCGTTTCCTGGTCGCGGCGCTTACCATCGACGCCCTCTCCCTTTCCCCTGTTCTCGGGATGCTGCCCAGCGAAGTGCGGGCCATCAACCCGATGATTTTCGACACGGTGCAAATGGCGCTCGTGGCCTGCGCGCTGCTGTCGCGGTTCATCTCGCAGCCCAAGGTGACTGCGAACGTGGCAGCGAAGGTAGCGAGCCGTGGCGAGTAGGCCGCCCAGCCCGCCCCCGGCGAAAACACCCAAGTCACCGCTGGTCGCGCTAGTCGGAGCTGGCGCTGCGATCGCGCTCGCCGCGCTGATTCCGCATGACGAGAGCGGGCGTAAGGTCGATGCGAGCGTAACCGCTGACGGGTCGCTTTCCGTCAAGCACGTCTCCGGCCCGCAATATTTGCGCGCCTATTCCGACATCGTGGGCGTGTGGACGATCTGCGACGGCGATACCAAGGGCGTGCGCGCTGGCATGGTCGAGACATCTGCGGGATGCACCGCGCGGCTCGAGCGCCAGCTGGTCGCCCACGCCAAGCCGGTCCTTGCCTGCGTCCCCGGCTTGAAGGGCCGTGACAACCAGCTCGTCGCCTCGGTCAGCCTCGCCTACAACATCGGCACCGCAGGCTTCTGTCGCTCGACCGCGGCCCGCCGCTTCAATGCCGGAGACTGGCGCGGGGGCTGCGATGCCTTTTTGATGTGGGACAAGGCTGGGGGCCGCCCAGTGCGCGGGCTCACCCTGCGCCGCCAGAGGGAGCGGGCCTTGTGCCTGAAGGGGCTGTGATCCCGGTCTACCAAACCATGACCGTCGCCAATGACGGTCAAGGGAATTGCTTCAACGCTTGCGTTGCTTCCATCCTTGAAATGCCGCTTCGCGATGTCTGCGGCGTGCTGCCCAAGTTTGAAGGCGACTACTGGGGCGAGTGGAACAAGTGGCTGGCGTCGATTGGTAAGCAAATCAACTTCTGGTCGCTAAATCGTGGCGCCCCCAAAGGCTATTGCATCGCCAGTGGAGAAGGAGGGCGGTTCTATCCCGAAGGGCACGAAAAGGCGGGCAAGCCAATTCTTCATGCCGCCGTTCTGTTCAACGGTGAACTTGTTCATGACCCCTTTCCCGGGGCCAAGCAGTTCGACAACATCCGGTATTACTGGACTGTCGATGATCTTAAGGGGGAAGCAGCATGACCCTCCCCACGCCCGAGCAGGAGCGTAAGGCCGTGCTGGCGCTGATCGCGTTCACCGTGCTCGCCATTCTGGGCGCGGGGGCGGCGATGTTCGCGATTGCCCTCGCGCTGGGCAAGTTGGCGCAATGGGTGTTCGGACTGTGATGCCGTTCAACCCCTTTTCCGCGCTCACCAGCAAGATCTTCGGGGGGCTTCTGGTGCTCTCCCTGGTCACGCTGGGCCCCGGGCTGCTCATCACCCGCCACCGCCTTGCCGACGCGCGCGAAACGATCACAGCGCTCGAGCTCTGGCAAGATGATGTCGTCATCGCCGTGCGCCTTGCCGCCGATGCGCCCACGACCGACAAGACAGCCGTCGCCCAGATCACCGCGCTCGGCAACGCGCGCCGTGACTTGCTAGCCGCCGTCGCTGCCCAGAATGCAGCAGTCGAGACCCTGCGCGCCGAGAGCGAGGCTGCGCTGGCCGTCGCCGAGCGGGCACGCAAGGAGCGCGCCGCCGCGGTCAAGCGCACCGAAGCGCTGGCCGCCGAACTGCGCCGCCGCCCGCCGGCCGAGAATGTCGAGGAGGCGGTGAGGCAGTCGCAGGATGAGCTTTACGAGGCCGGGCTATGATCCCGTTTTTCAACCCCGGCTTGGCAGACCCGGTATGGCGCTGGTTCGCCGCATCGGCGGTTATGCTGTCGCCCCTCGCGCTGCTCCTGCTCGCCGCCTGCGCGAGCAAGGAACAACCCGTCATCGAGACGCGCACGGTCGAGGTCAAGGTGCCCGTGTCCGTGCCGTGCATGGCCGAGCGGCCTGCCACCATCACTGCGCTGATCGACAGCATCCCCCGCGCCGATTGGGACGCGCTACCCACCGATGTCCGGGCCAATCTGCTCGCTGCGCAGGCGTTGGAGCGCAAGCTTTACGGCGAGAAGCTGGCCGACGCGGCGGCGGGTTGTCGCTGATCTGCGAGCGCTAAACCTCGGGGCAGCAAGGAGATACCTGTGCCCAATCCAGGACATTCCGATGAAGTGTTGCTCGAAACGCTGAGGCTCGTGAGCGAGTATGGCAGTGTCCGCGAGGCCGCCCGCATGGCGAACAACGGCGCGGGCATCAACTTTGAAACGCTCAAGAGCCGCTTCTACAAGGCGCGCGACAGGTTCGGCGACGGCGAGACCCTGTCAGCCGACATCAAGAGCCGCCTTGCCACCGGATACGAGGCACCGGCCTATTCGCACCTGACCCGCACTGCCGCGGGCGAGCCGATCTGGATCAAGGCGCGCAAGGCCGAGATGGACTATTGGCGCGCGGTCAAAGAGGCGATCGAGGCCCGCGATCCCAAAGCCATCGACATTCCCCCGCCCCGCGTTCAAGCGCCAGACGCGCGCGACATCGTCCCGTGGCTCAACATCGGCGACGCGCACATCGGCATGCTCGCCCACGAGGTCGAGGCCGCCGCCAACTTCGACCTCAAGATTGCCAAGCGCGAAATCCTGCAAGCCGCCTTCGATCTGATCGACAAGGCGCCGGACTGCGAAACAATGGTCATCAACGATCTGGGCGACGGCACGCACTACGAGAACATGCGCGCGGTCACCGAGCGCAGCGGGCACGAACTCTACGCTGACGGGCGCTACTACAAGATGATCGAAGCCTACCTCGACATCATGGAAGCCATCATCGAGAAGGCGCTGCGCAAAGCCCGGTCGGTGCATGTCATCATCAACCAGGGCAACCATTCCGAGAAGAACGACTACTGGGCCGCGATGCACTTCCGCCGGCTCTACAGCCGCCTCGGTGATGACCGGGTAAAGGTGCTGCCGAACCTGTCGCCCTTCATCGGCTACCGCATGGGCAAGACCTTCGTGCTGGTGCACCACGGGCACAAGGCCAAGCCTGAGACGCTGCGGCAGATCATGTCCACCGACTTCAAGATCGACTGGGGCGAGGCTGATTTCCGGTACATCGACGGCGGCCACATCCACCACTTCAGCGCCAAGGAACTGGGCGGCGCGGAGTGGTGCTCGTTCAACAATCTGGCCCCGGTCGACAAGCATGCTTTTGACGGGGGCTGGCGCTCCAAGCAGGCGATGACGCTGGTGCTGCGCTCGCGCACCTATGGCGACCTCGGCCGTTACAAGATGCCGATCGAGATGGTCTGGGATCGAATTCGCGAGACCTCGCCCGGGCATTACGTGCCAGAGCCCAAGCGGGCGTTTCAGGCGTGACCGACCTCGCCCTCATATTCGCCGCCGGGTTCGGCTCGGTATTCCTGCTCGGCTTTCAATCCCGGAACGTGAACCACGGCAACTATGGCTGGGCGGCCTGCACCAGCTTCCTCATCGCGATGATGCAGACGACGCTTTGGGGCCAGTTGTTCGCCAACCTGACGCCTGCCAGCGCCGCGGTCTATGGGCTCTCGGGCGCGTGCGGGATCACGCTGTCGATGTGGACGCACAGTCGATGGGTCGCGCCACAGCGCAAGCCCGAGGTGCGGCCATGAAACTCCTCATCCTCGGCCACGCCCGCCACGGCAAGGACACAGCCGCCGAATATCTGCGCGACCGGCACGGCGTCTCGTTCCGATCCTCAAGCCTGTTCCTCGCCGAGACGGTGGTGCGCCCGGCGCTGGCGGCGCGCGGGATCACCTATCCCGATCTTGAGGCCTGCTACGCCGACCGGGTCAATCACCGTGCGGCATGGCGCGACATCATTGCGGACTACAACGGCGAGGATCCGGCGCGCCTCGCCAAGGCCATCCTCGCGGTCTCGGACTGCTATGTGGGCATGCGCACCGCGCGCGAACTCTGGGCAAGCCGGGCGCGGTTCGACGCGATCCTATGGATCGATGCGAGCGAGCGCGGTCTTCCACCCGAGGGGCGGGACAGCATGAACATCACGTTCGACCCGGCGTGGATGATCCGCATCGACAACGGCGGCACACTCGCGGCGATGCATGGGCAGTTGGACGCTTGGATGCGGGCAATTTCGTGGCAGCGGGCCTAGCGGGCAATAAGCCCGAGCAGCAGCACGCCGCCGGAGACGATGAGGAACGTCAACGTCGCGTAGTGATGCCAACGCGTCAGCGCTCACCCAGCAACTCAGCGACAGCCCGACGCAGTTCTAGCCATTTCGCGCGCTCGTTGGGCACGTTCTCTGGAAAGGCCTTCACCGCATCACACGCGGCGGTCAGGTCTCGAAAGTCGCCGCGCGAGGCCACCTCGATCGCTGCGTTGCGCATGTAGATCCACCAGATGCGCTGATCGGGCAGGAAGTCGGTCAAGCCGTCGACGCGCGAGAAGGTCCGGCGCAGTTCATCAAGCGATTCGTTCATGCCAGCCCAATAGCACAAAGGAAGAACATCGTTCGGGACTATTTCGGGACTTCTCTTGCCGATTCGTGCCTTGTTCCGCCGCCCACTGCCACGAAGGCTTGCCATAGATCGCCGTAAATCCTAGGGGCCTCCGCGTGTCGGGGAGTGGCGCAGTCCGGTAGCGCGCTTGCTTTGGGAGCCGTTGCGCTACGCTGCGCTCTCCCCAGCTTTTCTGCGGGTTTCAGCACCCTCCCCCTGCTGCGGTTCGGGAATAGTCCGGGACTCGGCTGCAAACATCTTCGCTCTGACATCATCCTCGCTGGTGTGAAAGTAGCGCCGCGTCGTCCTGATATCGCTGTGATTGGCAAGCCGCTGGGCCGCCTCGATCGAGCCGAGCCGCGTTAATGCGGTGTGACGGGTGTCGTGAAAGCGGAAGTTCTCGATCCCGGCATTTGCTAGCGCCTTCTTCCATTTGCGCTCCCAGCCCTGCCGACTGAACGGGTATCGCTCGCCTTTCACCCGGGCGACACGATCCTTGCGCTTCGGCGCCGGGCGCTCGCACTCGTAGGTGAAGACCTGCACGCAGACCTTGGGCTGTTCGCGGATGATCGCGGCAAGGCGCGGTGTCAGCGGGAACGTGTGGCGCTGCCCGCCCTTGGTGTTGACGGTGGCGCGGGCGTTGAACAAGTCGACATCGGCCCAGCGCAGGCTGATAATTTCGGCGCGGCGCTGCCCACTGATCAATGCGAACTCCACGATCGGCACAAGGCTGGCCGGCAGATGCTGAAACAGCCGCGCTTCCTCTGCCGCAGTCAGGATGCGCGTTTCGGGCGCCTTCTCTTTCAGCTTGATCTCGCGCCACTCGATCGCGGGCACATCAAATTCGCGGGCTGCGATCCAGTTGCAGACCCGGCGCAGCAGCGCAGTCTCGCGGTTCACGGTGGCGTTGCTCACCTGGGCGCGGCGCTTGGCGATGTAGCGGTCAAGGTCGGCAAGGCGCAGATCGTGCAGCCAGCGGTTCTTGCCCAGCCCCTCGGCCAATGTCGCTAGTTGGTAGATGGTGCTGGTGTGGCTGCGCTGGTGCCGCCCCTTCCCTTCGAACCACGCGCCGCACGCATCATCGACGGTGACGCCGGGCTTTACCTCGATCCCGAGGGCGACTTGCCGGCGCTTTTCGGCTTCGACCCGTTCTGCATCGCGCTTCGACGTGCATCCCGTAGAGCTGTGATACCGACGACCCTTGTGTTGGAAATCGTAGTGCCAGAAACGGCTTTTGGCGGGTTTGTAGACGGACATGGCGGACGCTCCTGGCGACTCTGCGCCGCGATGTATTCGGCCAGATCATCTTCGCGGTAAAGGATGGTTCTCGGGCTTGGGCGAACGTGCCGGATCTTCCCGGCCGATCTGAGGGCGCGAAGGGTGCGCGGGGCGATGTGGAGCATCGCCGCGGCTTCGGGCTCGGTAAGCATGATGGGCAAGCGCTGCGCTGTCACCACCCCCTCCTAGTCATGGCGGGCTTTGAGAGCGGCGAGGCAGATCGCTAGCGCGGGGGTGGGGGCGTCTACGTCAAACGGCGCAAACATGGGTTGCCCGCGCGCCGCCCATACTGTTGCTCGGTGTGGCTGCAAGCTGTCCGCTGCCGGTGCCCAAATACGCCACCCGCACCCTTCCGGCACCATTAGCAGGGCCGCGCTCTCGTATGCCCCCACATCGACAAAGCGGCAAAAGCGCCCGGTGCCGGTCAGACCATAATCGTCAACGCTGGTGCAGGCGTAACGACGGAAGTCGAAGCTGGTCTGGCACAAGTGTTCCCATGCGTCCTCAAACAGGCTTTTGTCGTCAGCCGTCGCCTTTTCGAGCGCCCCTATCAGTTCATCGTTCGTCATGCGTCTGTCTCCTGCAAGAGGTGGGCTGGGTGGGCCACGTCAGGGCACGCAAACACCGGGCAATCAGTGTCGATCATCTCGCGCATTTCCGAAATGAGCCGCAGCTTCTGCACCGCATTGAAGCGCCATTCCTGATTGTCTGCGGCCTCGGCGGCGCGCATAGCGTCGAGGTAGCGCCGGTTCAGCTTGAACAACCAAGCCCGCACATCAGCGCGGCGGTAGATCAGCGTCCCCGGTTGGACCGCCTTCCCCGCGATGTCAGGCCCGCTCATGGCTGGCCTCCGAGAGGGCGGCGCGGGGGAAGGTGCTGTAGTAAACCTCGCGCGCTTCTTCGACGGGCCACGCAGCAACGCCGTGGATACAACAGGCGCGAGTTTGTGCTTCAATGGTCATGCCGCACGCGCCGCCGCCGGGTTTGGGAACCATTCTGCCCCGGTCACAGGCTTCGAGCACTTTGCCCAACGCCTCCCGCAAAGCATCCCTCTCCGCAGTCACCTTCGCCAGCGTGTCGGCTTGGGTGGCGAGGGCGGCTTCTCTCTCGGCCAGCTTCGTTTCCTCCCAGCACGCGGGGGCAAACTCGTCGGCATCAGCGAACGGCACGGCTGTGACACCGTCAAGCCCAAGCGCATAAGACGCAGGATAGAGCCCCGCCTTGCGCTTCAAGCCGGTGTATCCTTGGCCGTTCGGGCAATAGTAAAGGCCGCGCTTTATCAGCACGTAGTTGGCTGGATCAGGCATCTCGTCATTCTCCTTCTGCGGCGGCGGGGGTGGGGTGGTCATGCGACTTCCCAATCGCCAAGGCGCTCAATCGCCCGGTCGTATCGGTCCAGCGCCTTCCTAGAGGCGGACTTGCAGATTGCGATGATGCGCTCGGCATCTCGATTGCAGTCCGAACTGATCGTGCCGCCCTCAAGGATTGCGATCACCCCGTAGAGGATGTTGAGGTCGCATCTTGCGCGCGCCGCATCCTCTGCCAGCTTTTGAAATTGGTTCTTCCCCATCACCGCCCCCTCCACCAATCCAGCCACGACCGGCGCGGCGTCTCCATGGGAACCAGCGGGCCGAAGTGATACGACCGCGACCCTGCCAGATGATCCGACGGGCGGTATTGGTGAGGGTTGCGGTTGCCCGCCGTGCGTATGGTTGCGGTCACAGTTCCACCCTCCCATAGCTTCCAATGTGGACGGTCTGGCATTTAAGCGGCGCACACTTCTGCGTTGCCACAAGATGCGCGACAAAAGCGCTGGGGCCATGATCCCAGTCATCTGCCACCCAGCAGCCGCTGTCCTCATCCTTGCCGAGAGACAGTCGCCACGCTTCAATTTCGGCCCGCAAATCAAGCTCGCATAGCGTAACGAGTTCCCCGCAAGATCCACGGTCCGAATACTCGCCTTCTTCCATCAAAAGGATGGTGGCCTTAGGGTAAACATTCGGCTTCATCTCAATTCCTTCCGTATCGCCCGCGTTGGGCATCATTCTCCATTCCCGCGACTGCGCGCGGTTGTTATCGGTTGGCGTTCCACACAGGACAAAATTTCGCCCACACGCCCGCATCCTGGACAGCCAGCGCGTGCAGCCCGCCAAAGACAGACACCCAGAACGCGGCGAGGCCGATCAGCACCGCCCACCAGCAACGGGCGCGGAAGGTTGCTTCGTTATCCATCGCGCCCCTCCATCTGCTGAGTGAGGGCGGTGTGGAGGCGTATATTGAACCCCGCTCCGAAGGGGCGCGCCGCCTCGACGGCAAGGCTCAATTCGTCAAGCGTCAACCGCGCGGCGGGGGCAAGAAATGGCCGAACCGCTTCGATCAGCCCGTCAATGTCTTGAGCGGAAAGAAACCCGCCGTCCTCGTGCCGAAAATACTCCGTCGCGGAGTTCAGTGCGCGGCGCAATTCAGTCTCCGGCTCCGGCGCGATCAGGCCCGCGCTGTGGAGCGCAGCAATCGCCAGTTCTGTAAAGTGGTCTGACGCATCAATTCGCGCGCGCCACCCTGCCTCCGTCAGCAGCACTGGCTCTTTCGTATGTCCGCTCATTCTCAATTCCTCCCTATGCAAAGGCGTGCAGGATCGCGGCGGGATCATGCAGCGATGTCCTGTTCTGCGATGTGGCAAAGAAAGTCGCACCGTGGCGCGGTTGCCTCGGTCGTCGGCCAATCGGCGGGGAGTTCGTCTAGAAACCGCCGCTCGTCTTGGATGCGGACAAGGCGCGATCCGAACCGGCGCGACTGATCGGCCCGCCGCTCAAACACCTCGGGATAGTGCTTGCGAACCAGTGACCAATAGTTCGGGCTGGTTGCCTTGACGCAACCGATGCAGTTGGCGTTTGGGAACCCGAGGGCATAAGTGCGCGGTGGCTTGATACCGGCGCGCTCAATCATGGCAAGGCAGGCTTCTTTGGTAAGGCCCCGTTCGATTAACGGTGCGCGCTGGCGCATCTCGGGATACTCTTCCTGCATTCTCTCCCAACGGGCGACATCAAGCGCGTCGGCAGTATATCCCCAAAGATGCAGATCGGATGGGCGCTGAAAGTTGAGCCGAGGCGCGACCTTAAGTTCGCCCGTGCAAGGCGCGCCATTGATCCCAGCGTGATACTTACGGGCTTCGAAAACCTCGTCCGCGCTGTCGAATTTCTCCGACTTCAACCATTGGATCGGCGCATTGAACCAACGCACGCAATCTGCGGCAAACCGCCGATTGTCAGGGTCCTCACTGTCGCCAAGGTCGCATTGCGCGATGATGGTTTCGGGGTTTTCGGACAGCGCGATCTTAGCCATCACTGCGCTAGCGGTTCCGCTGCTGAACCATGCAATAATCCGGCTCACCGCACCACCTCCGCGATCATCGCCGCCAGCAACACCAGCGCGGGGGCAAGCAGCATCGGGGCACCGACGCGCCATTCAGACAGCGCTTCTCGCCACAGGGACGGGCGCTCGGGGCGGTAACAGCGGGTCATGCTGCCTTCCTCCGCTGCATGATGTGGTCGCCCCATTGATCCGCCATCGCTTCGGCAATGCCGGTGAAGGTGCGCGCGGCTTCAAGCGCATTGCGCGTAACCCCCGGCGAGCTCCGCTGCCCTTTGCGCCTGCCTGCCCCCACATTGGACGGAAGCAGAGGCTGGTAATCAGCAAGGATCGCCGTGGGCATCAGTGGTGGGAGGTTCTTCAGCCAGAGGCATGTGGCCTTGCTGTAAGGCGCACCGTATTCCCAAGGCTGGATCGTCTGGTCGGGATAGCGCCAACGCTTGTTCAATTGCCCAATAGGGTTCTCAATGGCGATGTGGACGATTGGGGCGTCACGTAGTGCAAACACAAACTCGGCGGCAGCGTCGGCTTTTTTCTGCCTCTCGGGGTCTTTCCACCAGCGCGCGCCAGCACGGCTGAGATAGGTGCAGGGCGGATGCGCAATCAGTAAATCCCACGCCTGTTCATTGACTACATCAAGCGCATCGCGTTGAATGTGCCATCGCGCATCACCTTCGGTCGGCAGCAGATCGCACGACCACGCATCGAAACCACGGGCGCGGAAAGCATCGCGGACGGTCGCGCTGTATTCGCAGGCTATGAGGACGCGCATCACTCACCCTCCCCCGTAGCGGTGGGGCTGAGGGCGGCGCGGGCGGAAGCGGCGGCATCCACGGCAGCGCCAATAAGCCCCTCCTCGTCAGCCAGCCCTCCGCTTTCGAGCAGCGCAGGTAGGCCTTTCGTCAGCCAGTCAATGTGCTGCAAAAGATCGGTGGCTATGTGGCGCAACCGCTCCACCACATCACGGTTCGCGGCTTCGGCTGCGGTGCGGTGGCGGGAGATTGCTCGCACCGTGTTGCTATTGTCGCGGAGGCCAGAGCGAGTAAATTCGGCCATCGCCGGGCGCTCTTGCAGGTCGAAGATTTCGGCGGCCAAATCACGATCAGCCTGCGTCACTTCCACGCGCGGTTCGGTGGGATGGGTCATGCGGATTGTTCCACCAGCTTGCCGCCCTTGGCGACATACCAAACGCCAGCCTTGATCCCGTCGCGGCCTGTGATCCCGCAGGCGACGGAAGTAATCGATCCATCATCGGCAAACTCGGTGCAGTAGAGCGCTTGCCCGTCGCCCTCGCACATGACCTTGCCATAGTAAGCGTGGGAGAATGCCGCGCCGCCGTAGCCGCTGTTCGATGCCGCGCCGCCGTAGCCGCTGTTCGATGCCGCGCCGCCGTAGCCGCTGTTCGATGCCGCGCCGCGCGTGCCGCTGTTCGATGCCGCGCCGCGCGTGCCGCTGTTCGATGCCGCGCCGCCGTAGCCGCTGTTCGATGCCGCGCCGCGCGTG
>OFDN01000263.1_pt1 | contig 48756 bp, 44 predicted proteins | sample 1520971 | NCBI WGS metagenome assembly OFDN01 (sample SAMEA94257418, study PRJEB24077) | hot springs metagenome | biome: Aquatic biome; feature: Geographical feature; material: Water | place: India | collected 2012-06-12 | depth 5 m | reverse complement strand
CGCGCCACTCCAGTGGCGCTCAGTTTTTGCAGAGAAACAAGACATGAGCGCCACTGGAGTGGCGCGCTCCCATGACCCTAAATGAACTGCCGGATCGCCGCGATCACCACCAGGGCGCCGATCGCCATGACGGCGCTGCCCAGCGAGATCACGGTGAGCGCGCGGCCGGGCGACAGGCGGCCCATGTGGGCGGCGATCCAGAAGAAGGGATCGTTGACGTGGCAGATCGCCATCGAGCCCGCGCCGACCGCGGCGGCGGCGATGGCCCGGCCCGAGGCGCTGTCGAGGCCGAGCGCCGGCAGCATCGGCTCCACCATGCCCGAGGCGGTGAGCACGGCGGTGAGCGAATTGCCCTGCATCGTCTTCACGATGGCGGCGGCCAGGAAGGGCGTCAGCACGCCGTAGCGGGGGTGCAGCGCATGTTCGGCCAGCAGCTCCGACATGCCGGTTTCGTCGAACACGCGCGCCAATCCGCCCGACGCACCGACCGCCAGCAGCAAGGGCGCCCAGGATCGGCCGGCCAGCGCCGAAGGTTCCCAGCGACGCGCCAGGACGATCGCGAGCGTGATCGCGATGGCCGTCAGCATCAGCGGCTTGGAGATGCCGATGTAGAATTCGCGCGAGCCGCCCTTGCCCAGCGGCTCGCTCGGCATCTGGGCGACCGACTGCAGCACGAGCAGCACCAGCGGGATGCCGATGCACAGCCAAGCCCAGGAGATCTGTCCTTCGACCGGCGTCGATGGCACCTGCCGCGCGACATGCCACCAGCCCAGGATCACGGCGACTGCCGCGACGGGAAGCGCGACCATGAATTCGGTGCGGATGTTGGCCTTCATCACCGACGCCGCCGCGACAACCAGCGGTGACGGAGCAACCAAGGCCGCGACGGCCAGAAGCGTGAGCGCGAGGCCCAGCGCGCGGCGCGGTGCGTCCTGCCCCGCCGGCTGCAGCAGCGCCAGCCCGCCCGAGGCCGAGGCGCCCAGTCCCGCCACGATGCCGGCAGCGGCCGACGTGCCGGTGCCGAGCGGCGTGCGCAGCAACAGGGCGCTCACGAGAGCACCCGCGACGACCAGCAGGCCGGTCTGCTCCAGCGCCGTCGTGAATCCGATGCCGAACGCCTTGCCGACCGACTGGAAGGTCATGTCGGCGGCGATGCCATAGACGACGACCGTGGCCATGATCGCCAGGAAGGCCGGCAGGCGGACACGCTGGACCAGGAAGACGATGGCGGCGACGGCGATCGGGAGCAGGAGGGACGCGAGAATCATGACGGGACGAACCTTACTGGCCTGCTACAGTCCCGTCATGCGCCTCCTCGTCGCTCTCCTGATCCTGTTCGGTCTCGTCGCGCCCGCCGCGCAGGCAGAGGCGCTGGTCCGCATCGAGGGCAAGAACTTCGTCGAGCCCGACGGGCGCATCCTGCGCCTCAAGGGCATCAGCCTCGGCAACTGGCTGATGCCCGAGGGCTACATGTTCAAGTTCGAGGTCGCGAAGTCGCCGCGCCAGATTTACGGCGCGTTCGACCGGCTTCTGGGACCCGAACGCGCCGCCGATTTCTGGCGGCAGTATCGCGACAGCTACGTGACCGAGGAGGACATCCGCTTCATCAAGTCGGTCGGCTTCAACATGGTGCGGGTGCCGCTGCACTGGCGGCTGTTCATGGGAGTCGACGGCGAGATCGGGGGCGAAGGCTGGGCGCTGCTCGACCGCGTGGTCGGCTGGGCGGCAGGCGCCGGGCTCTATGTCATTCCCGACCTTCATGCGGCACCGGGTGGCCAGACCGGCATCAATCACGATGACGGGCCGGGCTATCCGCTGATGTTCTACGTGAGGCGCGATCGCGATCTCACGGTGAAGCTGTGGCGCGCCGTGGCCCAGCGCTATCGCGGCAACCCCGCGATCCTGGGCTACGACATCCTGAACGAGCCGATCGCGCCCTATCACGACGTGGCGACGCTCAACGCGCGGCTGGAGCCCTTCTACAAGCGTGCGACGGCGGCGATCCGCGATGTCGACCCCCAGCGCATCGTGATCCTGGCGGGCGGCCAGTGGAGTTCAAGCTTCGCGATGTTCGGCCCGCCCTTCGCGAAGAACCTCGCCTATACCTATCATTCGTTCTGGGCGTCGACGAAGCGCGACTCGATCCAGCGGCACCTGAACTTCGCCAATCTCTACGACGTGCCGCTGTTCCTCGGCGAGACCGGCGAACTGACCGACGAATGGAACGAGCGCTTCCGCCGCCTGCACGAGATGCACGACATCGGCTGGTCGTTCTGGACCTACAAGAACCTCGATACGCCATCGACCATCGTCTCGATCACGCGGCCCGACGGCTGGAAGGAGATCGTGGCCTATGCCGACGGCGCCACGAAGCAGAAGCCGTCGCCGGAGCTGATCGATCGTGCCGTCGCGCAGTATCTCGACGGCATCCGGTTCAGGAACGGCACGGTGCGCTGGAGCTATCTCGCATCCCTCGGCCTGAAGGACGCTCCGTAGGGTCTTCCGAGCACGCTTTTCACCACCACGAACCTCATGCTGAGGAGCGCTCCGCAGGAGCGCGTCTCGAAGCATGGGCACGAGCACCGCGTCTGCTGCCCATCCTTCGAGACGCCGCGCAAGGCGCGGCTCCTCAGGATGAGGTGGGTTTTTGATCTACCTGGATTGGAAAGACACTACCGGCAGCCGAGTTTCGCGCTCAGTGTCCGCGGCGCCACTGCCGTCCGGACGAGCCCGACTTGCCCGCGCCCAGAAGCGCCGAAATCCGCGCCTCCATCGAATCGCGGAAGCGGATCCAGTTGCCCTTGCTGCCAGGCGACTCGGCATCCAGCGCGCGGCGGACGAGCGCCTTGGAGTTCGCATGCCGCCAGTCGCCGAACGCGGCGCGGATGGAGGCCGCCTCCTCGTCGAGCATGCGCTCGACCAGGCGGAGGATGTGGTTGCGGATCGGGCCCCAGTCCTTGGTCGAGGAATTGTAGGTGCCGCCCATGACGGTCGCGTTCGAATGCTTGTTGGAGCCGTGCATGCGATAGGCGTAGAGCGCGTCGTGGATGGCGACGGATCCGGTGAGCAACCCGGCGAAGGTCGACAGATAGTAGTCGAGATAGAGCTTCAGGTCGCTGTCGGGCACGACCAGCACGAGGTCCACGAAACTGCGCCGGAACATCATGCTCGCCATGCTGTTCGTGGCGCTGAGCGACGTCCATTGCGGATGGAACGTCACCCGTCCGTTGGTCGGGAAGGTGAAATCGCCGGTCGCCGGATCGATGCGCGGCACGACATTGGAGTCGAAGGTCTTGCTGGACGCCTCGCCCTTGTCGAACCACCAGGCGGTGCCCGCCAGGAGGCGATCGTCGGCGTCGATGATGTGCGAATCGCAATAGGTGAGCGACACGGGAAATGCGGCATTCATGTGTACGCAGAGGTGCCGCTCGATGAAATTCTCGTACCACTTGTCGTCGGAATCGAGGAAGCCGACGAACGGGGTGTCCAGTTGCGCGAGGCCGCGCTTGATGGCGCCGGTCTGCCCCACATTGGCGTCGAGACGGATGTAGTCGAACCGCGAATCGTTCAGGCGTGACAGGCAGCTGCGGATTTCCTCGTCCGATCCGTCGGTCGAGGCGTCGTCGATCACGATCGTGCGCAGGTCACGGCAGGACTGGCGCGCAACCGATTCGATCGCCCGTCCCACGAAAGCGCCGTTGTTGTAATTGGCAATCACCACTCCGACCGGAGGCGTTGAAGGCATACTGACTGGTTCCGTGTGACTTGATTGAACTCTGGGTGGGGCGGTCGCACCGATCCTGCGGCTGCAGATTGAAGATGGGCGACGAGGGCGGCCACTGCAACCTTGAGCGGGCGCTTAGGTTTGGCCTGCCATTGCCCATCCGTAAAGACCCTGATTCGCAGTCAAAAGCGGTTTTTTGCAGTCGAAAGGGAGAGACAGCCGCAGTTTGTCGATGGTAGTGGGACGGGTCGGCTCGCCGTCCGGGGACGGTCGGGCTGCCGACAAGGGATCAGACGAGAATGGCGCAGGCCCCATCTCCTGCCGGATCGCCACGCACCGAGCTGGCGGAAACACTCAAGTCTTGCCGCTCTTCCTATCTGGGCGTCGCGGTTTTTACAGCCGTGCTGAACGTCCTGTATCTTACCGGCTCCTTCTTCATGCTGCAGGTCTACGACCGGGTGCTGCCGAGCCGCAGCGTTCCGACCCTGGTCGCACTGTGTGTGCTGGCGCTCGGCCTCTACGGCTTCCAGGCGGTGCTCGACATCGTCCGCAACCGGGTCCTGATCCGGATCGCCGGCGGCTTCAGCGAGGCGCTGGACCGCCGAATCTACCATCTGCTGGTGAAGCTGCCGCTGCGCGCGCCGCAGATGAACGGCTTCGAGCCGGTCCGCGACCTCGACGCCATCAGGACGTTCATGGCCGGCGGCGGCCCGCCGGCCCTGTTCGACCTGCCCTGGATGCCGCTCTACCTCGGCATCTGCTACCTGTTCCACCCGCTGATCGGGCTGACGGCGACGGTCGGCGCCCTGATCCTGGTCGTCATCACCTTCCTCACCGAGGTCAAGGTTCGCCAGCCCTCGATCGAGGTTTCGTCGCTCTCCAGCAAGCGAAACGGCCTGGCCGAGGCCAGCCGGCGCAATTCAGAGGTGCTGCATGCCATGGGCATGGTCGGCCGGTTCGCCCATCAGTGGGCGGACTACGGGCGCCGCTACGTGAGCGCCCATCAGCGCGCCGGCGACATCACCGGCGGCATGGGCAGCTTCTCGCGGGCGCTCCGCATGGCGCTGCAGTCGGCGGTGCTGGCGGTCGGTGCCTATCTCGTGATCAAGGGGCAGGCGACGGCCGGCATCATCATCGCCGGCTCCATCCTGTCGGCCCGCGCCCTGGCGCCGGTGGAGCAGGTGATTGCCCAGTGGCGCGTCTTCGTCGCGGCCCGCCAGAGCTGGCACCGGCTGAACAACCTGCTGGCCCGCATTCCGGACGATCGCGAGGTCATGGCGCTGCCCAAGCCCAAGGCCACCCTGTCGGTCGAGGCGGTCAGCGTGGCGCCGCCGGGCGTCAATACGCTTGTGGCGCGCGATATTGCATTCTCCCTGAAGGCGGGGCAGGGGCTGGGCATCATCGGCCCCAGCGCCTCGGGCAAGTCCTCGCTCGCCCGTACCCTGGTGGGCGTGTGGCGGCCAGTGACCGGCAAGGTCCGGATCGACGGCGCCACGCTCGACCAGTGGTCGTCCGAGGCCCTCGGCGAGCATATCGGCTACCTGCCGCAGGACATGGAGCTGTTCGCCGGCACGGTCGCCCAGAACATCGCCCGCCTCGAGCCGGAGCCCGACGCCAAGAAGGTGATCGCGGCGGCCCAGGCGGCCGGCGTGCACGAGATGATCCTCGGCCTGCCCAACGGCTACGAAACCGAGATGGGCGAGAGCGGCACCGCCCTCTCGACCGGCCAGCGCCAGCGCGTCGGCCTGGCGCGCGCGCTCTACGGCGACCCGTTCCTCGTCGTACTAGACGAGCCCAATTCCAGCCTCGACCATGACGGCGAGGAGGCGCTGACCAAGGCCATCATGTCCGTGCGGACGCGGGGCGGCATCGCCATCGTCATCGCCCACCGACCCAGCGCGCTCGCCGCCGTCGACCAGCTTCTCGTCATGCGGGCCGGCCGGCAGCAGGCCTTCGGACCGAAGGACGCCGTCCTGCGCGAGACGCTGAAGGCTGCCGGTCCTCAGCCCGGCTCGCCGCCGGGCGCTCCGGGTGCCCCGGGCGCTCCGGGCGGAGCGGCCCCATCGACGCCGCCGCGGGCCACGCTGGGTGCCGTGGCGCCCATCGTGCGTGCCAGGGAGCCGTCATGAAACCCACCGTATCCGTCCCGGCGCTGACGCGGCGCCCCCTCCTGATCGGCATGGCCGCCTGCTTCATCCTCGTCTTCGGGGTCGGCGGATGGGCCGCCACGACACAACTGTCCGGCGCCGTCATCGCGCCCGGCAAGCTCGTCGTCGACACCAACGTGAAGAAGATCCAGCACCCGACCGGCGGCGTCGTCGGCGAGCTGCTCGTCAAGGAAGGCGACCGGGTGAAGCAGGGCGACGTGGTCGTCCGGCTCGACGGCACTCAGGCCAAGGCCAATCTCGGCATCGTCACCAAGGCGCTCGAGGAGATGGCGGCCCGCCAGGCGCGCTTCGAGGCGGAGCGCGACAACGACAAGTCGGTCGAGTTTCCGCCCGAGCTGACCTCGCGCGCGAAAGATCCCGAAGTCGCGCGCCTGATGAGCGGCGAGCAGAAATTGTTCGAGATGCGTCGCACGGCGCGCGACGGCCAGAAGGCCCAGCTGCGCGAGCAGATCCAGCAGCTCAACCTGCAGATCGAAGGCATCCAGGCGCAGGAAGCCGCCAAGGGCAAGGAACTGAAGCTGCTCGCGCAAGAACTGGACGGCGTGCGGACGCTCTGGAAGCAGAACCTCGTGCCGATCAGCCGCGTCACGCAGCTGGAGCGCGACTCGGCCCGGATGGAAGGCGAGCGGTCGGCGCTCATCGCCTCGCTGGCGCAGAATCGCGGCCGCATCGCCGAGCTGGAACTGAAGATCCACCAGATCGACCAGGACCTCAGCACCGAAGTTGGCAAGGAGCTGGCCGAAATCCGCGCCAAGAAGTCCGAGATGACCGAGCGCCGCATCTCGGCCGACGATCAGCTCAAGCGCATCGATCTCGTGTCGCCGCAAGCCGGCAGGGTGTTCCAGCGCAACGTCCACACGGTCGGCGGCGTCGTCCAGGCCGGCGAACCGCTCATGCTGATCGTGCCCGATTCCGATTCGCTGATCGTCGACGCCAAGGTGGCGCCGCAGGACATCGACCAGATCCATATCGGCCAGCACGCCGTGCTGCGCTTCGCCGCCTTCAACCAGCGCACGACGCCGGAAGTCGACGGCGAGGTCATCCATATCGGCGCCGACGTCACGCAGGAGGACAAGGCGACCGAGCCTTACTACTCGGTGCGCATCCGCGTCGCCGAAAGCGGAATGGCCAGCCTGCAAGGCCTGCAGCTCCTGGCCGGCATGCCGGTCGAGGCCTTCATCCAGACCACGCCGCGCACCGTGGCCTCGTTCCTCGTGAAGCCGCTCACCGACCAGCTCGCACGAGCCTTCCGCGGGCGTTGAATCATCCCGGTCGTCCTGAGCGAAGCGAAGGACCTCACGGAACGACCAAAGCACTCCCTGGCGGGCGGGAGATCCTTCGCTTCGCTCAGGATGACTTCATGTCTTGCAACACCATGTCGGCGGCCTTCTCGCCGATCATGATCGAGGGGGCGTTGGTGTTGCCCGAGGTCAGCGTCGGCATGATCGAGGCGTCGGCGACGCGCAGGCCCTGGATGCCGTGGACGCGCAGCCTTGAATCGACGACGGACATCGCGTCGGAGCCCATCTTGCAGGTGCCCACGGGGTGATAGGTCGTCTCGGCGGCGCGTTTGACCCAGTCGAGGATCTCGTCGTCCGAATTGCCGCCGGGGCCGGGCGCGATCTCCGCCACCTGCAAGGGCGCCATTGCCGGCGCGGTCATGATGGCGCGGGCGATGCGCACGGCGCGCACGGTGAGTTCGCCGTCGACCGGGGCCGACAGGAAGTTGAAGCGGATCTCCGGCGCCTGACGTGCGTCTGCCGAGACGATGTGGATGTGGCCCTTGCTCTCGGGCCGCATCGGATGGGCGTAGCAGGAGACACCCGACTGGCGCGCGATGCGCGGCCCGCGCGGGCCCGCTTCGGTGAACATCGGCACCCAGCCCAGCAACAGGTCGGGCGCGGCGAGCCCCTCGCGCGAGCGCACGAAGGCACGTAGCGGCGCGCCGACCATCGAGAGAAGACTGTCCTGTCTGAACGCCCAGCGCAGCGCCTGGTTCACGAGGCCGAGGCCACGGCCGCGATCGTTGAAGGTCACGCCCTTCCGGCCGATGGTCCAGCGCGTGCGCGGCGCATAATGGTCGCGCAGGTTCTCGCCGACGCCCGGCAGGGCATGGCGGACCTCGAGGCCCAGCGCGCGCAGCCGTTCCGGCTGGCCGATGCCCGACAGTTCGAGGAGCTGCGGCGAGTTGATCGATCCGCCGCTCACCACGACCTCGCGCGCGGCGCGGGCCTCGTGCGTGGTCTCGCCGACCCGGTAGCGGACACCGGTGCAGCGCTTGCCGTCGACCATCAGCGAGGAGGCGAGCGCGCCGGTCACGATCCGGAGATTGGGACGCTTGCGCGCGGGATCGAGGTAGCAGCGCGCGGTGCTCATGCGCCAGCCCGAGGCGATCGTGGCCTGGCTCATGGCGATGCCGTCCTGGCTCGCGCCGTTGTAGTCCGGGTTGTGGCGGATGCCGACTTCGCCGGCCGCCCTGATCACCGTCGCATAGAGCGGATTGAGCGGCGGCGGGTTGGTCACGCGCAAGGGACCGCCGCGGCCGCGAAAGCGCTCGTCGCCTTCCTCGTAGCTTTCCATGCGCTTGAAGAAGGGCAGCACGTCCTCGTAGGCCCAGCCCTGGTTGCCCATCTGCGCCCAGGTATCGAAGTCCTGCGCCTGGCCGCGCACGAAGGCCAGGCCGTTGATGGCGCTGGAGCCGCCCAGCAGCTTGCCGCGCGGCACCGGGATGCGGCGGCCGTTGGTGCTGGCCTCGGGCTCGGAACTGTAGAGCCAGTTGACCGTCGGATTGGTGATCAGCCGCGAGTAGCCGACGGGAATGCGGGTCCACGGATGGTCGGCGGGTCCGGCCTCCAGCAGCAGCACCTTGTTCTTCGGGTCGGCCGACAGCCGGTTGGCCACGACGGCGCCCGCCGAACCGGCGCCGACCACGATGAAGTCGTATTCCATTGCGCCAAGTATCCCGCGCGGGTTAACGCCTGTCGACTGCGGCGTCGACTGCCGCGACGACGGCCCGGCTTTACGCGGGCCGATGTTTGGGCATGATGGCGCCCCCGACAACCCCGAAGGAAAAAACCATGCGCGGTGTCTCCCTCCTGCTTCCCCTCGGCCTCTCGCTCGCCTGTGCCGCCGGCCTCGCGCACGCGCAGCCGGCCGCCGTCGACATGACGGGCACCTGGACGGGGACGAACAGGAGCATCGTGAGCGGCCTGCCGGCTCACTTCCCGGTGACGTCGCCGGCGACGATCGTCGACGGCAACCGCCTGGTCGAACTGAAGATCACGGTGAAGATCGACGGCCAGGACGAGGGCCGCTTCTGGGGAACGCTCTCTTCGGAATCGAAGGCCGAGCCGGTCATCGGCGTCATCGGCTCCGACGGAAAGCGCGTGCGGATGATCGGGCAGGGCGGCAGCGCCATCGAAGGCACGCTGCTCGACGACGGCACGCTCGAACTCTTCTATACGGAGAACCGGGCGGGCGTTTCGGTGGCCGCCACCAACGTGCTGAAGAAAGCCAAGTAGGAACTCCCGCGAGATGATCTCCCGTAGAAGCATGCTGGCGGGCCTCGCCCTGCCGGCGCTGGCCGGTTGCGGCGGACCGACCCCGACCGCCTCTTCCTCCTCGGCGACGGGCCAGACGCGGCCCGGCCTCGATGCCGTCATCGACATCAGCCACAACGTGAAGGTCACCAGCTTCGCCGCGGTCCGCCGCAGCAACATCCTGGCCGTCATCCACAAGGTGACCGAGGGCGGCGACTGGTTCGATCCGTCCTACGCGTCGCGGCGCCGTCAGGCCGAGGCGGCCGGTCTCCTCTGGGGCGGCTATCATTTCGGCACGCGCCAGTATTCGGGCGAGCAGCAGGCGGCCTCGTTCCTGTCGGCGTGCCAGCCCGGCCCGCAGACCGTGATGGCGCTCGATCTCGAGCCCAACGACGCCAACCCGCGCAACACGATGCGGCTCGACCAGGCCGAAGCCTTCGTCCGCGCGGTGCAGAAGGCCACCGGCCGGCTGCCGATGCTCTACGCCCATCCCGCTTGGGCGAACGGCGAAGTCTACGGCCGCAAGCGCCTGCGGCTCGACGCTCCCGTGGTGCCGGGCTCGCTCCTGTCGCGCTGCGACCTGTGGCTCGCCGACTATCGCGAGGAGCCGCGCCTGCCCAACGCCTGGTCCAAGTGGACGCTCTGGCAGTACGTCGCCGACGAGACGTCGCAGAACTTCGCCTACGGCAGCGAACCGCGCCACGTCGAGGGCGTCGGCCACTGCGACCGCAACATGTACAACGGCGACGCCGCCAGCCTGAACCGGTGGTGGAAGAACGGCGGGCGGAGTTAGCGTCAGCTGTCGTCCTGAGCGAAGCGAAGGACCTCACGGATCGAGCGAAGGACTCCCTTGCGGGCGTGAGATCCTTCGCTGCGCTCAGGATGACAGGAAGCGGTTAAGCCGAGTCCATCAATGGAGCGCGCCACTCAGAGCGGAGGTTACGCCGCTCGCAGTGGCGCGCTCCAAGACTACCGCGACGCCAGCGCCTTGAACGCCTCGCGCGTCGCATTGAGTGCGAAGTCGATGTCGGCTTCGGTGTGGGCGGTCGACAGGAACATGTTGTGGCGCGGGTGCAGGTAGGCGCCGTGCTTCAGCGCCTCCAGCGTGAAGAAGTTGCCCTTCTCGCAGTCGGGATCGTCGTCGAACAGCACGGTCGGCATTTGCGGCGGCCCGCTCTGGCGCACGCCGATGCCGAACTCGGCCGACTGCGCGGCGATGCCGTCGCGCAGCCGTTGGCCCATGGCGCGCATATGCGCCGGCCCGTCGACGCTCTCCAGCACGTCGAGCGTCGCCAGCGCCGCCGCCATCGAGACGGCGCTGCACCAGAACGAGCCGGTGACGTAGAGCTTGGACGCGGCCTCGCGATAGCGGTCGTTGCCGGTGACGGCGGCCAGCGCGTGGCCGTTGGCGATCGCCTTGCTCCAGGCGCTGAGGTCGGGCTGCACGCCGACGAGATCCCAGCTGCCGCGCATCGTGAGGCGGAAGCCCGCGCGCACGTCGTCGACGATCAGCGCCGCATCGTTGGCGTCGCACAGTTCGCGCGCGCGGCGGGCGAAGGCCGCGTCCGGCATCTCCTGGTCCTTGCCGAAATCGTGCTTGAAGGCGGAGACGACGATGCCCGCGAGATCGTCGCCGGCGCGCTGCACGGCGCTCTCGAGGCTGCCGGTGTCGTTGAACCTGAAGGTGAGCATGTGGGCGCGATCCTCCGGCGTGACGCCGTATTGGTTCGGCGTGCACCACGGAATCGCGCCGTGATAGGCGCCCTCCGCCACCAGGATCTTGCGCTTGCCCGAGGCGGCGCGCGCCAGGGTCACGCAGGTCGTCGTCGCATCGGTGCCGTTCTTGCCGAACAGCGCCCAGTCGGCATGCGGGATCAGCCCGACCAGCCGCTCGGCCAGCTCGACCAGCCGCTCCGACGGGCCGTTCAGGCAATCGCCCGCCGCCGTCTGGCGCGCGACCGCCTCGGCGACCACCGGATTGCCGTGACCAACCACGATCGGGCCCCAGCTGCACATGAAGTCGACGTAGCGCTTGCCGTTCACGTCCCACAGGTGACAGCCCTCGCCGCGCTCGAAGAACTGCGGATAGCCCTCGGGCAGCCGGTCGCTGCGCAGGTGGCCGTACATGCCGCCGGGAATGACCTGCCGGGCACGCTGCCTGAGTTTCTGATCGGCTGTGAGGGACATCGGATAGGCTCCGCGAACGCTTTGAACTGGCCTATATATACCGCACGAACGAAGGCCTGCACTCGGCACGGGTCGCAAGGCAGCCAAGGGGGAATCGGATGGATATCAAGGGGAAAGTCGCCGTCGTGACGGGCGGCAATGGCGGGCTGGGCCAGCGCATCTGTCACGCGCTGGCAACGCAGGGCTGCCACATCGCCGTCGTCTATGCCCGGAGCAAGGACCAGGCCGAGGGCGTCGCCCGCGATCTCGAAAAGCACCAGGTCGCCGCCGCGACCTTCGCCTGCGACGTGACCCAGCGCGACCAGGTCGACCGGCTGGTCGACGACGTGGTGAAGCGCTTCGGCCGGCTCGACATCCTCGTGAACGACGCGGCCTACAACAAGTCGATCCCCTTCACCGATCTCGACGGACTCACCTACGAGGAATGGACGAAGATCATCGACATCAACCTGACCGGCCCGATGCTGCTCACCAAGGCCGTCGGCCCGGTGATGAAGAAGCAGGGCGCCGGCCGCATCGTCAACATCGCCTCGGTCGCGGGACTCGGACCGACCGGCTCCTCGATCGCCTACGCCGTCTCGAAGGCCGGCCTCATCCATCTCACCAAGTGCATGGCCGTGGCGCTGGCGCCCGAGGTGCTGGTGAACTGCGTCGCCCCCGGCCTGCTCGAAGGCACCCGCGCGACGGCGAACCTGCGGCCGGAGGTGGTCGCGAAGAACGCCAGCGCGTCGCTATTGGGCGTGCCCGCCGACAAGGACGACTGCGCCGACCAGGTCGTCACGATGTGCCGGACCAACACGACGACAGGGCAGACGCTGGTGATCGATTCGGGGCGGGTGTTTCATTGAAGGGCAAGGAGCAGGGCAGCCGTAGCAGGCAACCCTAGTCAATGTGAGTGCGCTCGGTGTGCCGATCTAGACTTTATGTCGAGAGCGCAAGCAATAAGCTCATCCATCAGGAGCTAGATGCTGCGAGCACCATGGTGGGCGATCACGATGCTAGGCAGCTTCATTCCTTGCTTTAGTGAATGCGGTGTACCGAACGCCAACTTCGTCCAAGCACTTATCGACCGCAGCATCCCATTTGAATTGAAGCCACTCATATATGAGTTGATGAAGAACGACGTAGTTGAGCGAAAGGGCATCAACGATTTCGTCGGGGTCTCCGCGCTCCGGTCCCCAAAGGATTCCTCGAGGTAGCTGATTCTCGTCCATCTCCCAGATCGAGTTCAGGCTACTCAAGGTTGGATGCGCGTGGCTGTTAGAGAGTTGTCGATAGACGGTGTCATAGAGCAGGCCCAGTTCGGCCTTCTTCGCGACGGCCTGAATGAGAAGGGCACCGGGGTCGACTCCCTGTTCCATCAAGGTATCGATTACGGACTGCAGATGACTCTCGTCTGCATTCGGATCTAGCTCTTTCATCCGCTGCATGTGTGCTTCTGCAGCAGTCTTGGTTCTCTTGACGTGGTCTCGACCCATATCTCGGGCAAAATCGGTGCCTCGAGTGGCGGCGCCCAAGTAAAAAACTGTCTCCAGTCCGCCTCGGACTAGAGTGTATGCCTCTGTAAACATCCCTCGTTCCGCCATCAAAACGGCGCCCTGACATTGCTGCAGAGCCCGTACGAAATAGGCAGAAACAAACAGATTTTTCAGCGTGCGAGGCTGGCCCGCGATTGCTGGCAGGAGCGATTGGGCCAACTGGCTAAGCTCAGTAACGAATCCGAAGATCTCCGGAAAATCCGCTCGGTATTTCCTGCGGACTTGCTCGATTTGGTCGGAAAGAAAGCCATCCTTGTCGATGCTCATGCTTTCCCCGTGTTTACGTGGCGCACACCCGGCTTCGGGGTGACCAGCATTGGCTCGAAAATCCGGTTTGCCTAGCCCGGCAACACGAATCGCACCCCCGCGCGCGCCAACCCGCCGCCCAGAGCGGTCGCCGTGCCGTCGGCGCGCCAGCAGGCGGCGCCGGTCATGGTGCCGTCGTCGTGGAACTGGATGGCGTTCATGCCGCCGGCCACGGTCGGCATGATCTTGAGTTTGTGGCCGCGGGCTTCGAGGCCCTGGCGGACCGGGGCGGGGATGCCGTGCTCGACTTCCAGGACGGGACCCTCGGTCCAGATGCGCGGCGCCTCGACGGCTTCCTGCAGCTCCATGCCGTGGTCGATCAGGTTGATCAGCGCCTGCAGGGCGGAGGGGAAGATCTTGCGGCCGCCGGGGAGGCCCAGCGCGTAGCGCACCTTGCCGTCCTTCAGCGCCATCATCGGCGACATCGAGGTCGTGACCCGCTTGCCCGGCGCGATCGAGAGCGCGTTGCCGCGGCGCGGATCGTAGTTGTTCATGTAGTTGTTGGGGATCATGCCGGTGCCGGGCACGATGAAGCGCGCGCCGAACAGGCTGTTGATGGTCTGCGTCGTGCTGACCACGTTGCCCATGCCGTCGGCGACGGTGAGATGCGTGGTGTCCTGGCCCTCGGCGGCCTGCAAGCCGCCGCTCCATTGGGTGGCGCGGGCGATGTCCAGAAGCTTGCGGCGCTGGTCGGCATAGTCGCGGCTCACGATGCGCTCGACCGGCACCTTCACGAAGTCCGGATCGCCGCTCGCCTCGGCGCGGTCGGCGAAGGCGATCTTCAGCACCTCGGCCAGCAGGTGCAGCGTGTCGACCGTGCCGAAGCCCATTTTCGCGATGTCGTAGGCTTCGAGGATGTTCAGCATCTGGGCGATGTGCACGCCCGAGGCGGCGGGCGGCGGCGGGCCCAGGATCTCCCAGCCGCGATAGTGGCCACGGATCGGGGCGCGCTCTTCCACCCTGTAGTCGGTGAGGTCGTCGCGGCGCACGAAGCCGCCGGTCTTCTCCATGCACTCCACGAGGAGGTCGCCCAGCGGCCCGCCGTGCAGCGCCTTCTCGCCCTGCTGCGAGACCAGGGTCAGCGCCTCGGCGTATTGCGCCTGCACCAGCCGCTCGCCCGCTTTCAGCGGCGTACCGTTGGGGAGCAGTAGGGCGGCGGCGAGCTTGTCCTTCGAGAGATCGGGGCCGGCGTCCTTGATGCAGTCCGAGAGATAGGGCGTCACCGCGAAGCCGCGCGCGGCGTGGCGGATCGCGGGCTGCATCACGTCGGCCAGGCTCATCGTGCCGAAGCGTTCCAGCGCCAGGCACCAGGCGCGCAGCGAGCCCGGCGTCGCGACCGACTTCGGCCCGACCAGGTTCTCCTGCCCCTCGACGTCGTAGACCTCGGGCGCGGCGCCGGGCACCGGCTTGTACATGTCGGGATGGCCCGACTTCGGCACGGCGCTCATGCCGTCGAGGATGCGATGGCTGCCGTCGGCCAGCCGGATGTGGCAGGTCGTGCCGCCGATCAGCCCGACCATCATCGGCTCGACGACGGTGAGGGCAAACTGCATGGCGACGGCGGCATCGACCGCGTTGCCGCCGGCCGCCAGCATTTCCAGCCCCGCGGCAGAGGCCAGCGGATGGTTGGAGACCGCCATGCCGCGCGGTCCGTGGGCCGGCTGCTTCTCGCAGGTGAAAGGCGTGCCGGCGCGCTCGCGCCAAGTCGACTGGGTCATCCGTGTCCTCGCTGAAAGTCGTGCTTTTTTATACCCGTCATCCTGAGCGAAGTCGCCCGAAGGGCGACGCAGTCGAAGGATCTCTTTTCGCCTCGACACACCGTGCGTCGGAGAAGAGATCCTTCGACTGCGTTCGCTTCGCTCACTTCGCTCAGGATGACGGGTGGGGGTGAGCTTCTACTGTGCCACACGCTGCTCGGCTTCCTCGCAGCGCTGCAGCCGTTCGCAGGCGGACTCGTCGCGGTCGCCGTCGGGGTTGAAGCAGGCGGCGGCGTCGGTCGAGCCGTCGGCGACGATCGCGGTCAGCTTCGCGCGGGCCTCGGCGGGTTGCTCGATGTCCAGAAGGCCCTTGCGGGTCAGTTCGTTGGCGAAGCGGACCACCAGTCGTTCTCGCCCCCGCATCGCCTCCGGCGCCGAGGCCTTGGCGTCGCGGCACCATTGCATCGAAGCCGCCTTGCCGCAGCCCCAGAGCTGCATCTGGCGGAAGCGCTCCGCGAGCTGGCGATTCACGCCGAGGCAGTAGGCGGCGAGGTCGTCGTCGTTCCGGAGCGGTTCGGGGGCCTGCGCCTGTCCCTGCGCCAGTGCCGGCAGGGCGGCGAGCATGAGCAGGAGGCAGAGTCCGACCCGCATCCCCTCAGATGAACATGTCGAGCTGGTTATAATTCTTCAGCACCGTGTCGCGCATCGCCTCGCTCCAGCGGTTCTCGTCCTGGCGGTCGGCCAGCGGGCGATAGACATGGCTCTTCTCCTGCGGGAAGCGCTGGCGGCGCGCGTCGATCGCCAGCAGCAGGATGCGCAGCCGCCGGTCGATGCGCTCGGCGTCGTAGGTCACGGTCTCGCCGGTCAGCCGCTTGGTCGTGACGTTCAGCACGCGCTTGCGCGGGAAGAAGCCGGCATTGAGCGTGACCCTGCGGTCGGGCGAGGAGTTGGCGAAGGAGCCGTGCAGCAGCTGGCGGTTGGTGACGATCGTGTCGCCCGCACCGGCCAGCATCGGCACCGCGCCCGCGATCCGGTCGGAGCCGCTCTCGGCGACCAGCTTGCGGATGTCGGCCTTGCCGTGGCGGTGGCTGCCCGGCAGCACCCAGACGCAGTTGCCCGCGGTGCTGGGATAGAGCTGGGTCATGAAGTTGAAGCCGTGGGCGCCCATGTCCCAGTCGGCGGCGTCCCAATGGGTCGTGCCGTCCTGGTGCCAGGCGACCGAGGGGCCGAGGCCGGCTTCCTTGATGAAGGTCACCTCGTTGTAGGGCACGAAATCCTCGCCGAGGATCGATGCGGCCGCGGCCAGCAGGCCGGGATGGCCGTAGAGCCGGAACGCCGCGTTCATCAGGTAGAGGTTGCCGTCGAGCAGTTCGACGGTCCAGGCGGGCGCGTCCTCGCTCAGGGTCGGTTGGCTCATCGCCACCGGATGGCGGCCGTTGTTCTTGGTCGTGCCGCCGAGCGGGTCGCTCAAGGGCTTGGCCCAGCGATAGGGCGGCTTCAGCACGCCCTCGCCGAAGGCCGGGCGGCCGTGTCGGTCGACGGTCGCGCCCGGCTCGACCGGCGCGCGCTCCAGGATCGCATCGACGTCGGCGCGCAGCTCGGCCAGTTCCTCGGGGCCGGCGACGCCCTCGAAGACGTAGAAGCCGTGCGTCCAGTAGGAATCGACGATGTCCTGCGCCAGCTTGCCGTCGGCATCGAGCCGGATCGGCCCGCGATTGCCCAGCGCCCGCGCCCGCTCTTCGCCGGCGCGGCTGTACGCGGCCATCGTGCGGGCGTGATCTTCGGCAGTGAGCGGGGCGGCGGCAGCCATCGGGACGTCTCCATTATTTTTAGGAGCCGACGATAGCGCGGCCGTCCACGTGCGGCCAAATCCCGCCGCGAGGTCTGCCCGCTCTGCGGCTCAGGCCGGTTCGCGCAGGTCCACCGCATGCTTTGGATAGGGAGCGATCGGCCGTTCGCCGGCCGGCCGGCCGCCCAGCTCGTCGGCCAGGCCGTGGTTGACGTCGCGGTGATGGGCTTCGTCCGCCTGGATGATCCGGATGACGTCGCGCAGCATCGCGTCCGGCGGCATCCTCCAATAGTGGATGGCGATCGGCGGCGCCGGCGGATTCTCCGCGCGACCCTCGTCGAGTTCCTTCAGATAGTGGCTGTAGCTGATGACGGCCTCTTCCTCGAAATAGCCGACGACGCGATGCGCGGTCTTCGAGCTGATCAGGTAGAGCAGGAAGAAGCCGACATAGAAGAACCACTGCACCGTGAGCACGACGAACCGCTCGAACACGGTCGGCTGCGCGATCTTGATGAAGGTCATCAGGTGCATGCGCTCGTTCTCGGCCTCTTCAAGCAGGGTCCGGATCCAGCCGTTGTCGTCGGACATGCGGCGCAGGCACTTGAGGTGTGTGAGCGTGGCGCCGACCATGCCGGGCACCGCGGCAACCGTCTCCAGCACGATGGCGCGATGGCCGTAGCGCCTGGCGAAGAACGTGTCGGCGAAGAAGCGCAGTGTCTTGGTGAAGCCGTAGGCGAAGCGGTCCGAAAAGCCCCGGGGAGGATGGTGCAGGGCGGCGTCGACAGCAGGGATGTAGGAGCCGGTGGCGTCGGTGGCGGTCATTCTCTGTCTCCGGGCTGGGTCGTGCGCGCCGCGATCATCGCGAGAGTCGGCATCGGAGTCGAGGCACCTCGGCGCGGGCCTTCGCCCGCTCTGAGCATGGCAAAAGGTCCCTCACTGCGTTCGGGATGACAACGTGGTCTTAATCGGCGCACTGCGCCAAACACGACAAAATTGTCATCCCGAACGTAGCGAGGGACCTTTGCGGCGAACGATCAGCTCTTCGCCGCCAGTGCCGCCTCGATCGCGCGTTCGAGCTTCGATCCCGTGCCGCTCACGGCGGTGAACCAGTCGACGATGCGGCCGTCGCGGCCGATCAGGATCTTGTGGAAGTTCCAGCTCGGCGTGCCGAGCGTGCCGGTCTGCGTCGCGGCCCAGCGGTAGAGTGGATGGGCGTTGGGGCCGGTCACGAGCTGCTTGTCGGCGAGCGGGAAGGTGACGTCGAAGCTCGCCTCGCAGAAGCGCTTGATCTCTTCCTTGCTACCGGGCTCCTGGCTGCCGAAATCGTTCGACGGCACGCCCAGCACCACGAGGCCCTTGTCCCTGTAGCGCCGCCACAGTTCCTCCAGCCCCTTGTACTGGCCGGTGAACCCGCAGAGGGAGGCCGTGTTCACCAGCAGCACGACCTTGCCGGCATAGTCCTGCGTCGGCAGCGGGCCGCCGCCGATCGATTCGAGCGAGACGCCGGCCCAGTCGACCGGCTGGCGCCCGGCCTGCGACCAGGCCGCCGCCGACAGGAGCGCGCCCGCGACGGCGAAGGCCAGCATGCGCAATACCTTCATGGATTGCCGCCTGCGCCGATGTTTCCGCCGCGATCCCGCCCGTTCGTCATCCGCTGTCTCCTTGCGGCCCCGTGTATCGCACAGGACCCCGCCCGGCGTCCCGGCGGTGCTGTACCGGCGGCCCTGTACCGTCGCCGCATCGCCCGCCATGCTGCCGCCCGGTAGCGTTCGCGAAAGGGGGACGTGATGGCGTCGTCCGGTCCAGTCGAGATCTTCCGTAACCTGTCGCTGCGGCGCGCCCAGGAGGAACGGCTCGCGTCGCCCGAGAACCCTTTCCTGGTGGAGGCGCTGCGCAAGGAGAAGCTCGAGGGCCAGCGCATCGCCGCCTGGGCCCGCACGATCGCGCTGGCGGCGAGCGGCGTGCTGATCGCCTTCCAGAACGCGAGCTGGAGCGTGCTCTACTTCCATGGGCTCCTGCTGGTCTTCATCGGCCTCGGCTGGGCGCAGCTGCGCTACGCCACGGTGGGCCGGTCGCGCATCGAGCTGATGCTGATCCTGGCCGACCTCGTGCTGCTCGCGGTGGCGCTCACGGTGCCGAACCCCTTCGCGTCCGAAAGCTTCCCGACGGCGATGATCTTCCGCTTCGATACCTTTCCCTATTTCTTCATCATCCTGGCGCTCGCCACGCTCGCCTATTCGTGGCGGACCATCCTCACCATGGGCGTCGTCGTCGTCGTGATCTGGGCCGTGGCGGTGCTGGGCGTTGCCCTGTTCGGCAGCACGGACCCCGAACTCGGCGCCCGCGTCGCCGCCGCCTTCGCCGGCATGCCGGCCCTGCTGGGACTCGTCGATCCCAATTCCGTGGTCTGGTCGATCCGCGTCCAGGAAATGCTGATTTTCTTCCTGGTGGCGGCGATCCTCGCACTGCGCGGCCAGCGCTCGAACGCGCTGCTGATCCGCCAGGCCGGCATCGCCGCCGAACGCGCCAACCTCTCGCGCTACTTCCCGCCCTCGATGGTCGACGAGCTGGCGACCGCCCGCAGCGACGTCGGCGCGGTGCGGTCGCAGGACGTCGCGGTGCTGTTCGCCGACATCGTGGGCTTCACCCAGCTCGCCGAGCGCGAGACGCCCGAGACGGTGATGCGGCTGCTGCGGCGCTCCCATGAAGTCATCGAGCACGCGATCTTTTCCAACGGCGGCACGCTGGACAAATACCTGGGCGACGGGGTGATGGCGACCTTCGGCACGCCACGCATCTCGCCCACAGATTGCGCCAACGCGCTGGCCGCCGCCCGCGACATCGTCCAGGGCATGGCCGCCGCCAACACCGAACTGGCGGCCGCCGGCCTGCCGACGCTCGCCATCTCGGTCGGCGTCCATTTCGGGCCGGCGATCCTGGGCAACATCGGCTCGGAGCGGCGGCTCGAATTCGCGACCCTGGGCGACACGGTGAACGTGGCGAGCCGGCTGGAGGCCGCGACCCGCACGCTGGGCTGCCGCATCGTCGCCAGCGACGCGGTGGTGTCGCGGGGCGGCGAAGCCACCGGCGGCGTGGCCGGTGGCTTCCGTCGCATCCCCGCGCTCGCCCTGCGCGGACGCGAGGCGCCGATCGACGTCTGGGTGGCCTGATTACTTCTTCGTGGCGGCGTAGCGTGCCTTGGCCTCGTCGTTCGGCGGATAGAGGCCGGGCAGGGCGACGCCGCGCTCGACCTCCGACATGATCCAGCCTTCCAGCCGCTCCTGCTCGGTGCCTTCCTTGGCGACCGTCTCGACCAGCGCCTGCGGGATCAGCACCGCGCCGTCGTCGTCGACCACCACCACGTCGTTGGGGAACACCGCCACGCCGCCGCAGCCGATCGGCTCCTGCCAGCTCACGAAGGTGAGGCCGGCGACCGAGGGCGGCGCCGCGGCGCCCTGGCACCAGACCGGCAGGCCGGTGCCCAGCACGCCCGCGATGTCGCGCACCACGCCGTCGGTGATCAGGCCGGCGACGTTCTTCTTCACCATGCGGGCGCACAGGATGTCGCCGAAGATGCCGGCGTCGGTGACGCCCATCGCGTCGGCCACGACGATCGCGCCCTCGGGCATCGCCTCGATGGCGGCGCGGGTCGAGATCGGCGACGACCAGCTCTCCGGCGTGGCGAGATCCTCGCGGGCCGGCACGAAGCGCAGCGTGAAGGCGCGTCCCACGAGACGGCCCTGGCCCGGCTTGATCGGCCGCGTGCCGCGCATCCAGACGTTGCGCAGGCCCTTCTTCAGGAGGATCGTCGTGATGCTGGCCGTCGTGATCTTCGACAGCGTGTCCTTAAGGTCTTGCGAAAGCGGCGTCGGGGTCGTCTGCACGGTGTCTCCGTTTCTCGTGGGAATTCTGGGGTCGGCCGGAGAATAGGCGAGGGGGCTTCCGGAGGCCACACGGGACGCCTTCATTGTTTGCAGGAAGTGAAAGGTCCCTCACTTCGTTCGGGATGACAATTTTGCCGGGGTTGGCTCGGTGCGCTGCTGCCGAACCATTGTCATCCTGAGCGAAGCGAAGGACCTTTGTGCCTAGCCCCGCAACACCTTGCCCGCCTTCGCGTCGGTCAGGCGGCCCTGTTCCCAGGTGAGCGCGCCGTTCACCACCGTGTATTCGACGCCGCGTGACGGCATGACGATGCGCTTGGCGCCGCCGGGGAGGTCGTGGCGGCGTTCGCCGTGGTTGCTGGAGCCGATCGCCGCCGGATCGAAGATCGCGACGTCGGCGGGGGCGCCCTTCCGGAGGCGGCCGCGGTCCCTGAGGCCGAACAGGTCGGCGGGGTCCGACGTGAGCTTGCGCACGCCTTCCTCCAGCGTGATCGCCTGCTTCTCGCGCACCCAGGTGCCCAGCAGGTAGGTCGGGTAGCCGGCGTCGCACAGCATGTCGACATGCGCGCCGCCGTCGCCCAGCGCCATCAGGATGGCGGGGTTGTTCAGCAGCTCGCGCATGCGGTCCTCGCGGGTGTTCCACGAGGAGATGGTGAGCTCGGTGTCGAGATCGTCGGCCAGCACCGTGTCGAGGAAGGCGTCGACGCTGTCCTTGCCCTGCTCCTCAGCGATCTGGGCGATCGACTTGCGCTCCAGATGCTTCAGCGCCGGATTGCGCACGTCGTGGACAACGACGCGGCGCCAGTCGCTGAAGCCGGTCGGATTCTTGAGGTCGGCCTTGAACTGGGCGCGGAAGGCCGGATCGGCATAGACCTTTTTCTGCGCTTCCTTCGAGGTGTCGGCGAACACCCGCTTCCAGGCCGGGAAGGCGGCGAAGGCGAAGGGATTGTCCATGTTGCATTCGCGGGTGAGCGGCAGCGGCGAGGTCTGCGGCCGTGCGCCCTTGGCGATCTGCGGCGCGGCGCGGCGCAGCGTGTCGCGCACCGCCTCGGGAATGTCGTCGCGGTCGAACAGGGCGATGAAGGTCACCGGCCGGCCACTTTCGGTTAACAGAAAGTCCAGCAGCTCGCACTGGTCCTCCTCCAGCACGCCGACCTGGCGCGTCAGCGCGATCTCGATGGCGCCCCGCCCGCGCTTCTTCAGCTGGTTGGCATAGGCCTTCATCTCCTCGCGGCTGGCGTTGCGGCAGGCGAGCGGCTTGCCCTCGAAGCCCATATGCTGGTTGAGCGTGGTCGAGGAGAAACCCAGCGCGCCGGCGTCCATCGCCTCGCCGATCAGCCGCGCGATCTCGTGCGTCTCCTCGGGCGTCGCGGCGCGGTCCATCGAGGCCTCGCCCATCACGTAGTGGCGGAACGGCGTAAGCGGCGCGATGAAGGCGAGGTTGAGCGACGGCTTGCGTGCCGCGGCGGCGTCCATGAACTCCGGGAAGGTCTCCCAGTCCCAGGTGATGCCCTTGTTCAGCACGTCGAACGGGATGCCCTCGACGTTCACCAGGTCCTTCATCGCGATCTCGCGCGTCTCGGGCTTGCAGGGTGCGATGCCGACGCCGCAATTGCCCATCACCACCGAGGTGACGCCGTGCCACGACGAGGGCGTCACCGCGCCGTCCCAGCAGATCTGCGCGTCGTAATGCGTGTGCGGATCGACGAAGCCCGGCGCGACCACGAGCCCGTGCGCGTCGATGGTGCGCTTGCCGCCCTCCGTCACCTTGCCGATCTCGGCCACCTTGCCGTCAACGATCGCGACATCGGCCTGGTAGCGCGCGGCGCCGGTGCCATCGACCACGGTGCCGTTCTTGATCACGAGGTCGTAGCTCATTGTGCGTTTCCTCCCAGAAACTTCTGGCGGAAACGCTACCACCGGTGGCCGCCCGCGCCACTCCCCAAAACCGCAGAGCGCGGGTTCGCTGCAGCTGCTCAGTCGCAGAAAGCGAAAGGTCCCTCGCTATGCTCGGGATGACAATTTTGGTGGGATTGGCGCCCTGCGCTCATTCAAAAAAAGCTGTCATCCCGAGCGTAGCGAGGGACCTTTGCTCACCCTGGAATCTCCGGCTGGACGAGCTGCGCCAGCAACGTCAGCGATTCCTGCCAGCCGAGGTAACACGCCTCGGTCGGGATCATCGCGGGAATGCCCTCCTGCACGATCTCGATCTCGGTGCCGACCGAGACCTTGCGCAGGACGATCGTGGTCTGCATCTCGCCGGGCAGGTTGGGGTCGTCGAATTTGTCGGTGTGGCGGATGCGCTCGTTGGGCACCAGCTCGACGAAGGTGCCGCCGAACGAATGGCTGTTGCCCGACGAGAAGTTGGTGAAGGACATGCGGTAGCCGCCGCCGATCCTCGCGTCCATCGAGTGGACGTGGCCGGTGAAGCCGTGCGGCGGCAGCCACTTGCACATCGCGTCGGCGTCGAGGAAGGCGCGGTAGATGCGCTCGGGCGGCGCCGTCAGGACGCGGTGCAGGCGGACGGTTCCGGTCTCGGTCGACATGGCAGCTCCTCCTCGGGATTTCCTGCCTTCAAAATAGGTTCACGGTTCGCGGGCACAACCCCGTCGTGCCGACCAAGCGAATCGACGTCTTCCTGCGCGACGAGTATCTGCGCTCCTACACGATCGCCTTGGGCTTCGTGCACTCCCCGATCTTCGAACAGGACTATGTCGACCGCGCCCGTATCCAGATGCAGGCCGATGGCTGGTCGGCGGAGGAGGTCCAACAGGCCCGCTTCGTGGTGCGCGACGGAGACTGACGGAACTTCGCGGCCGCCGGGCCTTTGAGTGGGCTCACCGAAGCGGAGCGACCCATGCCCGGCCCCACGCGCGGCATCGTCCATCACATCGACCTCACCGTACGCGACCTCGCGCGCTCGGGGCCGTTCTACGACGCGCTGCTCTCCTTCCTGGGCTACCGCCGCGTGAAGCAGGAGGCCGCCCTGCATGTCTGGAATCTCGCGCCCGAGGGAAGGCTGCTGGCCGGCGTCGCCCTGCGCGCCGCCCGCTCGGACCGCCCGCACGACCGCACCAGCGCCGGGCTCCATCATCTCGCCTTCCGCGCCGCCGACCGCGCCGACGTCGCCGCCGCGCATGCGCTGATGAAGCAGCAGGGCGCCGTCATCCTCGACCCGCCGGCCGACTATCCGCAATACGGCGCCGGCTACCACGCCGTCTTCCTCGCCGATCCCGACGGCCTGAAGCTCGAGGTCGTGTACTTCCCGGGGTGAAATTCCCGTCGTCTCGACCGAAACCTCGCGCAGCGAGGCGAAGCGGAGAAACCTTCTCCCAACGATTGAGCGGCTTTTGGTGGAGCGAAGGTCTCTTCACTCCGCTTCGCTCCGGTCGAGACGACGGATAGTCTTTCAGGCCGTCACCGGCCCCGGCAAGTCGAGCCCGACGCCGGTCAGGTGCCCGAACTTGGCGTGCAGCCGCTCGATCACCGGGGCGGGCAAAGGCGGCCGCAGGATCGAGTCGATGTTGGCCTTCACATGCGCCCGGTTGCCGGTGCCGAACAGGATGACGTCGGCGCCCTTCTGGTGGCGCGCATAGCGGTAGGCCGCATCGGTGATGCTCTCCGCGCCGCCCTCGGAGACGAGGAAGGCGAGGGGATCGGCGCCGTCCGACAGGAGCCACGCGTCGAGCAGCCCCTGCTCGACCAGCTTCGCGAACACGGCGCGGCGGTAGGCGTCGTTGCTGAAGATGTTGCGCACGACGAACATCAGCAGCGTGCCGATGCCGCGCCGCCGGGTCACCGGGAACACCTTGGTGCGCGCGCCCTGGTTCACCAGGCTGTAGGCCAGCATGATGACCTCCCACGGCGTCTCCTCGACGGCGCGCGCGAGCATCGCCTGCTCGGGATCGCGCGGCCCCGTCTCGGTGAGTCCGACATGGCGCACCTTGCCCTGCTCCTTGAGCCGCAGCAGCGCCGGCGCCAGCACGTCGCGATGATGCTCGTAGGCGGTGGGACCGACCGCGTGGAAATGAAAGATGTCGACATGGTCGAGCCCGAGCCGCTTCAGCGACGCCTCGACCTTCTCAGTCACCGTCTCCGCCGTGTCCTCGGTCTTGAACAGCGCCTTGGTCGAGATCACCAGCCTGTCGCGGTCATAGGACTTCACCGCCGCGCCCACGATCTCCTCGGTCCCGTAGACCTCGGCCGTGTCGAGGAAGTTGACCCCCAGATCGATCGCCGCCCGCGCGACGCCCACGCACTCGTCGAAACTCGCCCCGCGCCCCAGCCCAAGCCGGCTGTTGCCGCCGCAGCCGAGCCCGGCGACGGTGACGGTGAGGCCGGTGTTTCCGAGGGGGTGGTAGTGCATTGGGGCTCCTATACGTCTTAACTCGTGATTATCGGTTGTTGCGCCGTCGTGGCAGGGTGGTGCAGCGGTTCACAAGACCGCTGGCCGGAAGCTGACATGCAAGAAGGGAGTTAATTTATAGTGATTGGCTGTTCGGAGCGATCAGCGTGCAGGAGTGTGGGCCAGAGATGCGGTCTCTATGCCTGATCGAGCTAAGCTTGCTGTGCGGACGCCGGCTCAACGACATGCTAGATTACCTATTAGCCGACTGGAGTAGCTATGTCCGATAGTACCGCAATCGAGTGGACAGATGCGACGTGGAACCCGGTTACGGGATGCACGAAGATCAGTCGTGGCTGCGACAACTGTTATGCGGCTCGTTTTTCAGAACGCTTCCGCGGGGTTCCCGGCCATCCATTCTCAACAGGATTCGATCTGACTTTGCGACCAGAGCGAGTTGATCAACCGCTCAAGTGGCGTCGACCACGGATGATCTTTGTTAACTCTATGAGTGACCTCTTTCACAAGCAGGTACCGACGGCCTTTATCGATTCGGTGTTTTCGACAATGGAATCCGCTAACTGGCATACCTTCCAGATCCTGACAAAGCGCAGTTCGTTAATGAGAAACTATCTTCGATCTCGTTATGGTCAGGAGCGCGGACCCGCACATATTTGGTGCGGTGTGTCAGTAGAGGATGCACAGGCAACGTCACGTATCAAGCATCTTAGGGCCAGCCCAGCAGGCGTGCGATTTTTGTCGATTGAGCCGCTCATAGGTGCCGTCGGCACTATTGACCTTCAAGGAATAGATTGGGTGATCGCGGGTGGCGAGTCCGGCCCTGGCGCGAGACCTGTGCATCTCGAATGGGTCCGAGAGGTGCGGGATCAGTGCGCTACACAGAACGTTGCATTCTTCTTTAAGCAATGGGGTGGCTTGCACCCGAAGACCGGTGGGCGAGAGCTTGATGGTCGAGAGTGGAGTGAGTTTCCGTCAGTTCGAGCGAGTGCTGGCTGATGGTTGGGAGTTAGCTCAAGATACCCTGAGAGACCAAAAGCAGTGACCGTTAAACACTACGAATGGCGTTTGGGAGATGCTTTGCCGTCTCTGGGTCAACATAGCTTTGCCAAGCATGAGATCTTTGACCAATACGTTGGAATTTACATTGAGCGGCTGACCAGAACGCGCAGTCAAACTATGCTGAATCTGACGATCGTGGATGGATTCTGTGGTGGCGGTTTGTACCGAAATGGCGCCGAGGAGACAGAGGGATCGCCGCTTCGCTTGCTTCGCGCCGTCAACCAGGCGGATCAATTGCTAAATGAAGCGCGAACCAAGGGATTCTCTGTTCGAGCAGATTTCTTTTTTGTTGATGAAAGCCTTGAGCATATCAAGTTTCTAAATGCGACTCTTGTTTCTAAAGGTTTCGGCCCTCGCTTGAACCGCGACATCTTCGTGGTTCATTCAACATTTGAGAATGCGTGTCCTGCTATCATCGAACATATTCAGAAGAAAGGTACAGCTCATAGGTCTTTGTTTTTCCTAGATCAGTATGGCTGGAGTGACGTTCGTTTGGAGACGATTCGTCGAATCATTTCGTCGCTAAAGAATCCCGAGATTCTGCTTACTTTTGCTGTCGACGCACTTATCAATTTTCTTTCCGAGAAGACTGCAGAAACAGAAGCGCTACTGGCGATCGAACTGGCTCGCGAGGACGTGCGAGAATTGATGGCTATGAGGAATGACGAAGGCTGGCGCTTCTTAATTCAAAACGGCCTCTATCGGCACATTCAATCACGCACAGGCGCTCAATTTTACACTCCCTTCTTTATTCATTCCGCAAACAGCCATCGATCCTATTGGCTGCTGCATCTTTCGAATCATCGCCAGGCTCGTGACGAGATGGGTAAGCTCCACTGGCGAATCACCAATAGATTCCAGCATCATGGTGGGGCAGGGTTTCGGGCGCTAGGTTTCGATCCGTCTCAAGATTTGCGCCAGTCACTATTCCCTTTTATGTTTGATGATGACGCTATGAGGCGGTCGGAGGCTGCGGTTTTAGAGCAGTTACCACCTATGATTCACAAGGCACATCGCGATGCTGGAGGTCTAGAAGTTGAAAGGTTCTTTGTAGGGCATTGTAACGATACGCCCGTCACTTCTGATATTTTGACGCGGCAAGTTATTTTTCTGCGCGACGAGGGGGAGTTATTAATCGTAGGTGCTGACGGCGCATTAAAACCAAGGACGCGCAATGTCGCTTGGAGCGATCGCCTCGTGCTTCCGCGCGAGCGCTCTCTGTTTTCTCGTCTTGGATGGTAGACCTTTCAGAAATTGTTCTGGATCTACTCAAGATGTGACAATGCGCGTTAGTTTAAAGCTAGTTTCCTCAATAGGTCGTTAGCTTGTTGTAAGCGTTCAGGGGAAGCTTTTGCTGTCTTGCGAATTTTGATTTCCTCTTGTGCTCCCGGTTGTGTGTAGCCTTCCTCGTGTTCGAGGTAATGAAGCGTTGCTGCGAGTTCCAGCACGATCGCTGAATAGCTTTCCATGATGGAAAGTTTTTCCGAGATTTTCTTGGAAGTCAGTGCCCCAAGGCGATCCGGTTTGCTTTCTTCAGTGGAGAAAGTGACATATGGGACTGAATGGAAACCGGGCTTTTCTTCGCTTGAAATGCGGCCAATCAACTCAGCAAGATCGGCAGACGAAGCGACCTCAGCGGAATATGGCCCGAAATGATGATAATCATATTCGAAGCCACTCTTCATGCCGCAGGCATCGAGAAGGTAAGTCACCTTTTGTAGGCGAGTCTTACCAACTAGCTTTCCGCCATTAAGCGAGACGACTCCGACGATGATGTCTAGTGGGTCGGTCATTAGTTGGTCTCCGTCCAAAGTTCTTCGATCTTCTTATGGGCTTCTGCATCTGCAGCGTAAGTTCGGTAGATATTTTCTGGTTCAATTGCTTTAACCATATTTGAGATCGAGGCTAGATCGTCAGGCTTTCCTTGGTGGCCCCGACGAGCGACCAGCACTTTCTGAAGGGCACCTTTGTCGTCGTAATCGTAAATTCCATAGGGTGTCAGTTTTGCCGTATCCTCAAGTGCCGTGCCATTCTCCAGTAAGCCTGAATCTTTCAGTTTCTTTCGAAAGCGCTGCACAGAATCGCCGCCTCTTGCTTTTGCAAGAACTCCGATATCGATGCATTTAAATAGGTGACGCTTAAGTAGGCGATCGGCCATATGCGAGATGGCGGTGTCCGGTGCTGATCTCATTTGCCCAAGCGCAGCCCAAATGACTACATCATCAAGCGCTAGATATTGACTGACAGATGGCTTCTTGGCCTTGAAGAATTTTACTAACGGATGTGATGTGTCGAGGCCTGTCTTTGAGATTTTTCCAGACGTCACAAGCGTGGAGACGTGGTGCAAGATTGACGCCAGCATCTTCTCTGCACTTCTTGTCGTCTTGTGCAGGTAAACTTGTGAATAAAGATAGTATCGGGCCAAGACATAGCTCTCGGCTGCGTGAAGTCCTTTCTCGTTGAGATAAAGACTCTTTATGGTCACATAGTCGGCGCCCTCACCTTCTAAGCCAACGGTGATGTCGCCAACCTCGAGGGAGTCTAGCATCCAGTGTGAGTCAAACTCTCCGCCACCTATGCCAGCCATGTAGCGATCGCGCGGCAAGTAATCCAAACGATCAGCATCGAATTGGCTCGATACGATCGAATCGAAGATATCCTGCGGATCCTTGCGAGTAAGCATTTTCCCGACTTCTATTGCGAGATTCGGATCACGCTCGTCCAGCAGATTTCGTATTTCCTCATCTTGTTCTACGATGTCTTTTGTCCAGTACTCGTGCTTTTTTCGCACGCCTCGCGCCTTCTCAACGCCTTCGAACGTATGACTAAATGGACCATGTCCGAGGTCATGCAACAGCGCAGCGATAATCGCTACCTCGGATTTGAATTTATCAACCTCACCAATTTTCCGCTTAACGATGTCGACAAGTCGTCGAGCATTCTCAAATACGCCAATGCAATGTGCGAAGCGCGTATGAGTCGCTCCTGGATAGACAAGTTCCGAGAATCCGAGCTGCTTAATCCGGCGTAGCCGTTGGAAGGCGCTAGTGTTCAACAAACGCCAAGCGAGCTGATCCACATCACTAGTCTTGTTGAAGACGATTAGATTGTGGATTGGGTCGCGAACTCGCTGAGTTCTGTCGGCCACGGTGCTTCTTCCTAATTGAAATAGAACATACTAAGAACGTGTTGTCGATACACAATATATGGTAGTGTTTTCCTAGGGAAGTGCATCCCCGTGTGTCCTCTTTGCTCTAACGTCTCGCGTAATGCTCCGCCAACCCCTCCAACGCCGCCGCCCCATCACCCTTGAACGTCGGCCCGTGCATCAGCGCGATCGTCGTCGGCTTCAGCGCGGCCAGCCGGCGTAGCGTCGGCGCGGCCTTCGGTGTCGGCGGCATGAACGGCAGGCGCTCGGCGACCGCGATCGCCGGAGCGACGATGTCGCTTTCGGTGGTGGGATCGGCGGGGCCGGTCTGGGTGAAGAGGTCGCTGCTGAACAGCGTGCCGGTCGTCTCCTCGTAGATCAGGCCGGCGTCCCAGTTGTGCGGCACGTGCGGCGTGTCGAGCCAGCGCACGCGCTTGCCGCCGAGGTCGAGCACCTCGTTGTCCGCGAGCGCGCGGGGCGGGCGGTCGGCCATGTCGGAGAGCCAGATGTTGCAGCCGAGCTGTCCGTGCGTCGGCACGGCGTTGGGCGCGGCGGCGAGCCACTGGTTGAGCGCGCCGCTTTCGTCGCCCTCGACATGGGAGCAGGTGGTCCAGCGCAGCCTGTCGAGCGGGATCACGCGCTTCACCGCCTCGACGATCAGCGGGAAGAGGCTGCGCTGGCCGTAGTGGAAGAGCAGCGGCTCGTCGGCGTCGATCAGGAACTGGTTGAAAGTGAAGCCGGTCGGCCCGACGTTGGGCACGAAGGTCGAGAGCCGGTAGATGTTCGGTGCGATCTCGGCGACGGTGGTTCTCATCGCGGTCTCCTTGAGGGCCGAGGGAAGCCCGGCCCGTTGAGCGACAGGACATTGCCTTGGCAATGTCCGAGAGCGTCGAAGGAAGAGAGGCCACGGTGGCCTCTGACCCCTCCGTCGCGTATGACGCGACACCTTCCCATCTGAATGGGGAGGAGAATGACTTTACGGCAGCGGTTGCCAGATCGTGCTGCGGACCTCGCCGAACTCGCGCGGGAGCTTGGTCCAGCTCTCGCCGCCGTCGATCGAGCGGAAGAGCTGGCCGAGGTTGGAGCAGACGAAGATCAGCTTCGGGTTCGAGGGATGCGTCGCCACCGTCCACGGCGTCGAGTTGAGCTCGCCGGGCAGCTTCGCGTCCTGCCAGTGCGCGCCATGGTCGGTGCTGCGCAGCAGCCGGCCGGTCGAGCCCGGCGGGCCGTTGCCGTTGGTCAGGAACACCGTCGCGTCGCCGTCGGCGCGGGGCACGATGGTACGGGTGTACTGCCAGGGCGAGTCGAGTTCCTGGAAGGCGAAGGTCTCGCCATTGTCGCGGCTGACGTTCAGGCCGCGGTTGGTCGTGGCGTAGACGAGCTTCGATCCGTTCTGGACCACGGCGACGCCGTGGATGTCCTCGGAGTTGATGCCCTGGCCCACCTTCTTCCAGGTGCGACCGCGATCGGTCGAGCGGTGCACGCCGTCGATCTCGACGCCGGCCCATAGCGTGTCCTTGTCGACGGGATCGAAGATGATCTGCGTGATCCGAGGCTTGCCGACGAAGATGCAGGCGTCGGCGAACGAGCCCTTGGCCGGGGTGAAGCTCCTGCCGCCGTCGGTCGAGACGAAGATGCTGGCGGGCTGCGTGCCGACGACGATCGTGTCGGGATCGTCGGGCGCCTGCGCCATCGCCCAGATGTCGTAGTCGTCGAGCAGCGAGGGCAGGTGCGTCCATTTCTGGTCGCCCTCGTTCCAGCGGTAGAGGCCGGAGTCTGTCCCGGCCAGCACTTCGCCCGGCCGCTTGGGATGCGCCGACAGCGCCCAGACGCGGGCCTCGAGATAGAGGCCGGATTCGATATAGGGCCGGATCCAGGTCTCGCCGTCGTCGCGGCTGAACCACACCGACATGCCGGCGGTGCCGACGCAGAGCAGGTTGGGCATTCGAGTCCTCCGTTCGGGCGCCCTCTTTGCGTAGGGCTGCCGAGTATGACTAAGGGTCCCTCGCTGCGCTCGGGATGACAATGGTGTTGAGGTTGGCGCTGTGCGTCGACACAAAAATCGCTGTCATCCCGAGCGCAGGCGAGAGACCTTTGCCGGACGCCCATTGGAAGCCCCGGACCGTGCCCTTGCCAACCCGGGACGATTGACCGACAGTCACGCCAACTGCGCCACGGGGTTACAGGCGCGGAACAGGGAGCTTTTAGATGAAATTCACCGCACTTCTCGGAATGGCGGCGGCGTTCGCCGTCGCGGGTGGCAGCATCGCCGCCGCCCAGACGCCGGCACCGGCGCAGCTCGACACCAAGAAGTTCAACGTGATCGGCACGTGGAACTTCCTCAACATCAACAAGAAGGTCGAACAGCCGTTCTGGAGCGAGCAGCTCGGCGCGGCGTCGGGCGGCAAGCTGACCGGCAACATCAAGTCGATCACCGAGCTCAACCTCAAGGGCACCGAGGTGCTGCGCCTGCTGAAGACCGGCGTCTACGACGTGGCGCATGCGCTGCCGATCTACGTCGACGACGGCGCCGCCATCTTCGAGGGCTCCGACCTGTCGGGCGTGGCGCAGAGCGTCGCCCAGCAGCGCGAGATCCTGAGCGCCTGGATGCCCGAGATGCAGAAGGTGATGCGCGACAAGTTCGGCTCGATGATCGTGTCGACCTTCGCCTTCCCGCAGCAGGTGTTCTTCTGCCGCGACGAGATTTCCAGCCTGGCCGACATCAAGGGCAAGAAGGTGCGCGTGCAGGGCGTCTCCCAGTCCGACCTGGTGAAGGCGCTGGGCGGCTCGGCCGTCACCATCCCGTTCGGCGAGGTCGTGCCGGCGCTCGAGAAGGGCGTCGTCGACTGCGGCATCACCGGCACCCTGCCGGGCTACCAGGCGAAGTGGCCGGAAGTGGTGAAGACCGTCGTCGACGTGTCGCTGGGCTACACCGCGGGCTTCGTCTCCGTGAACCTCAACAGCTGGAACAAGCTCTCCAAGCCGACCCAGGAGTTCATGACGGGCCAGTTCAAGAAGCTCGAAGAGGCGGCCTGGGCCAGCGTCGAGGCCGATACCAAGGAAGGCATCGCCTGCGACACCGGCAACGGCCCGTGCTCGGTCGGCCCGCCGGCCAAGCTGAAGCTGGTGATGCCGACGGACGCCGACCGCGCCCTGGTCAAGAAGGCGCTGAACGACGTCGTGCTGCCCGAATGGGCCAAGCGCTGCGGCGCGGAGTGCGCGGCCAAGTGGACCGAGATGGTCGGCAAGCGCTACGGCCTCGTCGCCAAGGCGAACTGAGCCTCGGCTCGCCGCGGCCCTTCGGAGGAGGGGGACAGATGGACCGTCTGTGGCGCGGCGCCTCGGCCGCCGCTCTGTGGGGCGCGTGGGCCGGTGGCGCCATGATCCTCCTGGCGGCCGTCGTGGTGACGGTGGAGGTGATCAGCCGCAAGCTGCTCGCCTTCGCCTTCTCCGGCTCCGACGAGATCGCGGCCTATCTCTTCGCCGTGGGCACGTCGTGGTCGCTGGCGCACGTGCTGGTGACGCGCGGCCATGTTCGCATCGACGTGCTCTATGGCCAGCTCGGGCCGCGGGTCCGGGCGGCCTTCGACCTGGTGGCCATCTTGGGTCTCGCGATCCTCGTCCTGGCCATCGTCGACCGCGCCGGGGAGATCTTCCTCGACAACCTGACCGGCGGAAACCGCTCCAACACGCCGCTGCGCATTCCGCTGGCCTGGCCGCAGGCGCCGTGGTTCGCCGGCTTCGTGCTGTTCCTGATCGTCACCGTGCTGGCCTTCCTGCGCAGCCTGCTGGCGCTGGTGCGCGGCGACTTCGGCACCGTCTCGGCGACCATCGGCGTGCCCTCGCAGGACGAGGAAGTGAAAGGCGAGCTGGGGTCGCTGGGGATCGGATCGCCGGACACGGCGGGCAAGAGGTAGACATGCTCGGCACGGCCCTCCTGCTTCTCGTCGCCCTGCTGGCCGTCAGCGTCCCGGTCGCCGCCGTCATGGGCGTGCTGGGCCTGGCGCTCAACCAGTTCTTCTCGTCGATCCCGCTCTACCTCGCGATGGGCGACATCGTCTGGAACGCCAGCTCCGAATACATCCTGATCGCCATCCCGATGTTCGTGATGCTGGGCGAGATCCTGCTGCGCTCGGGCATCGCCCATCGCGTCTATGCCGCGATCGCGACCTGGCTCTCCTGGCTGCCGGGCGGCCTGATGCACGCCAACATCGGCACCTGCGCGATGTTCGCGGCGACCTCGGGCTCGAGCGTCGCCACCGCCGCCACGGTCGGCGTGGTGGCCCTGCCGCAGGTCAAGATCCGCCGCTACGACGAATCGCTGTTCCTCGGCACGCTGGCGGCGGGCGGCACGCTCGGCATCCTCATTCCGCCGTCGATCAACTTCATCCTCTACGGGCTGCTGACCCAGACGTCGGTGCCGCGCCTCTACCTCGCGGGCATGATCCCCGGCCTGCTGCTCACCGCCTTCTTCATGGGCATCGTGCTGGTCTACTGCCTGGTCTCGCCCGCCAAGGGCGGCACGCCGGTCGAGAGCCGCTGGCGCGACCGGCTGCGCAGCCTGAAGGATCTCGCCGGGCCGCTGTTCATCTTCGGCGTCGTCGTCGGCTCGATCTACGCCGGCTGGGCGACGCCCACGGAAGCGGCGTCCATGGGCGTCTTCGCGGCGCTGTTGCTGGCCGCCTGGGAGCGTGCGCTCTCCTGGCCGATGATCAAGGCGGTGTTCGAGGGCACGATGCGGACCACGGCGATGATCATGCTGATCATCATCGCCGCGCAGTTCCTGAACTTCGTGCTGGCCAACATCGGCGTCACCGACGGGGTGGCCAAGGCGATCGAGGCGCTGGGGCTGGGCAAGGTCGGCACGATGCTCCTGCTGATCGTGTTCTACCTGATCCTCGGCTGCTTCATGGAGACGATCTCCATGATGATTCTCACGACGCCGTTCGTGTTCCCCATCGTGGTCGGGCTGGGCTGGGATCCGATCTGGTGGGGCATCGTGCTGACGATCCTGATCGAGGCGGCGCTTGTGACGCCGCCGGTCGGCCTCAACCTCTACGTCGTGCAGAGCCTGCGCACGACCGGCGCCATCGCCGACGTGATCCGCGGCGCCCTGCCGTTCGTGGCGGCGATGATGGGCCTGATCCTGCTGCTGATGGCCTTCCCCGACATCGCGCTCGGCCTGCCGCGCCTGGTGATGGGCTGACGGTCGGGCCGGGAAGGCCCGGCGCTCAGGGCGCGCGACCCGGCGGGAACTGGATGTTGAAGCCGGCGAAGACCTGGAAGCTCGGCTGTCCGATGCCGCTCTGCACCACCGAGTATTGCGGCTCGAGATACATATTCAGCACGTTGCCGTCGGCCAGCTGCCTGACCCGGCCGATCCCGAGCCCGAGCGGCACGACCGCCCGCTGGCGGCCGAAATCGACGGTCGCGATGCCGCTCGACCGGACGTAGAAGCCGTCGCTGAGATTGTAGAACAGGAAGGGCTGGACGGTGAGCGATCGCGCGCTGCCGTCGAAGGCCTGCTGGTAGGCGACCAGCGCCGCCGCCAGCCCCCACGCATAGGGTGCGCTGACGACACCCTGCACGCCGCCCTGCCACTTGCGCTCACCCAGCGCCGGGCTGGTGGCGGTCGGCAGAATCAGCAGCGGGCCGATCCCCAGCTTGGCGTTGGCGAGCTGGATCAGCGGCACGTCGAACAGCGTGAGATCGCCCAGCCCGCTCTCGGTGCCGGCCGGCCCCCAGACCGTCGTCCCGGCGGCGAGCGAGGCACGCATCAGCTGCGGCCAGCCGAACGTGTCGTGCGGTACGATCCCGCGCAGGAAGGGCTGGTCGGCGCCGCTGCCCGGCTGACCGCTCATCACCGGCTGCAGGTAGTTCTGCACCTGGATCGCGGGAATGTCGGTCAGCGGATTGTTGGCGACGTTCTGCTGGGCGCCGGCCGGCGACGCCGCCAGGGCCATCGTCAGCAGGAGCGCGGCGAGGGGCGCGACGGACCGGGGCCGTGCGCAGTCGGTCATCGCGTGCGCATTGCGAGGCGGATCGCGGGGCGCATCACGGGGCGAGGACGTGGAGCAGGGTGCGGTTGAAGGCATCGGCCGCTTCGTAGGCCACCCAATGCCCCGCGCCCGGGATGACGTTCATCTCGAAATCCGGCTGCAGGGCGCGGAAAAGATCGATGCGCTCCTGGATGTGCGGGTAGGTCGTCGAATCGAACTCGCCCCAGATGCCGGTGAGCGGCACCTTCACCCGCGGCAGCACTTCGCTGAGCTTGAAGGCCTGGCCCATGATGCGGCTGCGCGTCCTGGCGCGCGTGGTGTTCAGGATCTGCATGTGGATCGCGATGCCGTCGACGCTCTTCGGATCCTGCAGCATCAGGATCTCGAGATTGCGCCTTGCCTCGGCCGCCAGCGTCTCTGGTGGCATCTCGGCTAAAAGCTTGTGCAGCTTGGGGCCGGGCTTGCGCGTGGCTTTCAGGCCGCCGGCGCCGACCAGCGCGATGCGGCGGATGCGGTCCTCGAACAGGGTGGCGATGTGACCCGAGACCATGCCGCCGAACGAGAAGCCCGCGATAGCGAAGGACTGGTCCTTCGGCAGCAATTTCTTCATCGCGGCCTCGACGCAATGCGTCACCGACCAGATGTCGTTCACGTCGTCGGGCGGATCGCTGTCGCCGAGACCGGGGAGATCGGCGGCGTAGACGGTGAAATGCTCGCTGAGCGGCAGGACGTTGCGGATCCAGTGGATCCACGAGCCCGAGCCACCGTGGAACAACAGCAGGATCGGCTTGCCGGAGTCGGCGCCGAAGACGTGCCACATCATCTTCCCGGTTCCGCCGGCGCTTCGGGGGCCCATCGGCACGCGCACGATCTGCGACCGGTTGGCGACCTCTTCGATATGCTCGGCAGCGGTGCGGCCGTCCGCCATACGCGGGACGGCGGAAAAATCGAGACTCATGCCTTGATCGCCCCCAGCAGGCGTTCGACGAACTCGGGCGCCTTCTTGCGGTCGATCCAGCGCAGCACGGTGACCAGGTCGTTGTCGGGATCGATCCACACGATGTGGCTGCCCCAGCCCAGCGCGAAGTAGCTGCGCTCCGAGGCGGCGGCGAACTGGCGTCGGTCGGTGTTGAGCCACCACATCAGCCCGTAGAAGGGCGCGACCGGGCAGGGCTTCACCAGCTCGCCGGTCCAGCCCTTGGGCAGGATCTGCTTGCCGCCCCACACGCCGCCCTGCGCCACGAGCCTTCCCATCAGCGAGAGGTCGCGCGCCGAGATGACGATGCCGCCGCCCCAGTGGCCGCCGCCCGGCACCGACAGCATCTGCTTGCCGTCGATTAGGTCGAACGAGTTGCGGTAGCCGTCCCACTTCCAGCCCTGCGAGCCGCCGATCGGGTCCATGATGCGCCGCTTCAGCACCTGCGGCAGCGGCTCCTTGAACACCTGCAGCAGCGAGCGCGACAGGCGGTTCACCCTCACGTCGTTGTATTCGTAGAAGCTGCCCGGCTTCTTCATCGCGCGCCGCGTGCCCTTGGGCGCATCGGCGACGGCGACGCCGACCACGCGATTGTGGTCGATGCGGTCTTCCTTGCCGAAGACGCTGCCCGACCATTCGCTGGTCTGGGTCAGCAGGTGACGCCAGGTGATGTCCCGGTTCTGCTCGCTGGTGAACCCGTCGTCGAGCGCGTAGCCCGCGACCTTGTCGTCGAGGCTCTTGATGAGCCCGTCGCCCAGCGCGAGCCCTGCGAGCAAAGCGAGGTAGCTCTTGGCGACGCTGAAGGTCATGTCGGCGCGGTCGACGTCGCCCCATTCGGCGATCTTCTCGGTGCCGCGATAGACGATGCCGGAGGCAGCCCCGCGCGGCGTCACCGGACCCAGCACCTCGTTGTCCGGGGCCTTCTCGCCCGAATCGTAGGTCATCACGAACTGCCCGTCGGGCATGTACATGCTGTGGGGCCAGTGGGATTCGGCCCCCTGGGCGAAGGCGATGGCGTCTTTCAGATCGGTCATGCCCGCAATCAACATTGGAGCCTGTGCCGGAGCAAGCGTAGAAAGCGCATCATGGCCACCGCAAATCCGACCCCCTCGACGATCACCCTCCGCCGCCCCGACGACTGGCACGTCCATCTGCGCGACGGCGTCATGCTGGCGGCCTGCGCCGTGCACACGGCCCGCCAGTTCGGTCGCGCCATCATCATGCCGAACCTCGTGCCGCCGGTGACGACGGTCGCCGAGGCGAGCGCCTATCGCGAGCGCATCCGCGCCGCGGTGCCGAAGGACCTGAACTTCGAGCCGCTGATGACCTGCTACCTGACCGATGGCGCCGACCCGGCCGAGCTGACGCGCGGCAAGGAAGAAGGCGTGTGGGTCGCGGCCAAGCTCTATCCGGCGCATGCCACCACCAACTCCGCGCACGGCGTGACCTCGATGGACCGCGTCGCGAAAGGGCTGGAGGCGATGGAGAAGGCCGGCATGCCGCTGCTGGTCCATGGCGAGGTGACCGATCCCGAGGTCGACATCTTCGACCGCGAGGCGGTATTCCTGGACAAGGTGCTGGCGCCGCTCCTGAAGCGTCACGCGGGACTCAAGATCGTGCTGGAGCACATCACGACCCGCGAAGGCGTGGCCTTCGTCGAGGCCAATCCGGGCCGGATGGGCGGCACGATCACGCCGCATCACTTGAGCTACAACCGCAATGCGCTGTTCAAGGGCGGCATCCGTCCGCACTTCTATTGCCTGCCGATCGCCAAGCGCGAGGAGCATCGTCTCGCTCTGCGGAGGGCGGCGACCTCGGGCGGCACGCAATTCTTCCTCGGTACCGACACCGCGCCGCACACGACCGACACCAAGGAATGCGCCTGTGGCTGCGCCGGCGTGTTCAATGCCCCGGTCGCCATGCAGGTCTACACGCAGGTCTTCGCCGAGGAGGGCGCGCTCGCCCATCTCGAAGGCTTCGCCTCGCTGAACGGCCCGCGCTTCTATGGCCTGCCGCCCAACGAGGAGCGCGTCACCCTGCACGCCCGCCCGCTGGACATCCCCGACATCGTGGCCGTACCGGGTGGCGGAAAAGACATCACCGTCTTCCGGCCCGACACGCCGGTCGACTGGAGCTTTTGATCATCGGAGCGCCGCCACTCCAGTGGCGCAATCATGCTCATGAGCGCCACTGGAGTGGCGCGCTCCATTGAGGGAAATCCCACTCAAAGATCGCTCGCGTTCGACTGAATGACGATTTACCTTCGGGGGCATGAGCAAACGAGGCATACCCGAAGGCGCCGTCGTCCGCGGCACCGACAAAGGCTACGACGATCCCCCCAAGGCCCCCCTGAAGCCCGGCAGCGAGCGGCCGGTCGAGCAGATCGAGAAAGTCTATCCGTACATGCGGCCGCGCGATGCGGCGACGCTGATCCTGGTACGGATGAAGGGCAACACGCCGGAGGTCCTGATGGGCTGCCGCGCCGCCGCCCATGCCTTCATGCCCAACCGCTACGTGTTCCCCGGCGGCAAGGTCGATCCCGACGATGCGCGCGTTCCCGTCGCGACCTCGCTCGATCCCTTCGTCAACGAGCGCCTGATGCGCGCCGCCTCGGCGCAGCGCGCGCGCGCGCTGGCCGTCGCCGCCGTGCGCGAGACCTTCGAGGAAAGCGGGCTGATGCTCGGCAAGCCCCTCCAGGGCGGTGCGCCGAAGAAGGACTATGGCGAGCACTGGAAGGGCTTCCTCGACCAGGGCATGGCGCCGGCGCTCGACTGCCTCGACCTGATCGCGCGCGCGGTGACGCCGCCCGGCCGGCCGCGCCGCTTCAACGCGCGCTTCTTCATGGCGCGGGCGGAAGACGCGACGGGCGAAATCCGCCATTCGAGCGAGATGGGCGACATCCGCTGGGTGCAGCTCGACGAGGCGCGCGAGCTGCCGCTGCCGACCATCACCGGGTTGATCCTGGGCGAGATCGGACGGCTGGTGAAGGAACCGCCCAACCGCAAGGAGCAGCGCAAGATTCCGCTCTTCACCACGGTGCATCGCAAGCACCTGATGATCGAGGAATAGGATCGTGGCGGAGCGTGCGGCCGATGCCCCGCCGCCCGCCAGTCTCCGGCGTACGAGCGCGGTGAGCGTCCTGCCGCGCGGCGGCGTGCGCCTGCGCACGCTGGTCCTCATCCGCTGGGGCGCCGTCGCAGGGCAGGCCTTCACCGTCGCGGTCGTGCATTGGGGACTTGGCTTCGGCATGCCGGTCCTGGCGGTCGGCGGCACGATCGCGCTGTCGGCGCTGCTCAACCTCACCGTCAGCATCGGCCGCCCCGGCTCGGCGCGCATCGACGACCGCGAGGCGGCGGTCTTCCTGGCCTTCGACATCCTGCAGCTCGCCGTGCTGCTCTATCTTACCGGCGGTCTGATCAATCCCTTCTCGCTGCTGCTGCTGGCGCCGGTCGCGATCGGCGCGACCATCCTGTCGCTGGCGAGCAACGTGGCGCTGACCCTGCTCACAATCGCGAGCATCTCGCTGCTGGGCCTCTTCTATCAGCCGCTGCCGTGGAAGGGCCCGCCGCCCAACCTGCCCGACATCTACCAGGTGGGCGTGTGGGCCGGCCTGTCACTCACGACCCTGCTGATCACCCTCTACGGCTGGCGGCTGGCCGAGGAGCAGCGCCAGATGGCCGATGCGCTGGCGGCCGCACAGGCGGCGCTGGCGCGCGAGCAGCAGCTCTCGGCGCTGGGCGCGCTGGCCGCCGCCGCCGCCCACGAACTGGGCTCGCCGCTTTCGACCATCGCGGTCGTCACCAAGGAGATGCAGCGCGAGATCGAGCTCGACGATCCGCTGCGCGAAGACGTCGAACTCCTGGCCGCCGAATCGGAGCGCTGCCGGTCGATCCTCGCGCGCCTGTCGATGGACCCGGCCGGCGACGTCTCGGACTCCTACACGCTGGTACCGCTGCCGGCCCTGATCGAGGCCGCCGCCCAGAACTACGCCCGCGAGGAGATCGACATCGCCTTCGTGTCGGGGCCTGTCGGCGAGGGGGTGCCGACGACCGCGCCGATCCAGTTGCGCAGCCCGGAGATCATGCAGGGTATCGGAAACATCGTGCAGAACGCCGTTTCCTTCGCCCGCAAGGAGGTGCGCGTTGCCACGCGCTGGACGCGCGACTGGTCGGAAGTCGAGGTCGTGGACGACGGGCCGGGCTTCTCCGAGGCCCTGCTCGACGAGCTGGGCACGCCGTTCATTTCGACCCGGCAGGGCCAGGAGGGCCATATGGGTCTCGGCGTCTTCATCGCCAAGACGCTGCTGGAGCGCACCGGCGCCAACGTGACCTTCGGCAATCGCAGCGACACGGGCGGCGGGGCGGCCGTCTCGGTGCGCTGGTCAAACCCAGTCTTCAAGGCTACATAGCGGCCGATGTCGAAGGAGTCGCCATGACCCAGGACAGCGGCGCCAATCGCCCTGTGTCCCCTGTCATCGCCGGTGCGACGAGCAACAAGGACCGTACCTTGCTCATCGCCGACGACGATGCAGCTTTCCGCAACCGGATCGCGCGCGCGCTCGAGCAACGCGGGTTCATCGTGACCGCGGTCGGCTCGGTGGCCGAGGCGCTGGCGCAAACCGCGCGCCCGCCGGCCTTCGCCGTACTCGACCTCAGGCTGGCCGACGGCAACGGGCTGGAACTCGTGGGCCCGCTGCGCCAGGCGCGTCCCGACATCCGCATCGTCGTCCTGACCGGCTACGGCAACATCGCGACCGCCGTCGCCGCCGTGAAGGAAGGCGCCGTCGACTATCTCGCCAAGCCCGCCGACGCCGACGCCATCGAGCAGGCGCTGACGGCGCACGGCCGCAAGCTGCCGCCGCCGCCCAGCAACCCCATGTCGGCCGACCGCGTGCGCTGGGAGCATATCCAGCGCGTGTTCGAACAATGCGATCGCAACGTCTCCGAGACCGCGCGCCGCCTCAACATGCACCGCCGCACCCTGCAGCGGATACTGGGCAAGCACGCCCCGCGCGAGCACTGAGCAACAGCATGACCCCTCCGTCGTCGTAAGACGACGACACCTCCCCATCTGAATGGGGAGGAACGAAGGCTCATTGCCTCCCCATTCAGATGGGGAGGTGCCCCGAAGGGGCGGAGGGGTCAAATCTTCAAGCCCGCCGGTTCGCGGCGTTCCAATAGTGTTCGAGATTGGAAATCAGCGCCGGGCTGAAGTGACACCAGGCCTGCTCGCGCGCGTAGAGCGCGGCATAGCGGCGGAACGTATCGAGCGGCTCGACGCCGAGGCGTAGCGCACGGCGGTTGCCGATGGCGCCGACCGCGCCCGATCCGGTGAGGCGATCGATCACGCGGGTGATGGTGGCGTCGATCTCATCGGGTGCCACGACCTCGTCGCAGATCATGCGGCCCACGTCGGAATCGCACTCGATGCGGCGCTCGTACATGATCGCCTGGCGCGCGAGGCGGTCGCCGACGAAACGTGACAGTCGAAGGTTCGCCATCGCCGGGATGATGCCTTCCTTGCGGGCCGGCAGGGTCATGTAGGCATCGCGGCCGGCGATGTTGAAGTCGGTCGCGAGCAGGATCTGGCAGCCGCCGCCGATGGCGAAGGTCTCGACTGCGGAGATCCAGAGCTTCTCGATCGAATCGCCCGCGACCTCGTCGGGCAGGACGTCCGGTCGCGCGAGGCCGCGGAACATCTTGTTCACGAAACCCATGTCGCGGATCAGGAACCACAGGAACGGGATCTTGCCGTAGTAGAGATGCGTGAGGTTGATGCCGGCATTGTAGACGCGCCGGCCGGCATACTTGCCCTCCGGCACCACGTCGCCGCGCAGCACGGCGACCTCGCTCTGCCGGTCGAGGGTGCAGACGTCGGCGCCGATCTCGGTCGCGGCCTGGGTCGCATTGTCTTCCGAATTGAGGAAGCGCCGGTTGGACAGGAGCAGCACCGCCGCCTTGCCCTGGCGCTCGACGCGCGCGTAGCCGAGGTCGAGCGTGCCGTCGCGCTGGAACTTCGCGAGCGCTTCCATCGACTCTTCGCGGGGCAGCAGCATGGCGTGGCAGAGATGCAGGCCGCAGTCGGCATCGGCGAGGAACTGGTTGCAGAGAATGCCCTGGTCGATCTCGACGCCGTCCTTCTCGGACTGACGCAACTCGGCTTCGGCCGCCACCTGCGCCGCTGTCGGCGCGAGGCCGGGTACGAGGGCGGCGGCGTCATAGACCAGCCGCTCGATGCGCACGAACTTCCGCCGGCCGTCGGTCAGCCGGTCGTAGAGCGTGCGCGCGTGGCGGCGCAGGAAAGCGAAGCGGGCTTCGCGCGCCGCCTGCTTCAGGGACTCGGCCGCATCATAGGTCGCGGAATCGCGATTCGGTTTGGAAGGCAGTCGCGCGAGGCGTTCGGCGGCGTCTCGCCAGTAGTGCGAGAAGGCGGCGACATCGGCCGCAAAATCGTCGCTGGCCGCGACCGGCGCCGGTGCCACATCCATTTCGACGTTCCTGCCTGCAACGATTGTCGCGACGGGCCTGCCGAACGACATGCCCAATCGCGTGCCACAAACTTAGAGGCAGCGTCCAGCCCCGACAACCCCGCCGCCGCCGTCGATCACACGATCAGGATGCTCGACTGTGAAAGGGCAAGGCCAGGCGACAGGATGGCGAACGTCGTGGCACCGCCTGCACCCGTTCCGTCGACATCGAACTGCAGGGCGCCTGTAGCGTTGTTGTAGAGGATGCGATCGTCGGCATCGAGCGCAGCACTGGCGATGCGGAACGCGGCCGATGTCAGCTTGCCGGGTGTGAGGCCGGTAAAGATGTCGTTGTCGAGGACGACGAGATCGCTGCCGACCGTGAAATCGAGAATGGTATCGACGTTGCCGGCGCCGAGGGCGGTATCGAACACGAAGCGATCCCGCCCGGCATCGCCCGACAGCGTATCCGAGCCCAGCCGGCCGTTGATCGTGTCGTTGTTGATCGAGCCGGTGATGACGTTCGCCGCATCGTTGCCGATGCCGGTCAGGGAACGAAGCCCTTCAAGCGACAGGTTCTCGACATTGGCCGCGAGGGTGTGGCTCACGGTCGTGCGCACCGTGTCGATTCCGGCACCGGCCGCCTCGACGATCGTGTCGCCCGCCTTGTTGACCATGTAGGTGTCGTCGCCGCCGCCGCCGGCCATCGTGTCGGCCCCCGCGCCGCCGTCCAGCAGATTGGCCCCGGCGGTGCCGATCAGCGAATCGACGCTCTTCGTCCCGATCAACTGCACCTCGTCGATGTCGACGATGATCTTGCCGGAAAGATCGAGCGTCCCGCCGATCTTCATCTGAACGGAGAGAACATGCTGGCCGTCGCCGCCGCGCGGCGCGGCCACGCCGGGTTCCAGCATGTTGCCGACGAACGTTCCGATGCCCGCGATCTGGGCCGCCGTGAAGGTCACCGTGCCATCGACCGCAGCGTCGAAATGCACCTGCTCGATGCTCAAAAGCCGGGCGTTCCAGAAGTCGGTGGAGCCGCTTACGAACAGGGTGTCGATCCCGTCGTCGCCGGCGATTCTTTCCCCCATCGGTACAGCCTCGAAGCGGAAGATGAAGGTGTCGTCTCCATCCTCGCCGAGCAGCACGTCGATGCCCTCGCCCCCTTCGAGAAGGTCGTTGCCGGCGCCGCCGAACTGGACATCGTCGCCGCCCCCGCCGAACAGCAGATCGTCGCCGTCGTTGCCGACCAATCGGTCCGCGCCGCCGGGCACGAAGCTGAAGCGGCGCTCGCCGTACAGGGCGTCGTTGCCGTCCCGGCCTCTCAGCGTGTCGTCGCCGATGCCGCCGAAGATCGCGTTGTCACGGGCGTCGCCGAACACGGTCTCCGACACCACGTCCTGGGCATGGACGGAAAAATAGAGCGGGCCGGTGACGATGCCGTTGCGCGTCGAGGTCACGGCGCCGGTAACGGTGCCCAGATCGCCTTCCGCGTCGAACATCAGCCGATCGCGGACGACGATCTGCCCGAGGGCGTTGAGGCCAAAGGCGCCACCGCCATCGTCCACCAGCGTAAGGGCGTTGACGTCGAGGAGATCCTGATCGACAGCCCTCAGCGAGCCGATGACGTGCCCGTTGCTGGGGTTCTCGAGCACGAAGGCCGTGGATGACCCGGTCGACGCGAAGGCGACGTCGGTCGGAGCGTCGTTGGCGTCGGCGACCGCGAACGTCACGACACGTTCGACGGCGTTGCCCGACGAGTCGGTGGCGCGCACGGTCAGGCTTTCGATCGGACTCGTCTCGAAGTCGAGGACCGTGCCGGCCAGGTAAAGGCCGGTGCCCACGATCGAAAAGCGCCCGACATTGTCCACGAGCTCGAAAGCCGGGGGCGGCGGCGAATCAGGGTCCACGGCCGACAGCGTGCCGATCAATGTGCCCGCTCCGGTGCTCTCCGGCAGAGGTGCGCCAGCCGGCGACAGGGAGATCGACTGGGGCGCGATGTTGGACGCCACGCCGCTCACGATTCGGTATTCCATCACCTCGTTGCGCGAGACGAGGATCAGGTCGCCATCCGGTTGTTGGGCGAGTCTCGGGTGGTCGCCGACCGCCATCGCCTGCGGCGGCATGGTCACGCTGCCGTCGTAGCCGAAGGCGGCCAGATAGATCGTGCCCACGACGGCGGGACCTGAGACCCATGTCAGTGCGAAGCCACCGTCGATCAGGCTGATCGCCTCGAAATCGTGCGCGGGAAAGGGGCTCAGGAGGGTGACGACCGGCGTGACGGGACTGCCCGCCGGATCGAAGACGCGCGCCCGTATGGTGTCGGTCGGTCCGTCGCCCCAGATGACGATGAAGTTGCCGGTGCCCAGCGCGGCGACTTCGGGGCCGAACTGGTTGCCGGCACCGACGGCCACTGAAATGAGGGCACTATCTCCGCCCGGCGCACCGAGCACCCGGGCGAAGATGTCGTAATTGTAGCTGGTCCCGTCGCGCTGGTTCCAGGTCAGCACGTGTCCGCCGCCGGCGAGCAGGGCCAGGCTGACGTCCTTCTCGATCGTAGTACCGGCCCCGAGCACTTGCGCCGTGCCGTCCACCATCGTGGCGTTGGGTTGCCCCTGGACGATCGAGCCAACCTGCTCGGCGAGCGTGGCGTAGCGGTCCAGATCGAAGTTCCAGGTGCCATGGTAGTGGCTGATGGCCGCGACGTAGTTGCCATCGGCGTCGACCGCGAGTTCGTCGAGAAGCGTGCGGGTATTCTCCTTGGTGTACAGGAAGAATTGGGTCGAGACGGCGGGAGTTGCGCCCTCCTGTGGCGTGACGATCCGGGCGGCGATGCCCGAGTAGGGCGGCAGTTCCGGCACTTCCCCGATGATGTGGAGCGGGTCGTCGGAAGGCGTACGCCACTCCGTCTCGTAGGCCACCAGGAACGTGCCGTCCGGACGGGCGGCGACCATGGGGAACCATTGATTGTGCGGGGTGAGGCCGCCGGGATTGTCGATCCTGAACTCGGAGCCGAGGGCGGTCCCATCGGCGGTGAACAACCGGGCCTTCACCTGCCAGCCGTTGGCGTAGTAGCCGTCTGCCGGCGCGCCCGCCGGTATGATCCCGGCCTCGCTGTTGTCCGTCCAGGCGATCAGGAAACGACCATCCGCCAGGACCGCCGCCGAGGGCAGCGATCGAATGCCCGGCAGGGCCGAGTCTGAGATGAAGCCGGAGCCGATGATCGCCGCCATGTGACCTCCTCGCCGGTCCGGGGGCGTGGTCGATCTCATCCTCCGCCTTCTCTCCCGCCGCGGAGATGTGCAAGGATCGTCGGCCTGTCGATGTCGGACGGCAGGAGGAACGGTAGTCGCGTGGTGGTGTGAGCGCTTCCTACGATCGTGGGAGAAAGCGCGATTCCCGCTGGAGGAGACGCGCATGAGGGAAGAAGAGGCTTTCTCCGAAGCGATCGGAGCGCTCTACGATTGCATCCTGGATCCGGCTCGATGGACGTCCGCCCTCGAGCGGCTCTCGCGATACGTGGGAGGCTCGAGCGCCCTCCTGTTCCATCAGGATCATCGTTCGAGGACCGGCGGGTTCCTCCAGTCCTACAACGCCGATCCAGAGTGGACACGGCTCTACTTCGAGAAGTACGTCCAGCTCAATCCTGTCTTGCCGCTCACCGCCTTCATGGACGTCGGCTCTTCGACATCGATGTCGCGTGTGATGGACATGGATGAGTACCGGCGAACGCGCTTCTACAACGAATGGGCGGCGCCTCAGAATTTCCACGATGTCGTCGTGACCGTCCTGGCCAAGAGCGCTTCGGCGGTCGGCATGTTCGGGGTGACGCGTTTCCAGGATGAGGGACTCGCGGGCGAAGACGAAATCCGGCGCATGCAGCTCGTTTCCCCGCACGTACGGCGCGCCGTGACCATCGCCCGCCTGTTCGACGGTGTGCGCGAACAGGGCGTGGCGCTGACGTCGACCTTCGATGCGATGTCGGATGCGGTCTGGTTGCTCGACACCAGCGGCGGCGTGTTGTTCGGCAATGCGGCTTCGCAGGCCCTGACCACCGAGGGCGGTCCGGTCGCCAGGGCGTCCGGCGGGCGCTTCGTCTTTCGCGACGGCGGTGCCACCGAAGCCCTGAACCACGCCTTGCGCCACCTCGACGGCGGAGGGACCGTCGGCGAGATCGCGGTCACGTCTCCAGACGACCGGCCGTTCATCGCCTATCTGGTCTCGCTGCTTTCGAAGGGCATCGTCGCCGCGCCGACCGGCGCCGCGGCCGCGCTGTTCCTGCGGCCGGTCGTAGCCGACGAAATACCGCCGATGCAGGCTCTCGCCCAGCTCTATGGACTGACCCCGCGCGAGTTCCAGGTGTTCACCGGGCTGCTGCAATTCGGCGGCGTGCCCGAGGTGGCGCGCAACTTCGGCCTTTCGGCTACGACCGTTCGGTCACATCTGCAGAGCATTTTCGACAAGACGGGCGTGCGCAGCCAGAGCGATCTCGCCCGGCTGGCGGCATCGAGCGTTCCGCCCGTCGCCTCGCGCTGACGTCAGTCCTCGGGCAACTCGAACATGGAAGGAAATGGAGCGGGCGACGGGATTCGAACCCGCGACCTACGGCTTGGGAAGCCGACGCTCTACCACTGAGCTACACCCGCGTTGGCCTCATTCTAGCCCGCGGTTGCGCCCGAGGTCCAATCGTGTATCTCAGGCGGATGCTCGATGAAGTCCTCACTCCCGAAGAGCGCGCCGTCGTGGCGCGCGCCCGCGCCTTTGCCGAGGAGCATGTCGCGCCCAACGCCGCGCGCTGGGAATGGGAGCGGCGCTATCCGCTCGAAACCATCAAGGCCGCCTGCGCCATCGGGCTCAACACGATCGAGCTGGCGAAGAAGCATGGCGGGCAGGGCCTGTCCTTCTCCTGCAAGCTGCGCGCTTTCGAGGAGATCGCGAAGCACGACTTCGCCTTCGCCTTCGCCCTGATCAACCACCACAACGCCTGCACGCGCTTCGCCCGCGACGGCCAGCCCGCGCATGTCGCGCGCCTGCTGCCGCGCATGTTGACCGGCGACCTGATCGGCTGTGCGGGCCTCAGCGAGCCCGGCGTCGGCAGCGACTTCGGCGGCCTGGAGATGGAAGCCGTCAAGGTCGACGGTGGCTGGAAGGTCAACGGCGCAAAGGCGTGGATCACCAACGCCGCGGTCGCGGGACTTTCCGTGGCCTATGCGCAGACCGACAAGTCGAAGGGCTATCGTGGGATCATCTGCCTCGCGATCGAAGCGGAGCGGCCGGGTTTCCATCGTGAGCCGCCGTTCCAGCTCCATGGCGGCCATGCGATCGGCGTCGGCGGCTTCCGCCTCGTCGACTACATCGCACCCGACGAGGCGGTGCTGCATCCGCCGGGGCAGGCGTTCAAGGCCGCCCTCGCCGGCATCAACGGCGCCCGCGCCTATGTCGCGGCCATGTGCTGCGGCATGCTGCAGGCCTCGCTCGAGACGGCGGTGCGCTACACGCAGCAGCGCAGGACCTTCGGCCAGCCGGTGATCGAGCATCAGGGCGTACGCTGGAAGCTGGTCGACGCCGCGACCGATCTCGAAGCCGCCCGTCTTCTCTGCTATCGCGCCGCGCGCCTGATCGACGAAGGCGCCGATGCGGTGATGCCGGCGGCCCACGCCAAGAAGTTCGCGACCGACATGGCGGTGCAGCGCATCGCCGACTGCATCCAGGCGATGGGTGCCAACGGCCTGCGCGCCGAGTATCCGCTGGCCCGCCATCTCGCGGGCGCCAAGATCGCGGCGTACACCGACGGCTCGATCGAGATGATGAACGAGCGCATCGGCGCGGGGCTCGGCGCGGTGTTTGGGGCGACGGCCTAGAAGAAATGACCCCTCCGCCCCTTCGGGGCACCTCCCCATTTGAATGGGGAGG
>OFDN01000261.1_pt1 | contig 48970 bp, 50 predicted proteins | sample 1520971 | NCBI WGS metagenome assembly OFDN01 (sample SAMEA94257418, study PRJEB24077) | hot springs metagenome | biome: Aquatic biome; feature: Geographical feature; material: Water | place: India | collected 2012-06-12 | depth 5 m | reverse complement strand
TGCGCCTGAACCGCGCCCTGTGGCTGCTGGCCGATGGCCTGCGCCAGTTGAAAGCTTGATTCCCCCACGGCAGGGGTAGGCAGCAGCCCTTGCCGTTTCTCTCGCTGCTGCGTCCCTGAACCCATAGGAGTTATCACCATGAACGCCATCACCCAAACTGAAGCCCGCGCCGTCCAAGCCCCCGCGCTGGAAGCCGCCGACCCGACCAAGAACCTGATCCTGGTTCCGCTGTCGCGGCTGGTGCTGCGTCCCACGGGCCGTAACGTGCGCAAGACCCCGCGCATGTCCATCCCGGAACTGGCCGCGAGTATCCAGCGTGTCGGCCTGCTGCAAAACCTGATCGTGATTCCCGTCAGTGATGGCGAGCATTACGAAGTGGTGGCCGGTGGCCGTCGCCTCGCCGCGTTGAAGCTGCTGGCGAAGAAGCGCCGCATCAGCAAGGAATGGCAGGTGCCTTGCCTGCTGGTGGCCGATGGCACCGCCCGCACGGCCAGCCTCACCGAGAACGTGCAGCGCGAAGCCATGCACCCGGCAGACCAGTTTGAAGCCTTCGCAGCGCTGGTGGCCGAAGGCCGGCCCATCGAGGACATTGCGGCAGATTTTTCCGTCACGCCGCTGGTGGTGCAGCGCCGTTTGAAGCTCGCCAATGTCTCGCCGCGCCTGATGGCGGACTATCGGGCCGATGCCGTGAGCCTTGACCAGTTGATGGCCCTTGCCATCATCGACGACCACGCCGCGCAGGAAGCCGCGTTCTACGATGCCCCGCAGTGGCAGCGCCAACCTTCCGCGCTGCGCGAACGCCTGACCGAGCGGGAAATCGACGCCTACCGGCATCCGCTGGTGCGCTTTGTCGGGCTGGACGCCTACGAACAGGCGGACGGAGGCATCCGCCGTGACCTGTTCGCGGAAGGCGATGCGGGCGTGTATCTGACCGATGCCGCGCTGCTTGAACGGCTGACGCAAGACAAGCTGGCGGGCATTGCCGCCACGGTTCGCGCCGAGGGCTGGGCATGGGTGGACGCCACGCCCGGCGTGACCCATGCCGACCTGCACGCTTTCCAGCGTGCCCCGAGGGAGCGGCGCGAACCGACCAAACGCGAAGCGCAGCGCATTGGGAAGCTGCAAGCCAAACTGCACGAACTGGCCGAAGCCGTGGATGCCGCGCTGGACGCCGAGGACGAGGACAAGGCCGACGCGCTGCAAGAGGAAGGCGAAGCCGTGGGCGAGCAGTTGCAGGCACTGGAAGATGGCTTGCAGGGATATGCCGCGGGCGTGAAGGCCGCAGCCGGTGCCATCGTCACCATCGGCCGCAACGGCGAGGCCGTGTTTCATCGCGGGCTGATGCGCGAGGCCGAGGCCAAGGCGCTGCGCACGCTGGAACGGCTGCGCCAAGGATTCAGCGGCGAGGACGCCGAGAACGAGAACGATGAAGAAGGCGACACGGCAGACGAGACACAAGCCCCCGCCATGTCCGACCGGCTGGCGCAACGCTTGAGCGCCCACCGCACGGCGGCGCTGCAAATCGAAGTCGCCCGACATCCACAGGTGGCACTGGCTGCGCTGGTGCATGGCATGGTGCAGACCGTCTTGCAGGAAAGCCGCTACGGCCTCAGCCGTGATTCTTTGCCGCTGGGCGTGAGCCTGAAACTGCAAGACCGGCTGGAAGGCATGGCCCCGGACTGGCCGCAGTCATCCGCCGCTGCGGCCCTGCGCGAACTGCGGCAGGTCGCGGGCGAAGCCTTGCCGCAGGACAGCGCCGCACTGTTCGCCGCGCTGCTGGCAAAGCCGCAAGACGAACTGGTGCGGCTGCTGGCGGTATGCGTGGCCGTCACGGTGGACGTGGTGACGCCCCGCGCCACGCCGCACCCGCCCGGCGCGGAACTGGCGCAGGCCGTGGGCCTCGACATGGCCGCATGGTGGCAGCCGAGCGCCGAAGGCTACTTCAAGCACGTTTCCAAGGCCGTGATTCTGGATGCCGTGGGCGCGTTTGCACCGGAATCCGTCACCCGGCTGGCGAAGCTCAAGAAGGCCGACATTGCCAGCGAAGCGGAGCGGCTGGCCGATGGCACGGGCTGGATGCCCGCCATCTTCAAGGCCGCAGGCCCGCAGGAAGCGGCGCATGAGGAAGGCCCGGAGCAGGACGCCCCGGAGGATGCCGAGGCAATGGCGGATGAAACCGCCGAGGCGCTGGCCGCTTGACCCGCGCCGAAGGCATGCGCCCCGGCCTCGACCGGGGCGCTTCGCTGGAAGGAGAAGCTCTATGATCCGTACAACCGCCAGCCGCCCGCGCATGGCGGCGATCTACGCGCCCGGAACGGTGCGCGCCCGCCGCTGGCACGGCGAAGGCGACGTGCGCGGCTACCGTCCGCCCTCGGGCTGGATGGCCCGCGCCGACCTCACCGACATTCACCCCATCACGGGCCGCGCCTTGCAGCGCGCTGTGTGGTGGATCATCGAAACCAAGGACTGATCGCGATCAGCACCGCGCCTAGGCCATTCCGTCCTGGGCGCGGTGAAATGCAAATCCGGGCGCGGCAGTAGCCGCGCCCGGTGTTCAAGGCCAGCCGCTTCAAGCCGCAGTTTGGAGCAGCGCCATCATGCGGTCACCAGCGCCGCCAGATGATGTTCAAAGCTGCCCGCGCTGCTGGCGGCGTTCACATGGTCGAAGTAGTCGTACCAGCCGCTGGCCTTGATGCCCGCCAGCAGCGCGTTCCGGGCGTGCTGGTCAGGGAAGCGCCAGATACCGAGGAAGCGGTGTTCGCTGCCTTGGTCGATGTGGGGTTCGGTTTCGGCCAGCGTCAACACTTCCACCCCCATGCTGGCAAGGCCAACCATCGCATTGGCGACGTTGGCGAGGAGCTGCTGGCGCTGCTCGACCGGCAGCGCATTCCATGTGGCGTTGGGGGTATAAAGTTCGACGAGGTAGTGAGACACGGGTTTCTCCTTTGTGGTTATGCGAGGTTGCGCTGGGCGCGTTGACAAATGCGGCGGGTTGCATCGGTTGATGTACCTTGCAGCCACTGGGTACAAAGATCACGCACGAAAGCGGGTTGATCCTTGGCGGCATCGTTGAGCCAGTTGGCCACCGAGTCCTGCACGTAAGCAGATGGATCAGCGCGCAATGGCGACAAAATGGGCAGCGCCTGTGCGGGTTCGCGCTTGAGCGCGGCGATGTGGGCGCACCACACGCCACGCGGACGCAGGGCTTCGCTGGCGAATCGGCGCAAGCGCTCGGATGACTCCGCCGTCCATGGCGCTAAGTGCGCGATGGACTCCGCCAGTTCTTGCGCCAGGTGCGGGCGCACGGCCATCCACGTCCATTCGCGCACGCCGAAATGCGCGTCGTCGGCCAGCGGGCGAATGGAAGTCAGCCGCGCTTGCAGATCCAGCGCGGGCTGCGCGCCGATCATGAAGCAGGCCCAGCCACGCACGGTATCGGCAGCGTGGCTCTGGCACTGTGCAATCCCATCCGTTCCCAGTTCGTCCAGCAGCACTGCACCGATGCGGGCCATGCGCTTGAGGACGCCCAGCGCGCAGGCGGTATCGACGGCCTTCAACGCAGAGGCCGACAGGCCGGGGAACACAGTTCGCACCAGCATGGCCTGATCGAGCGCCAGGCATTCGGCCAGCGTGGCGCTTTGCATCTGGCCGCGCGATAGGGCGTGCAGCACATCGGCAGGAATGTCGGCGGCGCGGATCGCGCCTTTGCGGGCGGGCGTCATGGCGCAGTCCCTGCGAGATTGCCCGCGACCTTTTCCAGCAGCGTCGTCAGTTGCTTGCGCTCCGGTGCGGAGAGATTGCCGTACAGGCTGGCGATCCAGCGGCCATGCTGCTCGAATGTGACCTTCGCAACCCGTTTGCCCTTGCGCGTGAGCCGTATGCACAAGGCGCGGCGGTCGGTGGCATCGGCATGGCGCTCGATCAGTTCTTCACGCTCCAAACCATCGAGCAGGCCCGTCACCGTAGCGCGGGTGACGCCGGCACGTTCGGCCAGTGCGTTGGGTGCTAGCCCGCCGGGTGCGGCATCAAGCAGGAACAGCAGTACGAAGCGGCCCTCGGAGAGACTGTGAGGTGCCAGCAACGTGGCGCAGTCGCGGTCGATTCCAGCAGCCAGCGAGAGCGTCTGGAAGCATAGGCGAATGCCATCCACGTCGGGCATCTTGCGTTGCTGCGCTTCCTGTATCAGCGCCAGATATTTTTGTTCCAACTTCATGAAAATGCCGCCATATTGTATGGCGACTAACTATATCAGATCAGACACCCATCGAACATTGCGTGTCGGCGCGTAGCGCCGCCGGGCTTTCGGGCTGCGCCCCGTGCCGACTTCGTCGTCACGGCCATTCGGCTTCAATCCCTCACGCCTTCGCGCCTGCGGCGCTGCGCGCTTCGCTTGCCTCCAGGGGAAAGCCCTGCGGGCTATCCCCGCCGCGATGGACGGGACGCTGGCGAACACGCTGGCGCTTGCTGCGGCAGGTTGCGCAGGTGCGTGCCGTCCTCAACGCTTGCGGTTCCTGCTTATCACGTCACGAAGGACGGTTCACGGACAACCCGCCCGGCATCGCTATGGAGCTTCCACACCGCGCCTCAAGACCTGCGCCGCAAGATGCGGCAGGGGCGTTCTCGCTTGTCGTTGGGGGAATGACCAGGCCCGCGTCAATGCGCGAGCCGGAGAAGCCTTCGGGCGGGAATGCCAAGCCGGCCATATCTCCTTTCGGAGCGGTTTGGCCCAAGGCGTCCTTGTCTCGTTGTGAATCCTGGCGGGAGCGCGGCTGCGCCTCGGGCTTCATGGCTGCAACCGTTCGGCGAAAACAATTTCCCTGCCGCTGCGCGGCTTCCTCGCGCAGCAAATTCTTTTCGCCTCCCGGCTCTCCACTGCGTTTCGACCGCAAGCGGTGCAGCCAGCCCGTCCCCCGCCGGCCGGATCACAACAAGGACGCGATGGGCGCGAACCTTGTTCAACCGAAAGGAGAAAACATCATGGCCAACATCGGCACCTTCACCACCGACAAAGACGGCTTCACCGGCACGCTGCGCACCCTGACGCTCAACGTCAAGGTCAAGCTGGCTCCCAACGACAAGGGCAACAGCGAGAACGCCCCCGACTTCCGCCTCCAGGCCGCCGGTCACGACATCGGCGCGGCGTGGAACAAGACCAGCGAGGCCGGGCGGGAATACAAGTCCGTGACCCTCGACGATCCTTCGTTCCCGGCTCCGGTCTATGCCCGCCTGATCGAAGGCGAGGACGGCACGCACGACCTGATCTGGTCGCGCAGCAAGCCCCAGGCGGCGTGACCGCCGCAGCGCCCCGCCCATCGCGGCGGGGCGCTGTGCTGCTGTTCGCAGCACATCACTGCGTCACGCGCGCGGCTTCGTCGCGTCGCGTTCCTTCAACACCGCCTCCAGCTCCTGGCGCACCTGCGCCAGCAGCTCGTCGGCCTTGTGCGGGCTGTCACCCGCGTAGGCCAGCGTCAGCAGCGTGAGCGGGTGGATCTCCATCACCTCGCACAGCTCGGCCAGCTTATGCAGGGTCGGGCTTTTGAGGTCGCGTTCGAGGGTGCTCATATAGGTGCGGCTGGACACGTCAGAGAAGGCTTCCTGGCTCAAGCCACGCGCCTTTCTAACTATCTTCAACGCCTTCGCCAATGAGTTCCCAGCCGCCACCTATGGTTTCCCTCGAAAAACCAAGATGACAGCGCATTGCGCCCTATAGGGCTACAATCTATAGTGTTCATTTGACGTTCTACGTTTTGGTGCTTTACGGACATCCGCATCGGCGGGTTCCAGCAAAGCCACGCAGGCGCATCCGTGCTTGCGCACGAAGGCGTAAATCCGGTTTGGCGGTTCTGCGCTTGGGCGTGAAACCGCATCCGTGCATCATTCGGATTTGTGGGATTGCCGACCATGCCCCAGCCACTCACCACCGTCCCGGAGCGCGCGCAACTGCTCGCCAACGGCGAGGCCCGCGCCGCTGGCCAGGCCATCGACCCGGCGCCCGTGGTGCGGCTGTTCACGCCGGACGCGCATGTGACCTGGCTGCTGGCTGCACTCGATCCGGCCGATGGTGACACCGCCTGGGGACTCATCGACCTGGGAATCGGGATGCCGGCGCAGGGAACCGTCAAGCTGTCCGAGCTGGCCGGCATCGTCGGGCCGCGCCAGCAGCCCGTGATGCGCGACCTCTATTTCCACCCCACGCGCACGCTGTCGGAATACACCCGGCTGGCCGAGCGTGACGGAGCGATCCCGGACTGAATACGGTCTACTGTGGCTTTTTCAGTCTGGCGCCATGCTGGGCGGGTCTCAATCGGGATTCTTGCGGCATAGCCGCTCCAGTCTGATCCAAATAGCCATGATGTCTGGAGCGGGCTGCGATAGCTTGGTCTGTACGGCGTCCCATGGTCGGGACACTGCCGCCGCGGCAACCGCAACGCATCGGAGCCAATCAGACAGCACCATCCACCTTCTCAACCCATGACGTTTCGACGATGGCGATGTAGCGCGTAGTCCTGCCGTGGTGGCGATTCCTGTTCGCAGGAGGAGGCGTCATGGTCGATCCTCACCACATCGCGCATTGGTATCCGACCGCTGCGTACTTGTATGTCCTTTGGCTGGATGCGCTCGCGCTCGCCTGGGAGTACCTGCGCAGGCATCCTGATTACCGGATCGACTGGCTACGCCTTCGTCGCCGACCGCGGGCGGCACAGGAGGCGGCGCAGCGCTGGGGCCTGCGTCTGCTGGAAGACCCGGCACTGGACGCGCGCGACGCGCATCCGGCCTGGCTGCCCGGCCACGATGCCGTGGTGCAGCTCTACCCGGATGCCGATCCGCCCGTGGATGCAGAGCTTTTCTCCTTGTGGCGCATCCCCGGCCACAAGCAACTACTGCACGACGGCAAGGGGTTGGTGCTGATCGCGCGAAGCCCCGGCCATTGTCGGCGCTTCCTGCTGGCGCCCGGTCTGGAAGACGGCATCGCCGTGGCCTATGCCTATCGCGGTCGTGGCGTCACGCATGCGCCCGACACGCCAGCGCCAATGGCCCGGCCCAGGCCGCCCCCCGCCGCACTGCTGGAACTGCACACCTTGCAGGCGCTCGACGCCACCTTGGCGGGCGCGTCCTTGCGCGAGGTCGGCGAAGGGCTGTTCGGTGCCGACGCCGTGGCCGATTGGTACAGCGACGGAGGTCTGCGCTCCAAGGTGCGCCGCCTGGCGCGGCGCGGCGATGCGTTGATGCGCGGCGGCTATCGCCTCCTAGCACAACTGCCGCTGCTTGAGAAGGGTCGTTTTGAAGGCGACGCAAAACGACCCTGAGCAGGAGGGCCGCGTTTTCTGAGACTGCCTCCATCCGGTTGCACTGTGTGGCCGGGCGTTTTCAACCGATGGAGGTTCACACCATGCGTCCCGCTCCCTTGCGGCCTGCCGCCACTGTCTCGACCGCTGCCGCGCAGCCCCAACGCTATCTGACCAACGACGAAGCCGCCGAGTACCTGCGGCTGTCGCCGCGCACGCTGGAAAAGCAGCGCGTGATCGGTGGCGGCCCGCGTTTTCGCAAGTTCGGTCGCCGCGTCATGTACGCCGTGGCTGACCTCGATGCCTGGGCCGCCGATCGCAGCTTCGAGACGACCTCCGATCCCGAATACGCCGAGCACCACTCGGCCGACAGCCGTGCGCGCTGATCGGCGGCGCGCGGCAGGCCATCGCCATGTCCAGCACTGCGCTGCCCTTGCGGCAGCAGCCGTTGCAGGAGCGCGAACAGCTCGACCTGTTCCGCGCTTTGCCCGGCGACATGGCGCCGCGCGACAGCCAGGACTTGATGGCCTATCCGTTCTTCTCGCTCGGCAAGTCCAAGCGGGTCAAGCCCATCGACTTCCGCGCGGGCAACGTGACGATCTGCGTGGAAGGCACGCAGGAGCACGGCATCGCCACGATTTGGGATGCGGACGTGCTGATATGGGCGGCCTCGCAGATCGTGGAGGCGAAGGATGCGGGCCTGCGGCCGTCGCGGCTGATGCGAGCGACGCCCTACGAGATCCTGCGCTTCATCGGGCGCGGCAAGTCGCTGCGCGACTACCAGCGCCTCAAGGCCGCGCTGGATCGCCTGCAATCGACCACGGTGGCCACGTCCATCCGCGAGACGACCGGGCGGCGCCTGCACCGTTTTTCGTGGATCAACGAATGGAAGGAACTAGCCGATGCCAATGGCACGCCGCTGGGCATCGAGCTGATCCTGCCGGACTGGTTCTATGCCGGCGTTCTCGATGCCGCCCTGGTGCTGACCATCGACCCGGCGTATTTCCGACTGACCGGCGGCATCGAGCGGTGGTTGTACCGCCTGGTGCGCAAGCACGGCGGCAAGCAGGCATACGGCTGGCAGTTCGACTTTCGCTACCTGCACCAGAAATCCGGCAGCACCGCCAAGCCCTACGACTTCGCCTGCGACCTACGCGCGCTGGTCGCGCGGCAGTCGCTGCCCGGCTACGTCCTGGGCATCGAGCGGATGCCCGACAACGGCATGGAGCTGCTGACCTTCCGACCCGTGCCGCAGACGGCACGGGGATAACTCCGGGAGAACCTGTGAATGGTGTCGTGCTATCAGGCGTGCGGGGTATCGTGCTATCAGGCGTGGGACTATCGTGCTATCAGGCGTGCCGATCGTCCGCAAACCCGCGCCAGCACTGGGTTTGCGCGCCCTCTAACTTCCCTAACTTCATTTCTCTAACTTTTAGTAGGGAAGCGCCGCTGCGGTGGATAACCGCCACGCGGCCAGAAACGGCAGGCAATCACGGCCACCAGCCGACAGGTTTTGCAGGCGAATCGAAGCAAGGCTTTCCAGCTTGGAGGGCCGCGCCATGATCGTCGCTCTGCTCAATCAGAAAGGCGGCGTCGGCAAGACCACGCTCGCCACGCACATCGCCGGCGAGCTGGCGATGCGTGGGCAATCGGTGATCCTGCTGGATGCCGATCCGCAAGGTTCTTCGTTGGACTGGACGCAGCGCAGAAGCCAGCAAGGCTTGCCAAGGTTGTTCAGCGCCGTGGGCCTCGCACGCGAAACGCTGCATCAAGAGGCGCCAGAACTCGCCAGACGTGCCGATCACGTCATCATCGACGGCCCGCCGCGCATCGCCGCACTGGCGCGCTCCGCGCTGCTGGCGGCCGAGCGGGTGCTGATCCCGGTGCAGCCCAGTCCCTACGACCTGTGGGCCAGCGCCGAGATGGTGGCACTGATCCGCGAGGCACAAGTGTTCCGGCCTGCGCTGCGCGCGGCCTTCGTCATCAATCGCCGCGTCAGTACCACCGTGATCGGGCGCGAAGCGCGCCAGGCGCTGGCCGACCAGCCGCTTCCTGCGTTGCGCGCGGAAGTGCATCAGCGCATCGTGTTCGCCGACAGCGTGGCCGCTGGCCGGCTCGCACGCGAGACGGCGCCCAACAGCACCGCCGCGCGCGAAATCACCGCGCTGGTGGACGAACTGCTGCGGTGGCCGGCATGACAGCGAAGCCGCCACCGAACGGCAAGCGCACGGCAAAGCGCGTCGGTATCGGCGCACGCCCGCCCGCGAATCCGCACGCCGAAGCGTGGATTCGCCAGGGCGACGCCGATGCGCTGGGCAAGGGCGACCTCTACACGGCCCGCCTGACCCTCGACATCACGCCCGCGATGCGGGCGCGCATCAAGGTGTCGGCCTTCACGCAAGGCGTGACCGTGGCCGACCTGCTGCGCGGCCTGCTGGAGCGGGAATTTCCAGAGCACCTCAGGGAGAACACCCCATGACCGCATCCGCCTCGTCTGCCCCCGCGCCTGTTGCCTTCGCGGCTACGGCTGCGGTCGCAGCACCTTCCGGCCAGCCTGCCAGCGCGCCGCTGACGCGCGTGGCGCTGGCCTACATCGAACCGCGCTTCAAGCTCTATTTGCGCTTCGGCGAACCTGCGCGCACGCACCAACTCGACCGTTGGCGGCGCTGCGCGGTGTTCCTGCCGGGCGCCATGTTGTGCCGTATCCGCTGGCAGGCCAACGACTACGGCACGATCCGCTGGCAGCTCATGGTGATGCAGGCTTGCACACCAATGGACGCTGCGCAGCGCATCCCCGGCGTGCAGCCGGGCGCGCGCCTGCTGCTGCACGCCGAGGGCGAGAACCAGGTGCGCGCCGTGCTGGAACGCATCGACGCCATCGAGGCGCTGGGCATCGCGCCGGTCGGCGTCTCGCCCGCGTACTGGCGCACGCTCGCCAACCGTCTCGCCGCGCGCTTGCCGCTGCCCGAATACACCGCCGAGCGGCACGCCGCCTGGCTCACCGGGAGGGCGCTGCCGTGACCGCCGTTTCGACTGCCGGCACCACGCCGCGTCCTCGCTCGCCCCGCGCACGTTTGCGCGCTCGCCTCGTACTGGCGGGCCTGTCCGCCTGCGGCCTCGCTGCACTGGCCTGGGCGTCCTTCGCGCATCCGCTGCCGCGCCTGATCTACAACCCGTCCGACAGCGTGGCGGTCGGCTGGTATCGCGTCGATCCGCTGGGCGACCGCACCAGCTCGCTGCCACGTCGGCTGGAAGTGGGCAGCATCGTCCTGACCACGCTGCCGCCAGACGCTGCCGCGCTGGCCGCGCAGCGCGGCTACTTGCCGGCGCGCGTGCCGCTGCTCAAGCGCGTGGGCGCCGTCGCGCCGCAGGAGGTGTGCACCACTGGCGGCATCGTTCGCATCGACGGCGTGCCTTCGGCCGCCGTGCTGCCTGCCGACCGCTGGGGCGGGCCGCTGCCATCCTGGCAGCAATGCCGTCACCTTGAATCCGGCGAACTGTTCTTGCTCAGTGTGACCAACCCGGCGTCGTTCGACAGCCGGTATTTCGGGCCGGTCAGCGCATCCGCCGTGATCGGCGTCGCGCATCCGGTCTGGCTGGAGTCCCGCCCATGATGGCCGCCGACTCGCTGCACGTTGCCGTGCATCTTGTCGTGCCATCGGGCGTGTCGTTCTGCTGTTCGTCGCCGTGTCGTCGCGCGTGCAGTGCGGGTGCCAATCCTACGCATTGGGCACCGCACTTCGCGCTGCCTTTGGCGCAGCCGTCCAACGTGCAGGTGTCTTGCCTCGAACGCGCCTGGCCTGCGGCACTCATCGTGCTGATTTGCGCGTTCGCCGGCGCGCTGACTGCTCGCGCAGCAGCGTCGCCGGGCCGCCGCTGCCCGGAGCGCCAGCGAGGGGCAAAGGCGGAAGGCAAGACAAAAGGGCGCGGCACCGGGCCGCGCCGAAAGCCAGTCTGCACATGGGGGTGGCACGGCACGCAGCGGCTTCGCCACCGTGCCGCTTGGGGCGCGAGGGTCGCGCTAATGCAGGCGTGTCCGCGTGCTTCGCACGACCGGACACCCTGGAGCTTGCAGGGAGCGCAGCCATGACCGACCGCCGCGCCGACGATTTCCGCGTGCGCCCCAGCGCCCCGAAGAACCGGGGCAAGGGCCAGGGGCAGAGCTTCGTTTCCAAGGTACTCAAGCAGGCTGGCAAGGCCAGCAGCGGTAAGTCCTCGATGCGCCATTCCGTCGTCGGCGGCAGCGGCACACGCGCAGGCCAGCGGCCCGGTTCACGGCTTGGGCGCGGCCACACGGCGGCGCGCTTCGCGGGGGCGAAGCTCACGCCCCTGTCGCGGCGCGTGACCATCAAGACGCTACTGGTCAACCAGCGCCAAGCCAGCCCGCAGTCGCTCGCCAAGCACCTGCGCTACATCGAGCGCGACGGCGTGGGCCGCGATGGCAAGCCAGGCCAAGCCTACGGGCCGCAGACCGACGAAGCCTACCTCGATGCGTTCAAGGAACGCTGCGCTGACGACCGGCACCATTTCCGCTTCATCCTTTCGCCAGAGGATGGCGCGGAGCTGGAAGACTTGCGCACCTATACCCGGCACCTCATGGGCCGCATGGAGGCCGACCTGGGCACGGGCCTCGATTGGGTGGCCGTTAACCACTGGAACACCGACAACCCGCATGCGCACATCGTCGTGCGCGGACGCGACGACACCGGCAAAGACCTCATCATCGCGGGAGACTACATCGCCGATGGCTTCCGCCATCGCGCCGCCGAACTGGCGACCGAATGGCTGGGGCCGCGCACCGAGCTGGAGATCCAGCAGACCTTGCGGCGCGAGGTGGAGCAGGAACGGTGGACGAGCCTGGATCGCACGCTCAAGCGTGAGCTTGGCGACGATGGCCTGGTGCAGATCGAACGCTTCAACGAGCCGCGGCTGCAACGCCAGCGCCTATTGCTGATCGGCCGCCTGCAGCGTTTGCAACGTCTGGGCCTGGCCGATGAAGTGCAGCCCGGCACCTGGGCAGTCCATTCGGATGCGGAGAAGACCTTGCGCGCCCTGGGCGAGCGCGGCGACATCATCCGCACCATGCAGCGAGCCATGAATGGCGAGCCTCGCGAGCTGGCCGTATTCGAGCCGGGCGACGATGGTCGCAGGGTCATCGGCCGTGTGGCCGCCAAGGGGCTGGCTGACGAGCTGCGCGACCGGGGCTATTTGGTCATCGACGGGGTGGACGGCAAAGCCCACTATGTTGCGCTCAACGCCCGCGTCGAACTGGCGAACTATCCGACCGGCGCCGTGGTGGAGGTGAAGGGGTCGGCCGACATGCGCGCGGCCGATAAGAATATCGCGGCGCTGGCGAATGATGGCCTGTACCGCACCGACCACCACCTCGCCATCGCGCAGGGTCAGGCGGTGCCCGGACGCGACCCGCAGGAGGTCGTCGCGGCCCACGTCCGCCGGCTCGAAGCCCTGCGCCGCGCCGGCATTGTGGAGCGTGTCACCGAAGGTCTATGGAAGGTACCGGACGACCTGGCTGAGCAGGGCCGCCGCTACGACGCACAGCGCCTGGGCGGCGTGGCCGTGGAACTGAAATCGCACCTGCCCATCGAGCGGCAGGCCCGCGTGATCGGAGCCACCTGGCTCGACCAGCAACTGATCGGTGGCGGCTTAGGGCTGGGTGGCCTGGGCTTTGGTAGTGAGGTCAAGGACGCACTGCAGAAGCGGGTCGATTTCCTCGCCGAACAGGGACTGGTCGAGCGACGCGGCCAACGCGTCATCCTCGCCCGCAATCTGTTGAACACGCTGCGCAGCCGCGAACTGGCCCAGGTCGCGAAGGATATTGCCGCAGAAACTGGCCTAGAGCATCGCCCGGTGGCCGACGGCCGGCGCGTGGCGGGGATCTACAGGCGTTCCGTCATGCTTGCCAGCGGACGCTACGCCATGCTTGATGACGGCATGGGGTTCAGCCTGGTGCCGTGGAAGCCGGTGATCGAGCAGCGGCTGGGGCAGCAGATTGCGACGACTATGCGCGATGGCGTTGCGTCGTGGGATATGGGGCGGGGACGTGGGATGTCGATCAGATGAACTGAGCGAGAACATAACGTGCAGTCTCAAGCTGCAAGAGGGTTTTGTGCCCATTAATTTCGTCCTTTCTTGTTTCTGAATTCATCGAACACTCAGGTTCCGGCAAGATTCTTGCGGCAGTGCAGCGGCTGGGATGGGAACAAGGCCTCTGGCACCGAGATGCCAGAGGCCGAGGCAACGATCATGTGCACCGCTCAAATGGATGGAGCCGACTCTCTCGCCACTGTCGACAAGGGCGCTGAGTGCGCCGGTGTCGCGCGCCGCAGCAGCCGCATGGCATTGGCAATCACGATCAATACCGAGCCTTCGTGGAACAGCATGCCGGCGGCCATGGTCACCCCACCCATCAGCACACCGGTCAGCAGGAGGCCGACGGTCGCTAGAGCGATGACGATGTTCTGGCGGATGTTGGCGAGCGTGCGCCGCGCCAGCGAGATGGCCTCGGGCAGCTTCAGCAGGTCGTCGCCCATGAGCGCGATGTCGGCGGTTTCCACTGCCACGGCCGAGCCGGCCGCGCCCATGGCCACGCCGACGTCGGCGGTGGCCAGCGCCGGCGCGTCGTTGACGCCGTCGCCAACCATCGCGACGACGTGGCCGGCCCGCTGCAGGCGGGCGACGATGTCGAGCTTGTCCTCGGGCAGCAGCCCGGCGTGCACCTCGTCGATGCCGGTGGCGGCGGCAACGGCATCGGCCACCGGCTTCACGTCGCCGGTGAGCATGACGACCTTCTTCACGCCCGCCTTGTGCAGCGCGGCCACCATGGCTGCGGCGTCGCGCCGGATCTCGTCGGCCACGGCGATCACGCCCAGCACCTGGTCGTCCACGGCAACGATCATGGGCGTGCGCCCCTGGGTGGCCAGTTGATGCGCCTGGCGGTCTGCGCCCACCGTATCGGCGACGCCAAACTGCTCCAGCAAGGCCAGGTTGCCGATCAGCACCCGCTTGCCCTCGACGCGGGCGGTGATGCCCTTGCCGATCACGGGCTCGATGTGCTCGGGCAGCTCGGCCACCGCGATGCCTGCTTGCTCCGCCGCTTCCAGGATGGGACGCGCCAGCGGGTGCTCGGAGCCGGCCTCGGCGCGCGCCGCCCAGGCGAGCACCTGGTTCTTGTCCACGCCCGGCGCCAGCGCCACGACATCGGTGAGCTGCGGGCGGCCCTTGGTCAGCGTGCCGGTCTTGTCCACGGCCACGACGTCGATCTTGGCCGCGGTCTCCAGGAACTCGCCGCCCTTGATCAGGATGCCGTCGCGTGCCGAGCGGCCAATGCCGGCGACGATGGACACGGGAATGGAGATCACCAGCGCCCCCGGGCAGGCCACCACCAGCAGGGTCAGGCCCAGCACCACGCTGCCGCTGATGAGCCCGGCCAGCAGCGCCAGCACGACGATGGCGGGGGCGTACCAGGACGAAAACTTGTCGATGAATTTCTGCGTGCGCGCCTTGGCGTCCTGCGCGTCTTCCACGCGGTGAATGATGCGCGCCAGCGTGGTGTCGGCGCCGATGCCGGTGGCCAGCACCTGCAGGAAGCCGCCGCGCGAGATGGTGCCGGCGAAGACATGGTCGCCCTTGGACTTTTCCACCGGGATGGATTCGCCGGTGATCGACGCCTCGTCGAGCGCGCCGGTGCCGGCGATCACCTCGCCATCGACCGGCACCTTGGCGCCGTTCTTGACCAGCACCACCTCGCCCATGGCGACGCTGGCGGCGGGGATTTCGACCTGCTCGCCCTTGCGCATGACGATGGCCGTGTCCGGCGCCACGGCAATCAGCTCGGCGAGCGCCGCGCGGGTCTTGTTCAAGGTGGCCGATTCCAGCGCGTGGCCAATGGCAAACAGGAAGGTGACGGCCGCCGCCTCCCAATACTCGCCGATGATCAGCGCGCCGATGGCGGCAATGCTCACCAGCAGGTCGATGCTGATGTGGCGCACGGCCAGCGCACGTACGGCGTTGCGCACGATGGGCGCGCCGGCGACGAGGGCGGCGGCGACCATCAGCCACTGGGCCGCCAGGGCAGCGCCGTAGCCCTTGGATGCGGTGAATGAAGCCAGGATCAGCAGGCCGGACAAGGCGGGAGTCGTCCAGCGGCCGTTGATCCATGCGTTGATCTTGTTCATGGGGTTGGCCTCCAAAGGTGGTCAAGCGGGACAGGGGCAGCCGCCGCCGCCGGGCGCGGCGGTGTGCTGCTCGTGGAGTGAGCGGCGCGGGGGCCATGGTGGTGCGTCAGAACGCCGAGGCGCGCGCGGTGTAGCCCACCTTGGCGATGGCGGCGATGAGATCGTCCGCGCTGACGGTTTCGGGGTGGTGGTCGACTTCGATGCGCGCCGATGCGAAGTGCACCTTGACGTGGCTCACGCCCGCCATCGCGCCGACGCTTTTCTCGATCTTGGTCACGCAGGACGGGCAGGAAAAACCCTCGGCGCGCAAGGTGGTGCGGGTGTTGGTGTTGGTCATGGTTTTTTCCTTGTATGACGGTCTGGTTGAGGGATGCCTTCACTGTAGGCAGGCCCGCCGTATTGCTCCATGAGAAACGTCAATCAACAGCAGCCGACTTTGGCGCTGACTCAAACCATGCCGTCGCGCACTTGCTCCAAGCGCGCCGCATCGACGATGGCGACCCAGCGCCGGCCGGCGTCGATCCAGCCCTCGCGCTGCCACTGGCTGAACAAGCGGCTGACCGATTCGGTGGCCGCGCCGGCCATGGCGGCCAGGTCCTCGCGCGCCAGCGGCACGTCCAGCAGCATGGCCTCGTTCCAGGGCTTGCCGACCTTGTCGGCAAGAACCAGCAGCAAGGCTGCCAGGCGCTGCTCCAGCGGCGCCCCGGCCAGCATGTGAATGGCGTGCTGCGACTGCGTCAGCCGGTGCGCCACGCCCTTGAGCGTGGCCACAGCGACTTGCGGAATTTCTTGCAGGATGGCGTCGTACTCAGGCGCATCCAGGCCCAGCAGGCAGGCCGGCGTCAAGGCGGTGGCGCTGTCGGCGTAGAACTGCTGGCCCAGCGCCGGCAGCGCGCCAAAGAAATCGCCTGGGGTGAGCAAGTCAATCAGCGACTGGCGCCCATCGGCCGCCAGCCGCGTGGTCTTGACGGCGCCGATCGCCACCACGTAAATGTGCGTCGCGGCATCGCCTTCCAGGTAGACGGGCTCCCCGGCCGCGAAGTTCTGGGCCTGGCAATGCCGGTTGACCTGCGCCAGTTGCCCGTCGTCGAGATCGGCAAAAAGAGGGACTTTGCGGCAAACGGCCATGCGCATGTCCAGCGAGCAGGCCGCCGGGTCCGGGTCTGGCATGGACAGGGGGATTTGGCGGCGTTTGTTTATGGCTTGTTTCATCGTGCTGTGGAATAAGTTCGCGGCGTCTTGAGCCGATCTGCCGGTGTTCCGGCCGGCGTCCAGATCCGGAGCTGGCAAGGGTTTTGCGGCAGCCGGTCAGCGGCTGTCTCTGGAGTTTGGGTCAAGTCGAGCCCGCCCCAGGCCCATGCGTGCCAGCGTCGTGTCGTGCATCAGGTAGTGATGCACCAGCGCCGCTGCAGCGTGTAGGCCGATCAGCCAGTACCCGAGTGTGCCGATTGCCTCGTGGACTTCTTTGAGGCCGCCTGCAAGCGCCTTGTCAGGCGCCATCAGCCCAGGCAGTTCGAGTCCGAACAAGGACACGGGCGCGCCCTTGGCGTTCAGGCTCAGATAGCCGAGAACGGGCGCCGCGATGAGCAGGCCGTAAAGCGCCCAGTGCATGACATGGGCCAAGCGGGACTGCCACGCGGGCGTACCGGCAAGCTCACTGGGTTGACCCAGCATCCACCGCAGCGGCAGCCGAACCAATACGACGACTGCGAAAACCAGGATGCCCAGGCTTTCATGCCAGCTCTTGGCCAGCGCCCGCTCGGCACTGCCCTTGGGCAGGCCATCGTGCAGCTCGATCAAGGCATAGACACCGACCATCAGCAGCAGCGTCAGCCAGTGCAGTGTGATGAGCGTTGGATGGTAGCGTTCAGTGGTTCTGGACATGAGGCTCTCAATGTGGATGCGGGCGTGAACGTGGCAGCCCGCGCTTTTGCAGGCGAGGCTGCCACGATGCCAACCCTCGTTCCGGTTCTGAAAAAGCAGCTGATGGATTCTTGCTGCCCCTGCTTGCAGCACCGTTTGTCAGCCGATGGATGCGTCGCGACCGGTTGGCTGCTGCGCCATAGCCACCCAACGCAGCCCATCGCCCTGGCTGAGGTAGTAGTGGCCGTCGGGACTGATCACCACCGCACGGGGTGCGATCGAGTCGAAGAAGTACTGCCAGCCAAACCCGGGCATGCCGGCCTGGGCCTGGTTGGCGATGGCCTGCCAGGGCGCCGTTGCCGTTTCCGCCGCTGGTTGGGCTGCGGCGATCCAGCGCAGCCCCTTGCCGCGGCTCAAGTAGTAATGGCCATCAGGGCTGATGACGACGGCGCGCGCTGCCTGCGGGTTGAAGAAATACTGCCAACCATGTCCGGGCGAGCCTGCCTCGGCCGAGTTGGGAATGGCCTGCCAGGGTGCGTTCAGCGCTTCGATGCGCTCGGCGCGGCTGGCGTGGCGCTGCGTGCGATCGGAATGATCGCCGGCCAGGGCGGTGTTGCCCAGCAGGGCCGCGGCGATGCCGATGGAGGCGATGGTGGTGGCGACTTGCATGACGTTCTCCTTGAGTTGCAATGCAGTCACGATCGACTGTGGCTGCAGTCTGCGCGGGTGTGGGTGAACCGGTGCTGAACAGCCTCTTCACCCGCCGTTCATGCCGTACCCGCCGATGCGGCAGCGGCGAAGCGGCCCGAGCCCAACTCGACCAGCGCCTCGCCCCGGCGCAGCAGCCACAAGGCATCCAGGCCGTGCCGATGCGCCAAGGCCAGGCCCTGGCCCGAGCCCGCCACCAGCAAGGCGGTGGCCCAGGCGTCGGCGTCCATGCAACGGGGCGCCAGCACGGTGACGCTGGCGACGCCGTTGTTCACCGGCTTGCCGCTGCGCCCGTCCATGCTGTGCGCCAGGCGTGCCTGGCCCACCTGGACGAAGTGCCGGTAATCGCCCGACGTGGCCACGGCCAGGTCCTGCAGCTCGATCACCCCGTGCGCGGCGCGCAGGCCTGCACGCGGGCTCTCCAGCGCCACCGCCCAGGGCGCGCCGCTGGCCTGGGGGCCGATGGCGCGCAGCTCGCCGTCCAGTGCGACCAGGGCGTGGCACACGCCGTGTCCGGTGAGCACGGCACACATACGATCCACGGCATAGCCTTTGGCGATGCCGCACAAATCGAGCTGCAGTGGCGAGTGCTTGCGCGCCAGGCCGGCGGCCAAGTCCAGCTCAAGGGCTTGCGGTGTCGGCAGGCGTTTGGCATTGCGCGCGGCGCGGATGGCCTCGGCGTCCGGCGTGTCGCATGCCGCGCCAAAGCCCCAGGCATCGACCAGTGCGCCGACGGCGGGATCAAACGCTCCGTCGCTCAGGCGGCAGACTTCGAGCGCGCGGGCCAGCACCTCCAGGATCTGCGCCGGCAGTGCCAGCCAATCGCCTACCGGCGCACGGTTGAGCTGATTCAGTGCGCTTTCCGGCTGCCAGGGCGACATCTGGGCATCGACTTGTTCGACCGCTTCGGCCAGCGCCTGGCACAGTGCGTTCGTGTCCAGCACAGGCGGCACATCGCAGCTCACGGCCCAGCGCGTGGCCATGGTCGGCCCGTGCAGTTGCAGCCGGTGCAAGGGCTCAGAACAGGTCTTCGGCATAGCGCCCCTTGGCCTTCAGTGCGTTCACGTCAAGGCCCAGCGGCGCCAGCAGCGCATCGAGCACCTCGCCCACGCCCTGGGCCATGGGGCGGCTGCCGCACACGCGCACCGCGGCGCCGGCGGCCAGCAATTTGCGCAGGCGTTCGGCGTCGCGTTGCAGGATTTCCTGCACGTAGCCGCCGCCGGGCACGCGCGAGAAGATGGTGTTGACGCTGGCCACGCGCTGCTCGGCCTGCCAGCGCGCGATCTCGGAGCCGAAGTAGTAGTCGGTGGCCGGGTCGCGCGCGCCGAAGTACAGGTGCATCGGCGTGCGCTCGTCGTTGCGCCGAATGAAGCCTGCCAGCGGTGCCACGCCGGTGCCAGCGCCGATCAGCAGCACGCTCGGCGGTCGACCGCTGAGGGTAAAGCCCGGGTTGGCACGGATGAAGGCCTGCGTGCTGTCGCCCGGCTTGAGCCCCAGCAGGTGCGCCGAGCACACGCCGCCGGGCCACTGGCGCACGCAGATTTCCAGAAAGCCGTCGGCGCTGCCCGACGCCAGCGAGTAATAGCGCGCCACCGCGTTCCCCGGTGGCACGATACCTACCAGGTCGCCCGCCTCGAAGCGGCCCAGGCCGCAGCCGAGCAGACGCGCAAACCACGGCTGGCGCGGCCAGGCAAAGCGCAGGATGGCCGTGGGCCGATCGGCCTGGCCGGGGTAGTCGCGCCGCTCGACGAGCGTCAGCGCGGTGGTGGCGGGCAGACGGGGTCGGTAATCGATCGCCAGCGGCTGGCCCAGGGCCTGCGCCAGTGCCTCGCCCCAGCGGGCGAACTGCTGCGCCGACTGCTGGTGGATCAGCTCCAGCGGCAGTAGGCTCGCATGCCCCTGGGCACGCAGCGCCTGCTCGACGGCCTGTGCATAGGCGCAGAACGCCGGGTATTGGCGATCGCCAAAACCCAGCACCGTCACCGGCACGCCGCTGCCGCCCTGCGCGGCAATGCGCTCCAGCGCATGACGCGCATGCGCCGGCGGCTGGCCATCGCCATGCGTGGCCGCCAGGATGAAGACCTGCTGCGCCGTGGGCGTGATCTGGAAGTGCTCCAGTGCGCTGCTGTGCACGCGCCGCCCGGCGCGTACCAGCGCGGCATGCAAGGCCTGGGCAAAGCCCCAGGTGCTGCCGCCCTCGCTGGCGACGAAGATCAGCACCTCGGCCTGCTGCAGGCGGGAGTTGTCGGCGATGTGCACCGCGTTGCGGCGCCCCTGCCACCAGATCAGCACGCCGCTCGCCCAGAACAGCAGCACGCAGAGGCCCGCGAGGCCCATCACCACGGCCCACGGCCAGGCGCTCTCGCCGGTGTGCAGCACGCGGGCCCAGTCGTCCAGCCGCTGCGCCAACGTCGCCTCCTGCCAGGCCAAGGTATCGCCGCTGTGGCGGTCAATCCAGCCTTGGCCGCGCGTGGTCGCCACCTGCCAGGTGTCGGTGGGGTCGCCCGCATCGGGGAGGTTGACGCGGTGCAGATCGCCGACGCCGAGGTCGCGCAGCAGCGGTAGCTGCGCCGGCGCCAGGTCGGCCCCCGTGCTGGCGCTGGAAACAACGTCGGGCTCGGGCCCGGCTTCCAGTTCGAGCAGGCCGAGTGTCGAGGCGCTCATGGTCAGCGCCGTGATCGAGGACAGCAGCAGCAGGGCCAGCACCACCCGGCCCGCCAGTACGTGCAGGCGCTGCGCCAGGGTGCCGCGCACCCGGCCTGCCACATGGCGCCAGCCGCCCATGCGGCGCACGAGCAGCACCAGGCCGGAAATCGACAGCAAGACCATGGCCAGCGCCGTGGCCGCGGCGCCCCAGCGCCCACCATCGCCCAGCAGCAGCGCGCGGTGCAGGTTCTTGACCCAGCGCGGCATGCTGGAGGGCTGGTAGTTGCCAAGCAGCTGGCCGCTGGTTGCATCGACGTAGCGCGCCTGCGCTTGGTCGCCGTCGAAGCCGAAGGCGGCGACGGCGCCCGAGGGCAGGCGACGGATTTCCTCGACGCCGGGCATGGCCTGCTGCACCTGTTGCACCAGCGTGGCCACCGGCAGGTCGGCCGGTGCTGTCGGCGCCTGCCAGGCCTCCTGCACCGGATCCAGGGCCAGCAGGGCACCGGACAGGCCCAGCACCAGGGCCACGGTGCCCAGGCTCAGACCCAGCCATCGGTGGACGGCTTTCCAGTTCATGCCTTGCTCCTTACTTCAGCTGGAAGCTGGCCGACTGGATGTACTGCTTGCCGGCCTGCGCCTTGCCGGCGCCCGCCGCCGTCAGGGGCAGCCGCACCTCGGAGGGGCTGTCACGCATGTCTTCCACGGCGGCGTCGATGCGGATCTCGTAGCCGGCGTCGATCAGCGCGTCGGCCAGATCGGCCGTCACCCTGAGCGTGCGGCCCGCGCCGACGCTGGCGCCGGTCACGCCATTGAGACGTTTGGCGTCGCCGGCCGACAGGCGGCTCCAGTCCGCCAGGTGCTTGTAGTACTTGGCCTTGCCGCCGGCCACCCAGAGCGTGCCGGCGTAGGCGCCCTTGGCATCGGTCAGGTAGACCGCCAGGTAGGCGCCGTCGCCGCCGTAGTTCTTGAGCTGGGTGGCAATGGTGACTTCGCGCGCCTGGCCGAGGGCGGGCACGGCAAGCGCGCAAGCTGCGGCAATGGCGGTGATCAGGGGTTTGGACATAGGGTTCTCCTGGAAAGAGGGGAGGCGATTCATTGCACCTGGCCGCGCGGCGCGCTGCCCGGGGTAAAGAGGGGTGAGGAAGGGGCAGTGCCCGCATCCTGCGGCGTGTGGTCGCGCCGGCGCTCGCGCTCCCGGTCCCGGTCTTTGTGGTGGTCATCGCGCTCGCGCGACTTGATCTTCAGCACCTGCAGGGTCTCGGGGTCGAGCTTGGCCTTGAAGCGCTGGCCCTGGGCGTCGGTGCCACGGATTTCGTAGCAGCCGTCGTCAATCTTCAGTCGCTCGACCTGCCAGCCCTGCTGCGCCGCCATCTGGCGCACCGCTTCGCGCGACTGCCATCGCGCGGCCGGGGCATCGCAGTCGCTGGATGCCACCGCTGGCAGCGCCGCGACGGCCAGCACCAGGGTGGCCAGCCGGGGCTTGAGGTGTAGGTTTCGTTTCATCGTCGGTTCCTTTCACAGCATCAGAGCTGTTGATGCCAATAATTTTGACGAACCGGGGGTGAATCAACACTGAACCTTCTGTTCACCTCGTGTTCATCCGATCGAGCCAACGGTCAGTTCACGTTGCCACATGCCCCCATCGGACGTATTGATGAGAAGCATGAAGCGAATCGCGAGTCTGGCTGGACTGACGAAGACGGGTTCGTCAGGGCTTGCCCGAAGATGGAACTTTTGCGCTCCTCATGCGTTAACGCCCCAATGCCCCAACCGAGCCAGTTTGACGAGACTGACTGCATTGCCCGCGCCCAGCGCGGGGAGGTTGCGGCGTTCTCTGAGCTGGTGACGCGCAACCAGGATCGCATCTACCGCTTTCTGGTGCGCATGACTCGGTCACAGGAGGATGCGCGCGAGTTGACCCAGGAAACCTTTCTGAGCGTCTACCAGGCACTGCCCAGCTGGCGCCCGCAGGCGCAGCTGTCCACGTGGCTGTTCCGCATCGCGCGCAACCAGGCACTGGACCGGCTGCGTCGCGCGCGGCACGTGGAGTTCGTGGCGCTAGACGACGCGCTGCATCAGCAGGTACCGGCGGATACGCCCACGCCCGAGGCCATGCTGCAGGCGCGCCAGCGCATCGCGGAGCTGGAGCGCGCGCTGGCGCGGCTGTCGGTGGAGCACCGTGAGATCCTGCTGTTGCGCGACATCGAGGACATGCCCTACGAGGACATTGCCCAGGTGCTGGGCATCGGCCTGGGCACCGTCAAATCCCGCATCGCCCGCGCCCGCGCCGGGCTGCTGCAGCACATGCCACGCTGACCGCAAGGAGCCACCATGACCTGCCCACGCATCGAAGACCTTTCCGCCTTTGTCGATCACGCCCTGCCCGCGCGCAGACAGGCCGCGCTGCAGAGCCACCTGCGGGCTTGCCCTGTCTGCAGCCAGCAGCTCGATGCGCTGCGGGCGCTGCGCCAGGAACTGCACGCCCTGCCATCGCCCACGCTGGGCTTCGATCTCGCGGCGCAGCTGCAGGAGCGCCTGCGCGACCGGCGGCCACCGCGCGCCGCCAGGCCCCGGCGTGCCGGCTGGGACCTTCTGGGCTGGATGCCCACGGGCCTGGCGGCTGGCGCGGCGCTGGTCTCGGGCCTGTGGATGGGCGGGCTGCTGCTGGGCACGGGGGCAGCCATTCCTACCACGTTTGCGGCCGCCGACCCCGCCATGGCGCGCGTGTTCGACCCCGTGCCGCCGGGCGGGCTGTGCGCCGCCACCGAGATTTGCCGACTGCCAAGGAATCTGCCATGAAACACCCCACCTGGATCCGCACCCTGCTGGCCGTCTCGCTGGCGCTCAACCTGGGCATTCTTGCGGCGCTCGTGCTGCGCCCTGCCCGCGTGGCGCCGCCCCCGGCGCCGGCCGTGCACCTGCCGGACTACCTGGCGCTCACGCCCGGGCAACGCACGCGCTGGGAGGCGCTGGAGGCGCCGTTCCTGCACGACCTGTCATCCAACTGGGACGACATACGCCACCGCCGCGAAGCCCTGGTGCGCCACATCTTCGCCGCCGCACCCGACCGCGCGGCCATCGACGCCGAGCAGGCCGCCATTGCCCGCCTGCAGGCCGCGCAGCAGCAGCGCGTGATCACCCAATTGCTGGCCGAGCGCGAGCTGCTGGACACCGCCCAGCGCGAGCGCCTGCTGCAGCTGTTGCTGGGTCGCTACGCGCAGGAGGCGACCGAGGAGGAGCTGCTGCACCGCAAATAAGGCCGTGCACCAAAGATGCAAAACACATGGAACATTCAGACGCGCGCTTCGTTGAAGAGGGCAAGGCAGCCAGGCAACCCGCACGGCCACCTTGCATGGTTCAACTTTCAACGGAGCATTTCCATGAAACAACTCACCACACTGCTGCTGGCCGCCGCCCTGGCAGTCCCCCTGACCTCGATGGCCGCGAGCGCGCACGACAGCCACGGCAGCGCCGAAACCCACCAGTTGCAACTCAACGCCGGCAAGAAATGGGACACCGACGCGCCGCTGCGCCAGGCCATGACGGCCGTCCATGCATCGGTGACGAAAATCCTGCCCGCGGCCCATGCAGGCAAGGCCACGGCGGCCGACTACGACGCCTTCGGCAACGCCGTCGGCCAGCAGGTCGCCTACATGGTGGAAAACTGCAAGTTGCCCCCCGAGGCGGACGCCCAGCTGCACATCATCGTGGCCGACCTGGTGGCGGGCGCCGAGGCCGCCCAGGGCAAGCACGGAGAAGGCAAGCGCGCCGCCGGCGTGGTGCAGGTCGCGCAGGCCTCCAACGCCTACGGCAAGTATTTCAGCCACAGCGGCTGGAAGGCCGTCAAGCTGCCCCATTGAAGGACATGCCAAGCAGGGTGAGGGTATGCCCAAGGCAGGCCCATTCGCCCCCGTGCAAAGTGTCTAGCCACGTTCGGGCACTTGGAGGCACCACGCCGTGCCAGCACCATGGAGCGCGTGGTCGAAGGGCTATGGAAGGTGCCGAACGATCAGCCCGAGCAGGGCCGCCGCCATGACGTGCAGCGTCTGGGTGGTGTGGCCATTGAGCTGAAATCGTACCTGCCCATCGAGCGGCAGGCCCGCGTGATCGGGGCCACCCGGCTCGAATGGCAGCAGGGCGGGCCTGAGCAACCTGGGCTCCGGTGAGGGAACCAAGCAGGCGATGCAGCAGCGCGCCGACTCCCTGGACGAACAGGGACTGGATAAGCGGTGCAGGCGATGCGTGATCCTGACATGCAACCTGCTGGGCACGTTGCGCAGTTGAGAACTGGCGCAGACCGCGAGGACATCGCCTCCACCGGCCTGGAGCTGCCGGCGCACTTCATGACCGGCACAGGATTCGCGTACCTGACTCACGGGCTCAATAAATCTTTGGGATCGCCGGTGCCATCAAGAGCCGCGCGCTGCGCAGGGTCGAGCAGTGCTTCACGATTCCAGCCGGCCACGGTCGCTGCGGCATCCACCGTATGCGCCCAGGTACAGCGGTTGGCGAACAGCATGCCGGGGACATCGAAGGTGCCGCCGCGGCTGATGTAGCCGAGGGCGTGCGTCCTGGTCGGGCCGTTGTCGATGCGGCGCAGAATGCCGAGCATGGGCTCGGGGCGCGTGTGGGTGAGGATCACGCGCGGCAGGCCTTGCGGGAACAGCGTGCTGACAGTGGCGTCTTCATCGACGAACTCCGCTTCCATGGCATCGCGCGGGATGCGCAGGCGGCCAGGTTCCAGGATGACGGTGACGCAGGCGCGCTTGCCCATCCCGGCAAGGTGCTGCTGCGCCTTGATCGCCTCGTCGAGTTGGTAGGCACCCAGCGCGATGAGCTGCACTTCGGCCTCGGCGGGGTCACCGATCAGATGGGCCGCGCCGTCACGGATCAGGCGTTGCGCCGATTCGGCATCGAAGCGGTTCTCCACGTCGCGCTTGGAAACGATGAGGCAGGCCAGTTGCCCGCGTCCGGCATAGATTTCGCGCAGCGCGGCGACCGCAGTGTTGCCATCCACCGGGAACAACACGCGCGAGGTGTCCGACATCTCGCCCAGCAGGGCTTCGCCGATCGTCGGGTCTTGGTGCGACTGTTCGTTTTTGGCGTTCTCCCAGGTGTGCGAGGTGACGATGAGTGGCACCGACAGCCAGCCGGCGGGCTGGCCGACCTGACGCAGGTGGCGGGCGAAGATGATTTCCTGCCGCATCAGGCCGAGCATTTTTACGGCGAAGGCCTCGTAGCTGACGATCAGGTTCAGTCCACCCTTGTTGCCGAGTGCGGCGGCGGCCACGGCCTCTTCGTTGAGCGCGGTGATGACGGCGCCGTGCAAATCCTCAGGCACACCGGGTTCGGGCTCGTTGACGCGGTGCTTGAGCAGCGCCAGCGTGCCGCCCATCTTGTTGCTGGCCAATTCGTCAGGGTTGCCGATGCGCATGCGCAGCTCGGGATTGGCTTTGGCGAATTCAACGAACCACTGATCCAGCGCCGTCATCGCACTGCCTTCGCTGCCTGATATTTCCCAGCGCGGTTCGGGCAGCCTGGGCGCAGCGGGGTGGCGGTGCGCCATCGGATGCGCGCTTTCCAGCGGGCGCTGCTGGGCGGCGTGGGTTGCGAAGGCGGTGAGCGTCGCGTCGAGTTCGACCGGAGCAACGAAGAGCGCAGCCGCGCTTTCGTTGAACCGCCCACGCATGGCGACATCGGTGTGGGGGTTGCCGCCCAACGGCAGGTTGTGCGCGGCGTTGCTGCCAGCACCGGGAAAGCCGAAGCCCTTCTCGGTCTCGGCGATCACGTAGGGCAGAGGCGCCGGATAGCGGCGATCCGGATCGGCGGCAAACGCACGCAGCGCGCCCTCGGCTTCGACGATTGCCCAGGCGATCGCGGCCGGGTCGCGGCCATCGACGATCACCGGGTCGAAGCCGTTGTGGCGCACGTCGTCGGCCAGCCATTGCGCACCCCCTTCCTGCATGATCTGGGTACGTTGCTCGATGCGGCGGCCGTTGAGGATCATCACCGGTACAGCGAAGCCGCTGTCTTGCGCGCGCCACCAACGCGGCGCCCAGTCCGGGCCACGCTGCTCCTCGAAGGCGCCGTCACTGAGGAAGGCGACCAGCGATTCGCCAGGCAGCGGCATGTGGATGTACTGCAGTTCGGCAAAGCCGAGGTAGCCGCCTTCGGACACGGCACCGGCGGTGTTGGGGCCGGCATGGCTGCCCAGCGGCACGGCCGGGCGGCCCTGCGCATCGATGGCATAGGAATAGAAATCGGCACACAGGCGCGACAGGCCTTGCTCGCTGCGGTCGTAGCGGCCCCGCTGCGCGGGCGAGACATCGCCGGTCAGCACATTGACGGCTTCGATGGCGGCGACACAATGGCCCTGGCCCATGATCCAGCCGCGTGTGCTGCCGGTGAGCGCGTTGGCCAGCAGGTAGCCGACGAAGGCCTGCACCATATTCAGCGAGCCGCCGGTGTGGCCTTCGGGCGTGGGCTTGAAGTCCTCGGCTGACAGCGCCGCGCCGGAAAGATCGATGCGGCGCGCATAGGTCATGTGCGCGACCACGTTCATGGCCACGCAGCTCAGGCGGTCGGCGGCGGCAAGCAGGGTGTAGGCCGTCGTCTCGTCGGCAACACGGCCCTCGACGATCAAACGGGTCACCAGGGTTTCCATGCGTTTGATGGTCTCGTCGCGATGGACGATGGGGCCGTGCCCGGCAAGCCAGCACTGGCGGATGGTGGAAGCGGTGGTCATGCGATTTCCCCTCTTTGATGTCGATGAATCCCTGCGTGGCTACAGAGTCAGTTGAGTTGAGCGCGCTCGGCCTGGCTGGGACATCACGCGCCGCCTATCAAATCCTGCGTATAGCGCGCTGTGATCCATTCCTCGTTGGTAGGCTCCACCGCGGCCAGCACCCGGCTGTCGGTGGTGGAGATAACCGGGGCATCGATGGCGTTGGCATCGGCATCCAGCTTGATGCCGATAAATGCCAGGTCGCGGCAGACGCGCTCGCGCACGAAGGCGTTGTGCTCACCGACACCGGCAGTGAACACGAGCAGATCCAGGCCGCCAATGACTGCGATCAGTGCGCCAATCTCCCGCACGATACGGCGCACGTAGAGCGCCAACGCGATGCGGGCGCGTTCGCCGACTTCGCCGGAATCGCTCTCGTGCTTCACCACCACGCGCGGCTCGGCCGAAATCCCGGAAACACCGAGCAGGCCGGACTGGTTGTAGAGCGTGCGGCCTACTTCTTCCAGTGAGAGCTTTTCGATCTCCATCAGGTAGAGCAGGGCGCCCGGATCGAGCGAGCCGGTACGGGTGCCCATCATCAGGCCGTCGAGCGCGGAAAATCCCATCGTGGTGGCGATGCTTTGCAGGTTCTGCATCGCGCACAGGCTGGCCCCGCTGCCGAGGTGCGCGACGATGGTGCGGCCGCGTGCCAGATCACCGTGGCGCTCGGGCAGGACGTGGCTCATGTAGTCGTATGAAAGGCCGTGAAAGCCGTAGCGGCGCAGACCGCGTTCCCAGGCCGAGTACGGCAGCGGCAGGATCTGCTCCACCTTCGGCGCCGTGCGGTGAAAGGCTGTATCGAAGCACGCTACCTGAACAATTCCGGGCCACTGCTCGAACAGCAAACTCATGGCCTTCAGGGGAAAGGGTTGGTGCAACGGCGCCAAAGGAATCAAGGCCCGCAGCTCCGCGATGGAGCCATCGGTCACCACGGTTGGCTCGAAGTACCTGCTGCCGCCATGGACGACACGATGCGCGATGGCCACAATGCGGCGGCCATCGAGTCGGGCCACGATGCGCGCTTGAACCAGCGCCAGAGCGGCGGTGTGAGGGTGTTCGTGATCCAGATGGATGCGCTGCTGTGCAGTGCCACTGTCGCTGTACTCAGGCGCGGGCCCAGCAATCCCTTGCACCTTGCCGTGCCAGAGCGGCTCGCGCGGCAACGGGCGCACCTGTGCATCGAACAAGGCGAACTTGATGCTTGAGGAGCCGCAATTGAGCACCAGGATGAGGCTCGGCTGGGAGTTGCTCATCGTGATGCCCCATACAAACCGGCCTGGGACAAATGCGTGTCAGCGACTCCCATAAAACTGTTCCACGAACGATTGTCGGAAGCTTTGGTGACAAGCGAGGCAGCTTTGTTGTGTCTTGGAGAATGCGGCGATAACGGCCTGGCCGTCGCCGCGCTTGGCGGCATCCCCCATGGCGCTCGCAGCGTCCTGGACCTGTCCATCGAAACCCCGGAATTTCCCGGCATCCGTGCCAAGCCAGCCAAGAATGCGCATCTTTTCGCCCAGAGGTGGCTCGGCATGCTTGGCGATTTTGGGCGCCAACTCGGCGACCAGTGTCCATTCCTCCTTGGAAATCGCACCGGTGACGGCTTGCATGTCACGGCCAAGTCGCTCCATGACGCTGCGAAGCGCCATCGGCTTTGCAGCGTCAGCGGACTGCGCGCCCAGTCCCGTGGTGGCGGTGGCCAAGGCTACTGACAACGTGATCGTCAAAAGCTGTCGAGGGTTCAAGAGGTAACTCACGGGATTCTCCATGGAGGTTGTTGGTGAATGCTTCGCAGGCGGGCGCATGGCTTCGGGATTTCAAAATTCCATGCTCAACGCAATCGATCCGAAGGCGTGATGGCCGATCTGCTGGTCGAACTCGCGGGTTCTCCAGACGCGCATCACGGCAAGCCGCACGCCATGCCCGGCAACAATCCATTGGCTGCTGATGCCAATGGCTGCCTGAGCGACCCAGGGTCGTCGACTGACGTGATGGCTGTGCCGAAACAGATTCCCGTCGAGCGAGAAATCCCAGGCAACGGCTTTGGCCTCCAGATTCAGGAATGCATGCGCTCCGGGTTTGGGCGCGCGCGCTGATTGAGGCTCTGTTCTGCGCAGGTCGGAAACGCCCGAGGGCGGGCGATTCTCCGCGCCGGGCCGAATCGGATAGCTGCCGAAGTCGTTCGGAATGTTCCAGCCCGCACGCAATTCCATGCCGGTGCTGGCTGCGGTTTCGATGTTTCCGATCCGCAGGGCATAGCTGCCGATCACGTCGCCGCTCCATCCCGGCCGGACGGCACCCTCTGTGTACGACTTGAACTTGCGCTCCATCGCCATCTGGAACGCGGGTTCGTTGCGCAACTGGTTGTCCCAGCCGCGAAAACGATCGATGCCCCGCACCCGATGCACCAGATCCTGCGATTGCTCCGCCAACGACCAGGGGCCAATCACGCCCAGGGTCAGTTCGCGCACATCAAGTATTTCATAGCTGACGGCCTGTGGGTGGACGCGGCGATTCCATGCCAGACCCAGATACAGCAGGCCGGCGTACGGGCGATCGTCAGAAATCAGATCGGTGCGTGCCTTGTCCTCGGGTGTGTACATGGACTGGCCGAAGCGCACGACGATGTTTTGCGACGCCGACCGGGCACCGGAGTCGCGCCAGAACTCAGGATCAGCCCAGCCGATGAAGCGGGTGTACCAGGCAATCGGTTGGGGCAGACACTCCGGGCGGAGCGCGCCTTGCAGATCGCGCGAAACCATGCTCAACGCCACGCCGTTGGTGTAGTTGCGGTCGGTACCGGTGAACAAATCGTTCTCCAGGCGCAGGGTTCCACCTCTCCAGTGCAAGGCGTGCTCTGGCAGGCAGCGGGAAATACCATCCGAGGATGCGGGCTCTGCGCCACGGGCGGCAGTCGAGCCGAGTACCGCGCACGCAATCAGCGGCGTGATACTGCGCATCGACCATTGCGCATTGGCCTTTGGCAGCCGCGCGTGAAGGCTGCCGATGCGCATCATGATGGCGCGCCATCTGTTGCTCTATCGACGTAAAAGCGTTCCAAGGCACCCATGATTTCCTCGGCTTTGTCCACGCAGGTAAACAAGTCGAGATCGGATGGCGATACGTAGCCTTCGTCGAGCAGAAGATCGAAATCAACGGCTCGGCTCCAGAAGCCGCGGCCGACCAGAACCACCGGAATCCGCTGCATCTTGCCGGTCTGGATCAGGGTCAGCACCTCGAACAGTTCGTCGAGCGTTCCATAGCCACCGGGGAAGGCCACCAAACCTTTCGCATGCAGCAAGAAATGCATTTTGCGCAGCGCGAAATAGTGGAACCGAAACGCCAGCTCCGGACACATGTAGGGGTTCGGCGCTTGTTCGTGCGGCAAAGTGATGTTGAGGCCGATCGAGCGGGCCCCGGCATCGAAAGCACCGCGATTGGCGGCTTCCATGATGCCGGGGCCGCCACCGGTGATGACGACGAAGTCGCACCGCCCCTCCTGCTGGAAACGAGCAGAGATCAGTTGGGCGAAGCGCTGTGCCTCTTCGTAATAGCGTGCCTGTTCCACGCGGCGACGGGCCAAGGTCAGGTCCCGCCCAAACGTTGGATTCCCCGGCATGGTGCCCGCTCGCTGCTCCAGCACAGCGAGCCGGTCGCGTGCAGTGGCAGCATCGCTTACGCGCGCACTGCCAAACACCACCACGGTCGAATGCACGCCTTGCTCACGCAAGATGCGTTCGGGCTTGAGCAGTTCGAGTTGGAGACGCAGCGGGCGCAGATCGTCCTGGCCAAGCAAATCGATGTCTTCATACGCAAGGCGGTATGTGGGTGAATCGAGGATGGCGCGCAGGCGCTCGTCAGGATCAGCGGGCGGTGTCATCGCTCGACCACCAGAAAATCCGGCCACGGAACGACCCGGCCGCGCTCGGGCACCGAGACCTGCCAGCCAAGCTGCTGTTGCAGGAGTTCCGCCAAAGCCTGCGCGGCGGACGGCTCCCCATGCACTACAAAGGTTTGCTCGGGGGCTTGCTTGAAGCCTCGGGCCCAGGCCATCAGGGCTGGTTGGTCGGCGTGCGCCGAGAGCCCATCGACACTGTGGATCGCCGCGCGCACCGGAATGTCGTCGCCGAAGATGCGCACGCGCGCCGCGCCATCGACCAGTTGGCGGCCCAGTGTTCCCTGCGCCTGAAAGCCGGAGAACAGGACGCTGCATTCCTTGCGCGGCAAATTGTGGCGCAGGTGGTGCCGGATGCGTCCCGCGTCGCACATGCCGCTGGCGGAAATGATGATCGCGCCCGAACGAATCTGGTTCAGCGCCATGGATTCGTCGGCGCTTTCCGTGAAATGCAGATACGGCAGGTTTTCGCCGCGCGCGTGCCACCCGGCCAAGCGCTTGGCCTGCTCGTCGAACAGCTCAAGGTGCTCGCGCGTGATGCGCGTGGCTTCCGTGGCCATCGGCGAATCAACGAATACCCTCGGTTGCCGCAGCCGCCCCTCGCTGGTGAGACGGTGCAGGTGGTACAGGACTTCCTGGGTTCGACCGACCGCGAAGGCCGGCACGATGACGTTGCCACCGCGTTCGAACAGGGTTTTCTCGACGATGCCGATCATCTCCTCTTCGGTTGCCGAAAAGTCCTTGTGCTGGCGGTTGCCATAGGTGGACTCGATGACGAGGATGTCGGCGTCCTCGATGGGTGTCGGGTCGCGCAATATCGGGCGTCCCGGCTGGCCAAGGTCGCCGCTGAATACCAGTTTTGTCGGGTAGCCGTACTCGGTGACCCAGACTTCGATGATGGCCGAACCGAGGATGTGCCCGGCATCGCGAAAGCGCGCGCGCACCCCGACCCGGGGCGCGAACTCCCGGTCGTATTCGATGCCTCGTACCTGCTGCAGGCATTCGCGCGCATCCTGCAGCGTGTACAGCGGCGGCAGCGGGTCCTTTCCGCGGAACCGCTTGGCACTGCGTTTTGCATCGCTCTCCTGGATGTGTGCACTGTCGGGCAGCATCACGCCCAGCAGATCAACCGTGGCGGGAGTGGTGTAGATGGCCCCTTTGAACCCGGCGCGGGTGAGTTTGGGCAATAGCCCGCTGTGGTCGATGTGGGCATGGGTCAGGAGCACGAAATCGATAGCTGCCGGGTCGAACGGAAATGGCTCGCGGTTGCGCGCCGCCGCCGCAGAGCCCCCTTGAACCATGCCGCAATCCACCAGGAAGCGCAGGCCCGCCGCCTCCACCAGGAAGCACGACCCGGTGACTTCGCGCGCAGCACCCAGAAATTTCAGTTTCATGGGATGCTCACTCGGGCTTCTTCTTTTGCATTGGACAGGTGTTCACGCCGAGCAGGCGATAGCCCGGACAGTGACCCGCCAGGCCGGTAATCAGCGGCATGATTCCGATGAGCCCCAGCCACCGCCATGGCGAATCCAGCCACAACGGCAAGCTGAGCAGGATCAGGCCGATGACGACGCGCGCGATGCGATCGAGGTTTCCTACGTTCGTTTGCATGGAGGCACTCCTTGATGGTGGGATAGAACGGGTTCGGGAAATCACGCCGACGGCTACATGGCCGCCGCGAAAATGGCACTGATTTCCTCGTGCGACGCCTGTATTGGATTGGTCAGTCCGCACGCGTCCTTGAGCGCATTGGTGGCCAGGGTGGGAAAGTCCTTGGCCTGAACGCCAAGCTGTGACAGCCCGTGGGGAATGCCGATGTCGGCGGACAATTGGCGAATCGCCAATAGGCACAGATCCGCGGCGGCCTCGTCGCCCAGGCCATCGGTCTTTTCCCCCATCGCGCGGGCGATGTCGGCGAGGCGTCCCGCAGCGACCTGCTTGTTGTAGGCCTGCACGTGCGGCAGCAGGACGGCGTTGCACACACCGTGCGGCAGGTCGTAGAAGCCGCCCAGTTGATGCGCCATGGCGTGCACGTAGCCCAGCGAGGCATTGTTGAAGGCCATGCCGGCGAGGAACTGCGCATAGGCCATCTGTTCGCGCGCTTCGACGTTTCGCCCGTCAGCCACCGCCTTGCGCAGCCATTGGCTTATCAATGCCACGGCCTTGAGTGCGCAGGCATCGGTGATCGGCGTGGCAATGGTTGAAACATAGGCCTCCACCGCGTGCGTAAGGGCATCCATGCCGGTGGCGGCGGTCAAGCTGGCGGGTTTGAGCAGCATCAGCTCGGGGTCGTTGACCGAGAGAATGGGCGTCGTGTGCTTGTCGACGATCGCCATCTTCACGTGGCGCGCCTCGTCGGTGATGATGCAAAAGCGCGTCATTTCGCTGGCCGTTCCAGCCGTGGTGTTGATCGCCACCAAGGGCAGCTGCGGCTTGGCCGACTGGTCAAGTCCCTCGTAGTCCTTGATCGTTCCGCCATTGGCAGCGACCAATGCGATTCCCTTGGCGCAGTCGTGCGGCGAACCGCCGCCGAGCGAGATGACGAAATCACAATCGTTGTCGCGCAGTTGCTTCAGCCCATCGGCCACGTTCTTGGTCGTCGGGTTGGGCTGCACTCCATGAAAAACCAGGGTATCCACGCCGTGGCTGGCAAGAAGGTCGCGCACGTTGCCGACCAGTCCGAGACGAACCAAGGGAAGGTCGGTCACGATCAGCGCTTTCCTGAAGCCATAGGACTGGATGGCCTTGGCTGCATCACGAAGACAGCCCGCGCCCATCAGGTTCACGGGCGGAATGAAAAAGGCGGTGGTGGTCATGGCTTGGCTCCTTCGGTTGGCCTGTTGATGATCAAGTGAGTAAGGGTTTCGCGTTCCGCGCTTTGGCTTGTGAGGTGTTCCGTCGCGGCGGCGCTTGCAGGCATGCCGGAGCGACTTGCACGAGGCGTGGGTGCGGCGGCGCCTGTAGGCGAATGGGCGGCGCTTGGCGTCATGTTGGATACCTCCCAGCCGCCCCCGAGCGCCTTGTACAGCGCCACCAATTGCACGGCGGCGCTGGTATGCGCACGTGCGGCCGCAGTCTCGGCTTCGTGCAGGCTGCGCTGGGCGGCCAGCAGCTCCACCAGTGCAACATCGCCCGCGGCGTAGCGAGCCTTGGCGTAGCCGTAGCTGGTTCGTGCCGCATCCAGGGCCATGGCACGGCGCTCCAACGTGTCCAGCCCGCCGTGGTAGTCGCCCAGCGCACGCTCGGCGTCACCCAGCGCCGCCAACACCGCCTGCTCATAGGCCAGCGCCGCCTGCTGCTCGGCGGCCTCGCGTGCCCGAATCTCGGCACGCACGCGGCCACCATCGAACAGACGCCAGGAAATCAGCGGCAGGATGGAAAACCGTGAACTGGATGCATCGAACCAGTTGCCCGTGCTGAGCGCCTGAAACCCGCCGCCGACACCGATGGAGAGCTTGGGGAACAGCTCGGCCGTGGCCACGCCGATGTCGGCAGAACTCGCCGCCAGACGCCGTTCCGCGGCCAGCACGTCAGGGCGGCGGCGCAGAAGATCAGCACGTTCGCCCACCGGCAGGGCCCGCAGCGTGCACGGTGCCAAGGGGCCGTCGAGCAATGCCAGTTCACGCTCCGGTGGAGCGCCCAAGAGCACGCCCAGGCCCAGCACCGCGGCGCGCTGGCGGGCCTGGATGTCCGGCAGCAGTGCGTTGACGGCAGTCCACTGCGCATAAGCCGCCTCCACATCGGCGGCGGATGCGTCGCCCAATGCATGCCGCAGGCGCACCAGCTCCAAGGTCTGCTGCAGCGTATCCAGCGTGGCTTGTTGTGCATGCAGTTCGTATCCAGCACCAACGGCGGTGAACCAGGTGCGTGCGACCTCGGCCACGATGCGCATGCGCACACCCTGTGCTTCGACTTCGGTGGCTTGCAGGCGGGCGCTGGCGCCTTCCAGGGCGCGGCGCTTGGCGCCGAATAGATCGGCCTCCCAGGCCGCATCGAAGCCCGCATCGTAGATGGTCTGGGTGGCGTCCATGCCGGGAATCGAGCCCACGGGCAAGGGGCCGTTCTTGCTTTGCCCGCGTCGGTTCACGCTGGTGCCCGCGCTCACGGTGGGCATCTGGTCGCCAGCCACGCGGTCGCGCAGGGCGCGCGCCTCGTCGATGCGTGCCGCGGCTTGGCGCAGATCCAGGTTCTGTGCCAGTGCCGTGCCCATCAGGCGGTCAAGGATGGGGTCGTCCAACGCGGACCACCAGCGGGCCAGGTCCGCGGACTGCGATTCGCTCGCCAGAGGCAAGGTCCAACCGCTGCCGATGTCCACAGGAGGCGGCTCGCGGTAGTCGGGGCCCACGGCCGCACAGGCGGTCAGCAGCACGCAGGACAGGGCCAGCCCGAGCGGGCGCAAGCGCCTGGACGCCGGCGGTGCGGCTGGCGTGCGCGAGGAGAGGTGGCGGGTTTTGGTTTTCATTGCAGGCGTCCTCGGACGAATACGGTGGCCATCGTCAGCGTGGCGAGGGCGATGAGCGCCAGCGGCCAGAGGCTGGCGAGAATGTCGCCGGGCGGCATGGCCTTGAGGAAGCTGCCTTCGACGATGATGAGGAAGTGGGTCAGCGGAATGGCCTGGGCCAGCCACTGCAGGACGAGCGGCATGTTTTCCACCGGCGTCGCAAAGCCCGACATCAGCACCGCCGGCACGCCAATGGCGAACGCCCCCAGGATGGCCTGCTGCTGGGTCATGCTGACTGCGGAAATCATCAGGCCGATGCCGACCACCGACAGGATGAACAGCACCAGGCTGGCGAGCAGCAGCGCGAACGAGCCGGTGAACGGGATGCCGAACAGGAACACGCCGGCGCTGATCATGAACAGGCCCAAGAGCGTGCCGATCGCCAGCGCAGGCAGCGACTTGGAAACAATGATCTCCGGCGTCGAGGTGGGCGATACCAGCAACTGGTCGAAGGTGCCCAGTTCGCGTTCGCGCGCGATCGACAGCGAGGTGATGAGCAGCGCGCTGAACAGCGCCAGGATGCCCGTGAGCCCAGGCACGATGAACCAGCGGTAGACCAGGTTGGGGTTGAACCAGTGGCGCACGACCACGGGCGTCGGCGCCTGCGCGTCGGGCACGACCTCGGCCCCAACGTCGGCGGCGATGGTGGACAGGTAGGCGACGGTGATCTGGCCCGAGTTGCTGCGCCGGCCATCGACCAGAACCTGGGCGCGGCCGCTGTCGCCGGCGGCGATGGTGCGCGAGAAATCCACGGGAATGGCGAGCGCGGCGATCACCTCGCCGCGGTCGATCATCTCGTGCAACAGCCGCTGGCTGTCCACGTGCCGCACGTGGGTGATGAAGCGGGCGCTGTCCAGGCGCTGCACCAGCTCGTGCGACCAACGCCCGGCGTCCTGGTTGTAGACGGCGATGTCGACGTTGCGCACTTCCAGTGTGGCTGCAAAGGCGAATACCAGCAGTTGCAGGATCGGCGGTACAAATACCACCATGCGGCTGCGCGGGTCGCGCAGCACGCTGAGCACTTCCTTGATGAATTGGGCGCGCAGGCGGGTGAACGAGAAGGCAGAGGTCAACATCGCGTCACTCCAGGTTCTTGCGCGTGGCGCGCTTGGCGATCAGGAAAAACAGCGCCCCAATCGCCGCCATGGCCGCCAGGTTGGGCAGGAAGACGGCCCAGATGTCGCCGGCCAGGAACACGGTCTTGAGCGAATCGACGAAGTAGCGCGCCGGAACCGCCCGAGTGATGGCGCGGATCGGCGCTGGCATCGCATCGATCTCGTACAGAAAGCCTGAGAGCATGAAGGCCGGCAGAAAGCCCGTGAACAGGGCGATCTGCGCCGCCAGGAACTGGTTGCGCGCCAGCGACGAAATCAAGAGGCCCTGGCCCAGCGCCGGCACCATGAACACCGCCGACAAGAGCAGCAGCGCCGCCAGAGAGCCGCGCATCGGCACGCCGAACACGAACACGGCTAAGGCCGCCGCGCCCAGCGTGGACAGCATGCCGAGCACGAAGTACGGCAGCAGCTTGCCGATCAGGATTTCGGCCACCGACGCGGGCGTGGACAGCACCGCTTCCATGGTGCCGCGCTCCCATTCGCGCGCCACCACCAGCGCGGTCAGCATGGTGCCGATGATGGTCATGACGATGGCAATGGCCCCGGGAATCAGCGCGCGACGGCTTTCCAGCTCGGGGTTGAACCAGTAGCGTGGCTCCAGCACGACGGATTGCGCGGGTGCCGCGACATCCAGCCCGGCACGCCAGGTCTGCACCACGCCGCGGGCGTAGTTCTCGACGTAGTTGGCGGTGTTGGGATAGGAGCCATCGGTGATGATTTGCACCAGCGGTTCTGCTCCGCGCTGGGCCAGGCGCTGCTCGAAATCCTGCGGAATGACGACGTAGCCGCGCAGCGCACCGGAGACGAGCTGGTCTGCCACCTCGCGCCGGTCGTGGGCGAATTGCGTCTTCAAGAAGCGGGTGCCCGAGAAGGCAGCGGCCAGCGACTGCGCCGATGCACCGGGCGACTCCAGCACGACGCCGACGCGGACCTCCTTGGCATCCAGCGACACCGCATAGGCGAACAGCAGCAGCAACACCACCGGCAGCACGAAGGCGATCAAGAGCGTCGAGGGGTCGCGCAGCGCCTGATAGCTTTCCTTGGTGACCAGGGCCATCAGCCGCCGCAGGTCAAAGCGGCGCAAATCGCTCGGCTCCAAAGCAGCCCCTTCCTTGCGTTGTGCTACAGCGTTCATGCGGCGGCCTCCATCTCGCGGTCGGCAGATTCCACCAGGTGAATGAAGGCGTCCTCCATGGTCGGGTCGGGGTGTTCGACATTGGCTGCGGCGCGCTTGAGCGCATCGGGCGTGTCCAACGCGATCAGGCGTGCGCGCGAGAGCATGGCGACGCGGTCGCAGTATTCGGCCTCGTCCATGAAGTGGGTGGTGACCATGATGGTCACGCCCTTGCGCGCCAGGCCGTTGATGTGGGTCCAGAACTCGCGCCGGGTGATCGGGTCCACGCCCGAAGTAGGCTCATCGAGGAACAGCACGGGTGGCCGATGCATGAGCGAGCAGGCCAGCGCCAGGCGCTGCTTGTGCCCCAGCGGCAGGGAATCGGGCGTGGCGGACAGCCACTCCCCCAGATCGAAGGTCTCGATCATCTCGGCAATGCGCTCGCGCCGGGTGTTGCCTTCCAGCCCGTAAACGCCGGCCGAAAATTCCAGGTTCTGCTGCACCGACAGCAGACCGTAGAGCGAGAATTTCTGCGCCATGTAGCCGAGCCGGCCCTTGGCTGCACCGGTGGCGCGGCGCAGATCATGGCCCACCACATGCGCTTCACCAGCAGTGGGTTTCAACAGGCCGCACAGCATCTTGAAGGTGGTGGACTTGCCGGCGCCATTGGGGCCGAGCAGACCGAAGATTTCGCCCTTTTGCACCTCGAAGCTGACCTGGTCGGTGGCGGTGAACTCACCGAAACGCTTGGTCAGATTGCGGCAGGAGACGGCTATTTCGGAGCCCAGTTCGACCGGTGACAGCCGTTCGGCCAAGGTTGAGGTGCCGCCGGGCCCGCCGCCGAGCAAATCGATGAAGGCATCTTCAAAGCGGGCGGGTACCGGCGCCAGCGCTACTCGCGCCCGATCAGCCAGCGACTGGATTTGGCTGACCTGCGCACCTTCGCGCAGCACCACCCGCACCCCGGCGCCCTGGATCACTCCGTCGCTCACGCTCTCCAGATCGAGTGCCTCGGTCAGAACCGCCCGGCGCTCGGCGCCGACGTTTTCCAGGCGAAAGCTGCGGCCTTCAAGTTGCGCGGTGAGTTGCTGCGGTGGACCATCGAACAGGAGCTGCCCCTGGTTCAACAGCAGCACGCTCTCGCAGCGCTCGGCCTCGTCGAGGTAGGCGGTGGACCAGACCACGGCCATGCCCTCATCGGTCAGTGCCTGCACCATGCGCCACAAATCCTGCCGGCTGACCGGATCGACGCCCACGCCGGGCTCGTCCAGCAGCAGCACCTTGGGCCGCGCCATCAGCGCACAGGCCAGCCCCAACTTTTGCTTCATGCCGCCGGAGAGCTTGCCGGCCAAGCGTTTGGTAAAGGGCCCAAGCCGCGTGAAGTCCAGCAACTCGGCAAACAGATCGGCATTGCGATCCGCGTCCATGCCGCGCAGCTGCGCATACAGGCGCATGTTCTCCATCACCGACAGGTCTTCGTACAGGCCGAAGCGCTGCGGCATATAACCGCTGGCGACATGGATGGCGTCGTTGTCCTTGACCACGTCAAAGCCAGCCAGGGTGACGCGACCGGCGTTGGGCACCAGCAGGCCGGTCAGAATGCGCATCAGCGTCGTCTTGCCGGCGCCGTCCGGGCCGACCAGGCCCGTCAGCCGTCCGTAGTGGATGTGCGCGCTCAAGCTGCGCAGGGCCTGCACCTTGCCGAAATGCTTGTCCACCCCTTCGATGACGACGGCGGCAGCGGCGACAGCGCTTGCCGGCGTGGCGGCCATGGCGGTGTCTGCCTGCATCTCAACGCTCCCCCGCGCGCGCGCCGGAGACCGGCTTGGCATCGACCGCGATCGTCACCGGCATGCCCTGGCGCAGGGCGGCATCGCTGTCGGCCTCGTCGATGACGATGCGCAGGCGGTACACCAGATCCGTGCGCAAGTCCGTTGTCTCCACCGTCTTTGGCGTGAACTCGGCGCGCGGCGAGATGAAGCCGACCTGGCCGCGATAGACCTTTTCCCCGGAATCGCTCCTGACGTGCACCACGGTGCCCGGTGCGATGCGGCCCAGATCCCGTTCGCCCACGTAGGCGCGCACGTACACGGGCTTGTCCAGACTCAGGCTGTAGACCGTGCTCTGGCTGGCCACCATGCTGCCGGGCTCGCGCACCCGCGCGATGATGGTGCCGTTGCTGGGTGCCGTCAGTTCGGTGTCCGCCAGGGAAGTGGTGGCTTGCGCCGCGGCTGCCTGCGCGGCTGCAAGGCGAGCCTGCGCTGCCTCAATGTCTTCCTTGCGAAAGCCTTCGGATGCCTGCGACAGGGCGGCCTTGGCGGATTCGACACCCGCGGCCGCCTGATCCCTGGCAGTGCGTGCGGCATCGACCGTGCGCTGGCTGCTGGCGCCCGACGCCAACAGGCTGCTCTGGCGCTGGAAGTTGCGCTCGGCGTCAAGCGCCTGCGCCTGCGCTTGTCTGAGCGCCTCGCGTGCCTGGGTGATTTCCTGCGGCCGCAGGCCGCGGCGCAGCTTGGCCAGCTCGGCCTGGGCCACCTGCACCTGGGCTTGCGCGGCTGCAAGGGCGTCTTGATATGGCTGCGCGTCGAGCGTGGCCAGGCGCGCGCCGGCGGTGACGACATCACCCTCATCGAAAGTCATTTGCGTGATGCGCCCGGGCTGGCGGAAAGCCAGTTGAACCTCGCGGATGTCGACGTTGCCATAGAGGCGCAATGCATCCTGGTTGTCATGGCCGCGCGTGAACCAGAACGCCAGTGCACCGCCAAGGGCGAGCAGGGCAACAATGATCACGGCCCAACGGGCTTTTCTTGTAGGGAGGTTCGGAGTTGTCATTGATGGGTTTCCACTGGAAAGAGATGCTCAGTGCTCGCGCGTGGTCGGTGCATGCGCTGTTGATCGACGCCAAGCCATGGCCGCAATGCCAACCCACACCAACGTACGCAGCGTCATGGCAATGAGCGTGCGCCGCTCCCAAGCGCCGTCCAGCGCCACATGCACTCCGAAGGCCAGGAATACGAGCGCCGTTGCCACCGCGATAGCCATCGACATCCATGCGGCCCAGCGCCGGCGCATCCACAATCCGGCGCCAGCGATGACGTAGGCAAACCCGGCCAGGAAGTTGAACCAGAGCACGAACGGCACGTAGCTTCCGGCTGCGGCACGCGCCGCGCCGTCAAAAAACAGAACGGCGCCGCCTTCCCTGATGGTCAGCAGACCAAATGCGATGGCAATCAGGGCGATCACACGCATCCAGATTCCGCGCCCGCTGTGTGCAGTCATGTTCATGGCTCCCGGTTCTTTGGAGGGTTTGCTGGATCGTCGTGCCGCTTGTGGACTGGACGGGCGCTTCATGTGCCGCTTTCGATGCCACGGCGATAGATGGCGAACACGGCGGGCGCATCGCGACGAATCCGGCTGACCTTGCCGGCCAGCAAGGACTGCATGACCAGTCCCTGGATCGTGCCGATGAACAGCACGGCGGCGGCGTCCACGTCCAGCTCCGCGCTCAGCTCGCCCTGCGCCTTGCCCGCTTCCATCAGGCGACGCAGGCGCTGCTCGTACTGGCGGATCAGGGTTTGCACCATGCGCTTGGCGAGCGTTTCGCCAGAGCGCTGCAACTCTCCGAACAACATGCGTGGCACGCCCGGGTGCTTGGACACGAAGTCGATGTGCGTGATGAACATCGCTTCGAGCGCTGCGGCGGGAGATGCGGCGCCCTCGGCCGCCTTGTCCACGCTGACCAGAAGACGTTCGCCGACCCACGACATCGTGGCTTCCACGATGGCTTCCTTGGTGGGGAAGTGGCGAAACAGCGCGCCCTGTGTCAGGCCCATTCGGTCGGCAATCGCCGTGGTCGTGATCTCGGCCGGGTTCTGCTCGGCTGCCAGATCAACCACGGCTTGCACTGTGGCCGCACGCCGATCTTCGGCGGACAGGTATTGGGGGCGTTGACTCACGATTCGGACTCCATGTAGTTAGTGATCTATTACTATCGTAACACGCAAAATGACCATGATGCAAGATCGGAAACTTGTCGGGTGAGGCAGGACTGTGGGCCCTTTCCTGGGGAGAGCGGATCGGTCAACTTGATGCAACTCAAGAAGCTGTATGGCCTTCCAGACAGATCGAAAAGTGCTTGATCGTCGGACTGCAGCATCAGCAGCGGTAGTGATTGAGCTTTGGGTGGCTGAAAAATTTGGCGCCCCTGCGGAAGGCTTGCAACTTTTCCTGTAAGCGATAAGATAGTAATATGTTACTCGCTAAATGAAGGGTTGGAGATGAGCAACGTCGCAACACACGGCAAGGCCGATCTGGCGCAGCCCGAAGCCTGTCGCCCTGACACCCTGGATACGCTTGCGAACGCCTGGCGGGCGCGCAGCACGGGTGGGCTGTCACCGGCGGCCGGCCTGCTGGCCTGGTACGACTGGGCGTTGCACCTGAGCCTTTCACCAGGCAAGCAACGCAGCTTGATCGAAAAGGGTTTGCACAAGCAGCAGCGCCTTGCGCGCTATGCCTTGCGCGTTGCCAGTGCGCACGACTGCCCGACCTGCATCGAACCGCTGGAGCAGGATCGGCGCTTTGCCGCCCCGGCTTGGCAGCAGTGGCCCTTCAACGTGATTCACCAGGGCTTTTTGCTGCAGCAGCAGTGGTGGCACAACGCCACCACGGGCGTGCGTGGCGTGTCGCGCCATCACGAGAACATGGTCACTTTCGCCGGGCGGCAGTGGCTGGACATGTGGTCGCCTTCGAATTTCATCTGGACCAACCCCGAGGTGCTGCACGCCATCACGCAAAGCGGGGGCGCAAACCTGTGGCGCGGCGCCATGAACTTTCTGGAAGATGCAAGGCGCCTCGCGCTCGACGATGCGCCTGCAGGGGTCGAAGGGTTCGAGGTCGGCAAGGACGTGGCGGTCACCCCAGGCAAGGTGGTGTTTCGAAACCACCTGATCGAGTTGATCCAGTACTCACCCACGACGCCGGATGTGCATGCGGAGCCGGTACTGATCGTGCCGTCCTGGATCATGAAGTACTACATCCTCGACCTGTCGCCGCACAACTCGATGGTGAAGTACCTGGTCGATCAGGGGCACACGGTGTTCATCCTTTCATGGAAGAACCCGACGGCGGCCGATCGTGACCTCGGCCTGGAGGACTACCGCTGGCTGGGGGTCATGGACGCATTGGATGCGGTCACGGCCATCGTGCCCGAACGCAAGGTGCAGGCGGTCGGCTATTGCCTGGGCGGCACCTTGCTCGCGATCGCCGCCGCCGCGATGGCGCGCGATGGCGACGAGCGTCTGCAAAGCCTGACGCTGCTGGCATCGGAGACTGATTTCCGCGAGTCGGGCGAGATCGCGCTTTTCATCGACGACAGTCAACTGGCATGGCTGGAAGCCGGCATGTGGGACAAGGGCTATCTCGACGGCAAGCAGATGGCTGGCGCGTTCCAGATGCTCAACTCACGCGACCTGATCTGGTCGCGACGGGTGCGCGAATACCTGTTGGGTGAGCGTCAGACCTTCAATGACCTGATGGCCTGGAATGCCGACGTGACCCGCATGCCGTACCGCATGCACAGCGAGTACCTGCGGCGCCTGTATCTGGACAACGACCTGGCCGAGGGGCGCTACCGCGTCGGCGGGAGACCCGTGGCGCTGGCCGACATCGAGGTGCCCATGTTCATCGTCGGCACGGTGCGCGATCACGTCGCCCCCTGGCCGTCCGTGTACAAGATGCACCTGCTCAGCGATGCGGAACTGACCTTTGTTCTCACCAGCGGGGGGCACAACGCCGGCGTCGTCAGCGAGCCGGGACACCCCCGGCGCAGCTTCCAGATTGCGACCCGTGCGGCCGGCGATCGCTATATCGATCCGCAACTGTGGCGTGCCGAGACCCCGATGAACGAAGGCTCCTGGTGGCCGGCATGGCAGCAATGGCTGGCCCAGCGCTCTGCCGGGCGCGTCGCGCCGCCTGCCATGGGCGGGACGCAAGCACCGCTTGGCGATGCGCCGGGAACCTATGTGGCCATGCGATGACAGGACAAAACACCGCCAAGAATACACCCTCAACTTTCATCGGGCCGTTGCGCAGCCATGGCCTACACCCGCCCCGGAGGGGCACATCATGACCGTGGAGCATTGACATGAACAGCGAACTGCCCATCCAACTCTACAAGGCCAATGCCGAGTTGCAGCTTCAGATCACCCGCTTGCTTCAAGAAAGCGGCCACCACTGGCTCGAAGCCATGCAGCAGCTCAGTGCCGGTGGCGTGCTGGAGACCACCTCGCGCATCCAGAACCTCCAACAGGCAGCGGACTGGCAGGCGCTTGCCACCTTGCCGTCCGAGGTGTTCTGGCGCCTGTGCCAAGGCCGTATGGGCGACACACAGGCGGTCGGCCGGGCTGCTGCCAAGAGCCAGGCGGCATTCGCCGATGGCCTGCGCGAAGCGCTGACCACCTGGCAGGCATCTGTCTCCGAGGTATTCGGCGCCAGCGGCGGCACAGCCTCTTTCGCGCAGTTTTTTCAGCAATGGACGCAGCCCTGGACTGCGCCAGGCGCCGCGCCTCAGGGCAAGGCCAAAAAGTGAGGAGGCGCATATGAGCAGTTCGGGACGAACCGCCCTGGTCACTGGCGGCAATCGCGGCCTTGGCGCGGCCATTGCCCGCGCGCTGGACGACGCGGGCCACCGCGTCATCATTACGCACACGCCCGGCAACGAGAAGGTCGCCGCCTGGCTTGACGCGCAGGACACCAAAGGCTACCGGTTCACGGCCTACGGCGTCGATGTCGGCGACTGGGAATCGACCCAGGCCTTGGCGCGTCAGATTCAGGCGGACGGCCACCACGTTGACATCCTGGTGAACAACGCCGGCATCACCCGCGACGCGACCCTGCGCAAGATGGACAAGGCCGGCTGGGACGCCGTGCTGCGCACCAACCTGGACTCCATGTTCAATGTCACCAAGCCATTCATCGATCCGATGGTGGAGCGTGGCTGGGGGCGCATCGTCAACGTCTCGTCCATCAACGGCAGCAAGGGTCAGTTCGGCCAGACCAATTACTCGGCGGCCAAGGCTGGCGTGCATGGCTTCACCAAGGCGCTGGCGCAGGAGGTGGCACGCAAGGGCGTGACGGTCAACACCGTCTCGCCGGGCTATCTGGCCACCGAAATGGTGATGGCGGTGCGCGAGGACGTGCGCCAGAAGGTCATCGAAGCGATTCCGGTGGGTCGCCTCGGCCAGCCGGATGAGATCGCGGCGCTGGTGGCCTTCATCGCCAGTGACGCTGCTGCTTTCATGACGGGCAGCAACGTGGCGATGAACGGTGGCCAGCACATGTCATGAGTCGGGAGAGCCCGCAGCCCTTGCGGGCGGTTTCCCGCGCGGCAGTCAGCGCCTCCCGGAGGAGTTCCATGTATTCCCGATTTCTGGTGCCGCTGGACGGCAGTCCCACATCCTTCCTGGCGCTCGATCATGCGGCAGAACTGGCACGCCTGAGCGGCGCCACCGTGATCTTGCTGCATATCGTCGAACCAACCCGCCACAGCACGGGTTTCGAACGTCCCGAGGTCTACATCAAGGATGTCCGCCCACGCTTCCTCAAAGCCGGCCAGACGTTGCTGGATGAGGCTGCGAGTCGGCTCCGCCGGGAAGGAATTGCCACAGAGACGGTGCTGCTTGAAAGCGGCACCGAACGCGTGTCGGAACAGATCGCGCATCAGACCGAGATCAACGATTGCGACCTGGTCATCCTGGGCACCCACGGACGTCGCGGCATGAACCGGCTGCTGCTGGGCAGCGATGCGGAGCAAGTAGCGCGCATCGCGCCAGTTCCGGTAATGCTGGTGCGCCAGTCGAGCCGAGATGGTGGCCCGCCATCTTCAGCCGCACGGGCGCCAGTGAAGGCCAGCGACAACATCGGTACGTCAGGCTGGCGTTCAACTGGCGCAAGCAAGGCAAAGAAATCACATGAATGAACAAGCCCCTGAGGGCGTTCGCGCCGATCCTCCAAGTGGTGTCGAGCGTCTTATCGCCCATGTCAAAACCATGGCCCCGGTTCGCACCGCGGTGGTGCACCCTTGCGACGCGCTCAGCTTGGGGGGTGCCTTGGACGCGCGCGATGCCGGCGTCATCTCGCCAGTATTGGTGGCGCCGCTCGCCAAGTTGCGTGCCGTTGCGGCCGACACGGGGTTGGAACTGGGAGACAGCGAGGTCGTCGATGTGCCGCACAGCCACGCCGCAGCGGCCACCGCCGCCCGGCTGGCTGGCAAGGGCGAGGTGCAGGCGCTGATGAAAGGCAGCTTGCACAGCGATGAGTACCTGGGTGCCATCCTGGCGCCCGAAGCCTGCCTGCGCACCGAGCGCCGATTGACGCACTGCTACATCATGCAGACGGCCAGCTACCCACGGCCCTTCATCATCACCGACGCCGCCATCAATATCGCTCCGACGCTCGAAATCAAGGCCGACATCGTGCGCAACGCCATCGACTTGGCGCGCGCCATCGGCATTGCCGAGCCCAAGGTGGCGATCCTGGCGGCGGTCGAAACCGTCAACCCGCGCATGCTTTCAACCCTGGATGCTGCGGCACTGTGCAAGATGGCCGATCGTGGCCAGATCACCGGAGGTGTGCTCGACGGGCCACTGGCCTTTGATAACGCCGTCTCTCCCGATGCCGCGCGCGTCAAGGGCATCAAGTCCGCCGTGGCCGGGCAAGCCGACATCCTGGTCGTTCCCGACCTGGAAAGCGGCAACATGCTGGCCAAGCAACTGGAATACATGGGCCAAGCCGATAGCGCGGGGATCGTGATGGGCGCGCGCGTGCCGATTGTGCTCACCAGTCGCTCGGACTCGCGCCGCACGCGAATAGCTTCATGCGCCATTGCACTGATCTTGGCGCATCGCCAGCGTGCTTTTGTTCAGGGCGAAGGGAGCCGCGTATGAAATGCAATTTCACGGGCAATGTTCCGTTCGTTTCAGGTAATGATTCTGCAGTGCCGGTACGCAGCTCTCGATCGTGAGGCATATGCTCCTTGCATCTCTCTGGCGTTGGTTGATCGTGATCACCGCCGCGTTTGCACTTGGTGGTTGCGCGGTCGTCAGTGAATTCAAACCTTCTGTCGCTGTACGCGCGATGACGCCGGATGAATACGTTGCCCTACGACGCGGCGATCTCCTCGGCAGAGGCAAACTCAGCGCACCGACCTTGCAGACAATCCGCGTGACCGGGCTCGATGAGCGAGTTTGCGCAACGAACACCTCGCTCACTTGCATCGAGGCGTTGACCATGATGAAGGACTTGGACGGCGAAACGAGGCTGTCGGCACTGGCTGAACTCTGGTTGCAGCATGCCATGTCGATCTCGACGGCAGTCCCAAATAGTCGCATCGTTTCTACTTCCGCCTGGATCGAGACGGCTCGGCACGCTTACGCGTATCTCTTTTTCACCAGGCGCTCGCCCGGCGAGCGCGCGTTTGAGGAACGGCAGACGCAGGTGCGCGATTGGTACAACTATGCGGTGCAAAAAACGGTCACGCAATTGTTTGGCCTACAGCACCAAGCACTTCGTGCACATGCTGGCGAAACCAAAGCGACATTGCGCTTGGGTGACTGGGCTTTGCGAGTCGACTTGAACGCCCGGCTGCCCAACGATGCGACCACGCCACGCGAGTTGCTGCCTGCGAACGCTCTGGCATTCCAAGGCCTGCGCGGCATCTATCGCAGGGACGGCTTGGGTGCGGAATTGGTGGCCGTAACGGAGGCAGATCCGAAGTCACTGGACGAATCAGACGAATCTTCCGCCGGTAACGAGCGCCCGGGGGTATTTCCCGCCTGGAGCGAAATGCCAACGCCCAACGTGACAGTAGTGCTTCGTTTTGATGCACTCACCGTCGATGAGCTGCTTGCCTCGCGTGAACTCGTCGTCGGTGTGTATGACCCCTTGGTACAGGACTATCTGCAACTCCACGGCCAACGCGTTCCACTGGCTGGTAACTTCACGGCTGGCTACGGCTTATGGTTGGCGCGTTCGGGATTCAACCAGCAATCCTTGCGAGGGCTGTTTGGGCGTGAGCGTGGCATCGATCAGCCGCATCTGTATCTGATGCAGCCGTTCGACCCGCGGCGGCGCATCATCGTGATGGTGCATGGACTGGCGAGCAGCCCCGAAGCATGGGTCAACGTTGCCAATGAGCTTCTGGCCGATGAAGAGCTGCGATGCGAATTCCAAGTGTGGGAGATCTATTACCCCACGAATATGCCTGTACCAGCCAGTCATGCAGCAATCCGCCAAGTTCTGGCGGCAGCTTTGCATCACTTCGACCCTGAAGAGGAAACCTTGGCTTCCCACGGGCTGGTGTTGATTGGGCACAGCATGGGAGGACTGCTGGCGCGGCTGATGGTTTCCACGGCAGACCAGCAGCTGTGGGAGTGGGCTGCATCGGATCCAAGAATCGATCTGAACCGTCTTGGGAGCACCCGTTCCCAACTTGACCCCCTTTTGCGCTTTCAGCCATTCCCAGGTGTTGATCGCGTGATATTCGTTGCCACACCGCACCGTGGAACCGTGGTTGCCGGGCAGGGACTTGGGCGTTGGGTGGCCGGATTGATCCGCTTGCCATTGACGCTGCTGTCAACCCTCGGCGACGCCTTCCCGGCTCGCGCGGAGATCATGGCCACGGCACAGGCCACGATCTTGCAGAACATCCCCAACAGCATTGACCAACTCGACGAAAACGATCCCTTCGTCAAAGCTACGAGCGAGCTTCCGATTTCGGATCAGGTGTCCTATCACTCGATCATTGCCAGGCGGCAGGCTAACGACGCTGTAGAAAAACCCCATTCGGGGGCAAGCGGCTGCTGCCGGCCT